>Ga0210401_10000005_pt1 | contig 289126 bp, 285 predicted proteins | sample IncBWH32MmetaG_FD_150866 | JGI IMG/M metagenome (GOLD analysis project Ga0210401, IMG submission 150866) | Forest soil microbial communities from Barre Woods Harvard Forest LTER site, Petersham, Massachusetts, United States - Inc-BW-H-32-M | ecosystem: Environmental > Terrestrial > Soil >...
ACCGAGAACCTGCCCAGCGGATCTGCGGTCAAGCCCGGCGACATCGTGACCGCGTCGAACGGCCGCACGATCGAGATCAACAACACCGACGCCGAGGGCCGCCTCGTGCTGGCCGACTGCTTGTCCTACGCCGTCGCCGAGGGCGCGCAGCGGATCGTCGACCTGGCGACGCTGACGGGCGCCGTGATCGTCGCGCTCGGCAACACCTACGCGGGCCTGATGAGCAACGACGACGACCTCGCGGGCCAGCTCACGGCCGCCGGCGAGCGCAGCGGCGAGATCCTGTGGCGGCTGCCGCTCCACCAGGAGTACGAGGAGCTCGTCAGGGGCACCTACGCCGATCTGGACAACGCCCCCGAGGCCCGCAAGGCCGGGACGATCGTCGGCGGCACGTTCCTGTCGAACTTCGTGGGCGACGTGCCGTGGGCCCATCTCGACATCGCGGGCTCGGCGTGGGACCTCGGTCGCGCCTATGTCGGCAAGGGCGCCTCGGGCTACGGCGTGCGACTCCTGGTCGAGCTGGCGCGCGCGCTCGCGGCCTAGCCGCGTCTCACGGCTCCGGCGGCAGGCCGAGCCAGCGCGTCACAGCCGTCCAGGCCTGGCTGCGCGGATCGACGTGGGCCCGGTGCGAGCCGCCTGGACCCTCGATCTCGATCAGCTCCACGCTCTTGCCCTCTTCCTGGGCGCGCGTCGCGTAGCGGCGCGCCGGCTTGATCGAGACGGTGCGGTCCACGGTGCCGTGAACGAGCAGCACCGGGATCTCCAGCGCGGGCAGCCGCATCGGATCGGCGACTGCGTAGCGGCCGGGCAGCTCCTCGGGCGAGGCGCCCATCAACGCCTTCAGCGGCCCGCCGTGCCACACCTCGTAGGCGCGGGTGAGATCGACGACGGCGGCCTGGCCGATCGCGCGCGTGGGCAGCACCGCGGGGCCGGCGCCCGGAGCGCCGTCGGGCAGATAGGCGCGCGCGGCCGCCCACAGCGCGAGGTGCCCACCCGAGGAGTGGCCCAGGAAGGAGACGCTGCCGAGGTCGAGCGGCGCGTCGAGCGAGCCCAGGTGGTCGATCGCCGCGGCGACATCCTCGAACGTGCCCGGCCAGCCGCCTCCCTCTTCGCCGAGCCGGCGGTACTCGATGTTCCAGACCGCCCACCCGCGGCGCAGCAGGTCGCCGGCGAGCCCGCGCATCAGCGAGCGCCCGTAGCGCTTGCTCCACGCGCCGCCGTGGACCGTGACCATCACGGGATGCGGGCCGGCGCCGAGCGGCAGGTAGAGGTCAGCTCGCTGGGAGCGGCGCGGTCCATAGGAATAGACCTCGCCGCGAGTGAGGAAGTCGAGCACGAGCCGGGTGCGGACCACGCGCGGCGATGGTAATGCAGCAGCCGCCCGCCTCCGGCGACATGTGAGAATGGCTGCCGCGATGGACTTCGACCTGTCTCCCGACCACGAGCTGATCCGGCGCACGGTGCGCGAGTTCGCCGAGGCCGAGGTCGCGCCGGCCGCCGAGGAGCTCGACCGCACGAAGGCGTTCCCCTACGAGATCGTGCGCAAGCTCGGCGAGCTCGGGATGATGGGAATCCCATTCCCCGAGGAGTACGGCGGCGGCGGCGGGGACACGCTGGCCTACGCGCTGGCGGTCGAGGAGCTGACGCGGGTCGACTCCTCGGTGGCGATCACGCTCTGCGCGCACACGTCGCTCGGCACACAGCCGATCTACCTGTTCGGCAACGAGGAACAGAAGCGCGAGTGGCTGCCGCGGCTGTGCTCGGGCGAGGTGCTCGGCGCCTTCGGCCTGACCGAGCCGGAAGCGGGCTCGGACGCCGGCAACACGCGCACGCGCGCACGGCTTGAGGACGGCGAATGGGTGATCGACGGCGCCAAGCAGTTCATCACGAACGCCGGGACCGACATCTCCGGGGTCGTCTGTATCACCGCCGTGACAAACGCCGGCGACGACGGCGACCGCGAGATCTCGAACCTGATCGTCGCGAACGGAACGCCCGGCTACGAGCAGGGCGAGCCCTACCGCAAGATGGGATGGAACGCCTCGGACACGAGGCCCCTCACCTTCACCGACTGCCGTGTGCCGGAGGCCAACCTGCTGGGTCCGCGTGGGCAGGGTTTCCGCCAGTTCCTGCACATCCTCGACATCGGCCGCATCGGGGTCGCGGCGATGGGCGTGGGGCTCGCCCAGGGCGCGCTCGACCAGGCGCTCGCCTACTCGCTTCAACGGCGCGCGTTCGGCAAGCCGATCTCGAAGTTCCAGGCGATCCAGGCCAAGCTCGCCGACATGTCGAGTGAGATCGAGGCCGCGCGGCTGCTGGTCTACAAGGCGGCGCGCGAGAAGGACGCCGGGCGCAACTTCACGCTGACGGCCGCGCAGGCGAAGCTGAAGACGGGCCGCCTGGCCGTGCGCTGCAGCGAGGAAGCGGTCCAGATCCACGGCGGCTACGGCTACATCGAGGAGTACCCGGTGTGCCGCTTCTACCGCGACGCGAAGATCCTCACGATCGGCGAGGGGACGGACGAGATCCAGCAGATGGTGATCGCCCGCGCGCTGGGCGCCTAGAGCGAGAACCGCCGATCAGCGCGGTTCGAGCACGACGAGAGGGATCTCGCGGTCGGTGCGCTCCTGGTAGCCCTGGTATCCGCTGTAGACAGAGACGACCAGCGGCCAGAGCTTCTCGCGCTCGGCCGCCGTCGCCACGCGAGCATGTACGCGTTTGCGGTCGCGCCCGACCTGGACCGTCGTATCCGGATTGGCCATCAGGTTGTGGAACCAGGCGGGGTTCTTCGGATAGCCGCCCTTGGAGGCGACGATGACCACGTTCTCACCGTCGCGCGCGTAGACGAGCGGGCTCGTCCGGCGCTTGCCGCTCCGGGCGCCGACGTGGTCGAGCAGGAGCACCGGCGCGAAGCCGGGAAGGTGGTGCCCGATCGCTCCGCCGGTGAGCCGGTAGACGGCAGTGTGGCCGGCCATCAACCGCCGTGTCACGGGCCAGGTGCGGTCGGCCAGGTCCAGGTAGCTCGGCGTCACGAGCGCCGAGGCTACACCGCCGGGGCGCCGCGGGCCTCGCCCCCGGCGCTCGCCTCCCTTCGCTACGGCGGCTGCCGGGGTGCGCTCGCCATTCACGAAGCGCCACGGCGGGCGATACTGCTGAGGGTGGCACGCGGCTCGGAACGTCTCGCCGGCAAGGTCGCCCTCGTCGTCGGCGCCGGCCAGACGGCCGGGGAGACGATCGGCAACGGCCGCGCCACGGCGCTTCTCTTCGCCCGCGAGGACGCGCGGTTGATGTTGCTCGACCGGTCCGGCGCAGCGGCTGAGGAGACCGCGGCCGCGATCGCCGCCGAGGGCGGCTCAGCCGAGGTCTTCGAGGGCGACGTCTCCCGGGAGGAGGACTGCGCCGCCGCCGTCGCCGCCTGCCTCGAACGGCTCGGCGCGCTCGACGTGCTCCATCACAACGTGGGCATCGGCCAGGGCGACGGCTGGACCGAGTGGATCGACTTCGCCGGCTGGGAGCGGATCATGCGCGTGAATGCGGGCGGCGCCATGCTGATGGCCAAGGCGGCGCTCCCCGCGATGCGCGAGCGCGGCGGAGGAGCGATCACGTTCGTCTCCTCGATCGCGGCCGTGGTCGCGGGCGCGGCGCCGATGAGCAACCCGCCGCACGGTTACAAGATGTCGAAGGCGGCGATGAACGCGCTGACGCTGTCGCTCGCGCAGTCCTACGCGGAGCATGGCATCCGCGTCAACGCGATCCTGCCCGGCCTGATCGACACGCCGATGGGGGTCGACGCGGTCGCGGCGGCCCTCGGCATTGAGCGCGGACGCTACGCGCGGCGGCGCGACGAGACGGTGCCGCTGAAGGGCGGCATGGGCAGCGCCTGGGATGTGGCGAACGCCGCTCTGTTCCTCGCCTCTGAGGAGGCGAAGTTCATCACCGGCGTGCTGCTGCCGGTCGACGGTGGGCAGTCGGCGCGGGTCGGCTGAGCCGCCGTCCCGGAGACGAGAAGCCGGTCAGCCGCTGTCGAGCTGCTTCTCGGCCTCGTCGTGCAGCAGCGTCCCCGCCGCGCTCGCCGGGTCGAGCCGCCGATCGACGACCTGCGCCAACAGCCGCTGGAAGCGGTCGTCGCGCGCGAGGTCATCCTCCAAGCGCCGGCGCAGCCGCGACGTGGCAATCGAGAGCACCTCGTTTCGCAGGTTGCGGGCGCGGCGCTCGGCGAGCGTGCCGGCGGCGACGATGTGCGCGCGGTGCTCGTCGAGCCGCTGCACGAGCTCCTCGATGCCGGCGCCGCGGTTCGCCTCGGTGCGGACGATCGGCACGCGCCAGGTGGCTTTGATCTGCTCGGGCGAGCGGTCGAGGTTCGCGAGCGAGAGCACGCCGCGGATCTCGCGCACCATCGTGTCGGTCAGCGGGTGGTCCGCCTTGTTGATGACGATCACGTCGGGGATCTCCATCACCCCCGCCTTCAGCGCCTGGATCGAGTCGCCCGAGCCGGGCATCAGGACGAGCACGATCGTGTCGGCGTGGTCGATGATGTCGATCTCGGCCTGGCCCACGCCGACCGTCTCGATGAACACGTCCTGCCGGCCGGCCGCGTCGAGCAGGAGCGCGGCCTGCAGCGCGGCCTCGGAGAGGCCGCCGAGCGCGCCGCGGTTGGCCATCGAGCGGATGAACACGCCCTGGTCGAGGAAGTGCTCGGCGAGCCGGATGCGGTCCCCGAGAAGCGCGCCCTGCGTGAAGGGCGAGGAGGGGTCGATCGACAGCACCCCGACCGAGCGGCCGGCTTCGCGGCGCGCCTTGGTGAGCGCCCCGATCAGCGTCGACTTGCCGGCACCGGGTGGCCCGGTGAAACCCACGACCTCGGCGTGACCGGTGTGAGGATAGACCTCCCTGACGAGCTCCCAGCCCTCGGGGCGATCGTCCTCGACGAGGCTGATCGCCCGCGCGAGCGCGCGGCGGTCGCCGTCGAGAAGACGTCTCGCAAGGGAGTCCTCGGCCATCGAGCGGGCATCATCGCAGGGATATCCGGCACCTCCGAACCCACCCTCGCGAAGTGGAGTTACGATCCGCCGCGATGGGGCTCCTCGCAGACCAGGTGCGTGCGACGCCCGAGCAGCTCGGCGCCTCGGGGGTCCGCCGCCCGCCGGCGCCGCGTGCCGGCGGACCGCTCGCGCTGTTGCGATTCATGCGCGAGAACGGGATGCTGCGGCCCGGATATGCGGCTCTGCTGGCGCGCCTGGCGTGGCTGAAGCTGCGCTTCCGCGGGCGCCTGCAGACCGACGGCATGTGCTTCATCTGCCCCGGCGTGAAGCTCGAGATCGGCCGCGGCGCGACGCTGCGCGTCGGGCGCTGGGCATGGGTCGGGCACGGCTGCAAGATCCGCGTCCACGAGGGCGAGGTCAGCATCGGCGCGAAGACCGTGATGGGCCAGGACTGCACGGTCTCGGCCTTCCAGCACATCTCGATCGGCCGCGAGTGCATCGTCGCCGACCGCGTGATGCTGATCGACTTCGACCACGGCGTCACCGAGGTCGAGCGCCCGATCCGCCTGCAGGGCATCTACAAGCGCGACGTCGAGATCGGCAACAACGTCTGGATCGGCTACGGAGCCTGCATCCTGCGCGGCGTCAGCGTCGGCGACAACGCCGTGATCGGCACGAGCGCGGTGCTGACGCGATCGTTTCCCGAGAACGCCGTGCTCGCCGGCGTGCCGGCGCGCGTGATCAGGATGCGCGAGGCGCCCGCGCACCTGCGCTGGGAGTGAGCGTCGTTCAGAGCGGCGCCGAGAAGGCGCTCGGATCGGCGTCCACGGCGAGGTTGCGAAGCTCGGTGCCGACGGCGCCGTCCTCGGCGAGCGCTCGGGCGAGCAGCTCGAGATGGGCGCGGTGCCGCTCGAGGGCATACGGGACGGCGATGCCGCGCGTGACCATGAACGCCCAGTCGCTCGCCTGAAGCGCGAGCATCGCCCTGATCGCGCCCGTGCCGGCGCCGCGTCCCGCGCGCAGCACCTCCAGCTCGCCGGCGCGTGCCCCGAACGCGAGCTCCGCGACGGCGGGCCCCGACCATGTCGAGAGCGCGCCGCCGTTGCCCCAGCTCGAGGCGGGCCATTCGCCCTGGCCCGGCATGCGAACCGGCTCGCGTGCAGCGAGCGCATCGTCGAGGGGGAGGAGCTCGAGTCCCTGGCGGGCGCACTCCTCGACGACCGCCTGCAGCCAGGCGATGCCCTCGTACCACCAGTGGCCGAGGAGCTCGGTGTCGAGCGCGCAGACGGCCAGCCCTCCGCCGGGCAGCCCGGCGCCGTCGCGCTCCAGGCGCGCGCGCGTGCGCGCGACGAAGTCGGTGGCGTGGCGCTCGGCTAGCGCGAGCGCGGCGTCGTGGTCGTAGGCGCCGCCGGAGTTATCCCAGGGGTTGTGGTGGTGGATCGTGTGGTGGTGGTAGTCGCGGTAGGGCGCGCTCGCCGGGTAGCCGCCGTCGCTCCAGATCAGCGACATCGTCTGGCGGTCGACGGGGACGAGCACGAGCCCGGAGTCCGCGAGGACGGGCTGGAGGTGCTCGCGCGCCCCGAGCCCGAGCCGTGCGGTCAGCTCGACGCAGACCGCGCGCACACCCGCGTCGAGCAGCGTCGCCTCGAGCGCGGGCTCGTGGGCGCACTCGGGCAGCCAGAAGCCGCCGCGCCAGCCCTCGCCGAATCGGCGTTCGTGCGAGCGGATCCCCGAGCGGACCTGCTCGCGCAGACCGGCGCCGGTCGCGAGCAGCGGAAGCACGGCGTGTGTTGCCGAGGAGGTCCAACGGGCGTGTCTCCCCAATGCCCCGAGCAGGTCGCCGCCCAGTTGGGCGAGGCGCTCGCCGGCGCGCTCGTAGTCCTGCCACGCGCGTTCGAGCTCCGCAGCGAGGCGCTCGTGCCCGCCGGCCCGCAGGCCGTCGGCGTCCTCGCGGTGGGTCTCGCGCCGCACCTCCGAGACGAAGCGCTCGAAGCGCTCGCTCACCCCCGGCGCTTCGAGCTGGTCGCAGAGCACCGGCGTGAGCGACAGCGTCAGCGGCGCGCCGCGATCGAGCAGCTCGAGCAGTGGCATGTAGCTGCCCGCGATCGCCTCCCAGAGCCACTCCTCGCCGAACGGCCACGTGCCGAAGCCCTCGACGTAGGGCATGTGGGTGTGCAGCACGATCGACAGCGCGCCGCCACGGCCGCTGCTCAAGGCCGGCACACCGCCAGCAGGTCGAGCGAGCGTTGCAGGTGCGAGGCGGGCGCCGCCCGCAGCGAGAAGTCGTGCGCGCTGATCGCCGGCGTGAACCACCGGTAGAACGGCGCGGTCAGATGCAGCGCGGCGTGAACGCGGTCCCAGCCGGCGCGCAGCGCGAGCTCGTGGAGGCGCAGCTTGCGCGCATGGAACAGGCCGTACAGCTCGACGTGGCGAAACTGACGGCGGCAGAGGCGCTCGAACTCCTCGGGCCGGTACTCGTGGATGTGCCAGGGGTTGCCCGAACGTTGCGCGCCCTTGGGGGCGAGCGTGAGCACGTTCGGAGTCGAGATGTAGACAGCGCCGCTCGCGCCTACGAGCGAGCGGAAGTGCGCAAGCGTCGTGTCGGGGTCGGTCAGGTGCTCGATCGTCTGCAGGAACACGACGGCGTCGGCGGCCTGGTCGAAGCGCTCGACGAGCGCCCGCTCGAAGCGGAGGTTCGAGCCGCCGTAGCGAAGCCGGGCGTGCTCGTAGGCCTCGGGGTTGGCCTCGACGCCGACGACGCTCGCGGCGCTGCGGGCGAGCACGTTCGAGCCGTAGCCCTCGCCGCTTGCCATGTCGATCACGCGCTCGCCGCCCACGTGCCCTGCGATCCATTCATAGACGACGAGATGGCGGCGATACCAGTAGTTCTCCTCGGGCACGTCGGGCAGCGTGCGCTCGCCCGTCAGCGACAGCGGCGGGACGCCCTCGGGTTGGTCTCGCTGCACGTAGGCGCTCTGCATCGTTTCTCGAGGAGCTCTCCGCAGGGGATCTTCCCTGCCCGCCGCCTCAGCCGCGCCCAGGGCGAGGCCGGGCGCGCGAGTATATGGTGCTCAACCCGTGCCGCCCGCTCTCAGCGCCGAGCAGATCCGTGATGCGAACACGCGCTACCACGACGTCGCGGCGTCGCACTACGACCACAAGTGGGGCATCGACTTCGGCGAGGTCGGGCGCGCCCAGGTGCTCGCGAAGGTGCGAAAGGCGCTCGGCGGCGAGCCACCGCGCTTCGACCGGTCCTTGGAGATCGGCGCCGGCACCGGCTACTTCAGCCTGAACCTCCTGAGCGCCGGCCTGATCGGCGAGGCGACCTGCAGCGACATCTCCCCGGGCATGCTGCGCACGCTCGAGGGCAACGCCGGCCGGCTGGGCCTGGAGGTGAACGCGCAGGCGGCCGACGCCGAGCGGCTCCCCTTCGCGGACGGCAGCTTCGACCTCGTGCTCGGGCACGCCGTCCTTCACCACATCCCCGATCTCCCGCGCGCGTTCGAGGAGTTCAAGCGCGTGCTCGCACCGGGAGGGACGATCCTGTTCGCCGGAGAGCCTTCCCGCTACGGCGACCGCCTGGCGCGGGTCCCGAAGCGGCTCGCGACTCTCCTCGCGCCGGCATGGCGAGCCGCCCTGCGGGCGCCGGGCGCCCGTCACGAGGCAGGCGTCGACCCGGATGAGGCGCTCGAGCGTGTCGTGGACGTGCACGCCTTCGCACCCGGCGAGCTGCAGCGCGCCGCGAAGGGCGCCGGGCTGCGCGATGTGCGGGTGACGGGCGAGGAGCTCGTGGCGAACTGGTTCGGATGGACCAATCGCACGCTGGAGGCGACGGCCGACCCCGCCGGCGTGCCCTGGGCGTGGCGCCAGTACGCCTACCGCGGCTATCTGCTCCTGCAGGAGCTCGACCGCCGCCTGCTCGAGGGGCGGCTGCCGGCGGCGATGTTCTACAACCTGATGATCAGTGCCCGCACGCCGGGCGGCGAAGGCGCGGCGCGGTCATAGACTCAGGCGCATGACGGCGCCGGTGCGAGACTTCCCGCTGTTCCCGCTCGGACTCGTCGCGCTCCCCACGGAGAGCGTCCCGCTGCACATCTTCGAGGACCGCTACCTGCGGATGATCGCCCACTGCATGGAGGGCGAGGGCAGCGAGTTCGGGATCCTGTGGCTCTCCGACGAGGAGCTCAAGCAGACCGGATGCGCGTGCACGATCGAGCAGGTGCTCGAGCGGCTGCCGGACGGAAGATTGAACATCCTCGCGCGCGGCACGCGCGCCTTCACGCTGCTCGAGCGCCAGGACGAGCTCCCCTACCCGGCAGGCGTGGTCGAGTTCGCCGCCGATGAGGCGGAGGATCCCGACGAGCAGGTCGCGACGGGTGCGCGCGAGCTCTATGGCGAACTCGTCGCGCAGGCGACCGACCGCGAGCTCTCCGCCGAGGAGCTCGCAGAGCTCGACTCCTACCGCATGGCCGGCACGGTCGAGTTCGAGCTCGAGGCCAAGCAGCAGCTGCTCGAGCTCCGCTCGGAGAACGCCCGGCTGCGCCTGCTGGGGACGATGCTCGCGGGGGCGATCGAGCGCTTGGAGCTGCTCGAGCGCGCGCAGGAGCGCGCGCAGTCCAACGGCAAGGTCCGCTTCGGCTAGAAGCCGGGCACAGACCGGCCGCTCCGTGCCGGCCTATGCGGGCAGGCCGCAGATGCGTTGCCCGGTCTGCAGCACGAGCAGCTGCAGCTTGTGCAGCACCGATGGCTGGTGCGGCGAGTTGTCGGAGAACTCGACGGTGCCGTCGGCGTCGCGTACCTGGTAGCGCACCACCGAGCCGGGCGACGCCGCGAGGCGCAGGTGTTCGGAGGCGGGTTCTTTCAGGTCTTCCTGGATCGTGCGCGCTTCGACGATCGCCGCATCGTCGAGGGTGCCCGCCTTGCGGCCGTTGCACGTGACGCCGCCTTCTTCGTTGACGAGCAGCGTCAGGTGCTCGTTCGCGCCCGGGCCTTCGCGCGTGACGAGGAACAGGTCCGCCGCCTGCACGCCGCCGCAGCCCGCGGCGGCCGCGGCGAACGTCAGCGCCGCCGCGGCTCCTGCAAACCGCGCCGGACTCATGCCAGAACCGCCGCGCCGCCGCGCCTCGGGTCGCCGGCGCCGGTGAGGGCGCCGTCGCGCCGCAGCGCGGCCTGGACGCCGCCGAAGAACAGGTTCAGCTTGCCGAAGCGGACGGCCTGCAGAGCCGGGTCAAGCCCGTCGAGGTCGATACCGGGCTCCGCGTACACGACGCCATCCTCGAAGTGCACGCGTGGCGCGTCCACCGCCTGCGCGGCGCCGAGGCCGCGGTCGACCACGCCGACGATCGTCTGCAGCAGCGCCGAGCGGATGCGGTTCGAGCCGGCGCTGCCGAGGACGAGCTCCACCTGTTCGTCGCGCAGCACGATCGAAGGGGCCATCATGCTCGGCATCCGGCGGCCGGCGGGATGGCGATGGAAGCCGAGCGGGTTCAGGTCCTCCTCCCCCATCACGTTGTTCAGGTGGATGCCGGTGCTGGGCACGACGACCCCCGATCCCTCTCCGTTCGTGCACGTCACAGCGCAGGCGAGCCCGTCGGCGTCGATCACCGAGATGTGCGTCGTCGACCCGAGCCGGCTCGCGAAGAAGCTGCGCAGGAAGCCCGGGTCGGCGAGCCCCTCCATGAAGTCGGCGTCGCGCTCGCCCTGCGCCGCCGCCATCGCGTCGATCGTGTTCTGCAGCGTCGGCGGCGCGGGCCCGCGATCGAGCAGCGCGAGCGAGTAGGCGAGCAGCGTGCCCCCTGCGGACGGCGGCGGGTTCGTGAGGATCTCGCGATCGCGGTAGGAGACCCGCACGGGTTCGCGTTCGATCGCCTCATAGCCCGCGAGCTCCTCCGCGTCGAGGGAGCCGCCGCGAGGGAGCACCCAGTCGACGACCGCCGTGGCGAGCTCGCCGCGGTAGAACGGGTCGGGGCCATCGCGTCCGAGCCGCCAGAGCGCCTCGGCGAGATCGGGGTTGCGCATCGTCTCGCCCTCGCGGAGCACGTGGCCGTCCGGGGCCCAGAGCGCGGCGCACTCCGGGGTCGAGGTCAGCAGGTCGGCGAGGATCTCGGCGACATACGCCTGGCCGGCGTTCAGCGGGACGCCGTCCTCGGCGAGGCGCGCGGCCGGCGCGGCCAGCTCGGACAGCGGGACGCTCCCCCAGCGGTCGGCCGCCGCACAGATGCCCGCGGGGTTTCCATACACCCCGCACGAGGCCGGCCCGATGTAGAACATCTGCACCGCGTCGCCGAATGACACGTCGACGGCGAGCAGCTCGGCCTCGCTGCCGTCCTCCCGGCGGCGTGGCGCCTGCACGAAGAAATCGAGCAGCACCGGCTCGGTGTCGCCGCCGGCGACCATCATGTAGCCGCCGGCTCCGAGCCCGGTGAGCAGCGCCTCGGTCACGAACGAGGTCAGCATCGCGGCCAGGGCGCCGTCCACAGCGTTACCGCCCGCGCGCAGCACCTCGGCGCCCGCCTGCGCGGTCAGCGGGTGGCCGGCGGCGACAACTCCCTCGTGCGTGCTGCTGCCCATGCTGGAGCAGTACCACAGCACAGCGAGCGGCGCTCGCGGCGCAGAAGCGGCCGGTCAGTCCGCGTCGGGTCCGGCGTCGCGGCCCGGGCCGCGCTTGCGCCGGCGCCGCGCGCTCAGTGCGCCAAGGCCCATGTCCTGGCGAACGAGATAGACCACGAGGGCCGACCCCGCGAGCACCGCGACGAGCACCCAGATCAGCGGGCTGTCCGAACTCGATGGCACCTGCAGCCGGGGCGCGGGGACCGCTGCGTCAGGCGTGACCGGCGCCGCGTCCGGCTTCGACGGCGCCTTCAGATACAGCGCTCCGGCGACACCGCCCGCTGCCCCGCCGCCGGCAAGGTCGGTCGGCGCGCCGAAGAAGGCGACCGGCTCGAGGCGTGCGACGCTCGCCGCTTTTCCGGCGCACCCTGTTGTGCGTGCGGCCCTCCAGAGCAACCGCACCGCGCGGATCTCCATCGCTGCGAGTCGCTTCCGGGAGACGTGCAGGCGCCGCGCCACGGCGAGCGCGTTCAGCCGCCGCGGCTCGTGCAACCCGGTGCGCAAGCGCACGACGGTGCGAAGCCGCGGTGGAAGAGCCTCGAGGCACCCGGCGACTTCGAGCACGAACGCACGCACCCGGGGGTGGTCGAGCAGCGCGCGGCCGCCGGCGAGCATCTTGGCGATCTGCCGCGGCGTCAGCGCCGCCTGGCCCGCTCCCGCCGCGGCGCCGGGCACCGCAGACAGGCCGGCGATGGCGGCGACGGCCCCGCCCTGAAGCACTCCGGCGGGGTTGCCCGCGGCGGCGGCACGCGCCGCTGCCGGCGCGGAGCGCCGCGCGAGCGCCGCGCGCGTGACAGTCCGGTCACGCGCCGTGAGCGTCACGGGCGCAGGACCTGGGAGCGTGGAAACGGGCTCTGCGGCCGCGCCGGTCACCTGCTGCACTGCGGGAGGCACCTTCACCGCGGGAGGCAGGGGTACCTTCACGGCAGGGGCCGGAGCTTTGGCCGGCGCAGGCAGCTTCGGCGCTTTTACCGTGACGGTAGGCGGCGTGACCGGCGCCCGCGGCGGCGTGACCGGAGTGCTCGGCACCCGCGGGGCAGGGACCGGGACGCTGGGCGGTTTGATCGCGGGCGGCGGCGCAATGGGGACGGGCGGCGGCTGAACCGGCGTCGAAACCGGCGGCACTGCAGCCTTCACCGGCGCGACCGCAGCTTTGACGGGCGCCACCGCGGCCTTCACCGGCGCCACGGCAGCCTTCACCGGCGCCACCGCAGCCTTCACCGGCGCCACCGCAGCCTTGACGGGCGCTACCGCAGCCTTCACCGGCGCCACCGCAGCTTTGACGGGCGCCACTTTCGCTTTGAGGGGCGCCACCGCAGTCTTCACCGGCGCCGCGGCCTTGACGGTGGCCGGGACTTTGACAGGGGCGAGCGCTTCGGCACCGGAGATCCCAGCGGCATCGGGCAACTGCGCCACCACTGCGACTACGAGTACTCCGATAAGCCCCTTCTGTCTCACTTCCCCCCAGCGGCCCTACACATATGACGAGATGTCCGCTCGGTACCCGCGTTCCGCGGGTTCTAGACATGGCGCTGCGAGCGAGGACGCCGGCCCCCGGCGCGCCGGCGCGTTACGCCTGACGCGCGGAGCGCAGGCGGGGCAAGGACGCAGCGAGCGAAGCGTGCAACCGCGCGTGGGCGAGCGAGGACGCCGCCCCGCGCACGTATACGCGCGTCAGGTCAGAGGTTCGGGATGAACTCGGGTATCTCGAGATCTTCCATGCCGCGCCCCCGCCGGGATTGCGCGGCCTGCGGGCGCCGCTGCACGCGGACCTCGCCCTCAGCCGGCTCTTTGTAGCGGCTGACGCTCTTGCGCCGGCCCTCGTCGCCGTAGCCGGTCGCGACGACGGTCACCCAGACCTGGTCGTCGAGCTTCTCGTCGACCATCGCCCCGAAGATGATGTTGGCGTCGGGGTGGGCGGCCTCGGACACCGACTTGGCAGCCTCGTTGACCTCCCACAGCGACAGGTTCGCGCCGCCCGTGATCGACAGCAGGATCGAGCGCGCGCCCTCCATCGAGGTTTCGAGCAACGGCGAGGAGACGGCCTGCATCGCGGCCTCGGTGGCACGGTTCTCGCCGACGCCCATGCCGATCCCGAGCAGGGCGCTGCCGGCGTCGCTCATGATCGTGCGCACGTCGGCGAAGTCGAGGTTGATCAGCCCTGGCAGGGTCACGAGGTCCGAGACGCCCTGCACGCCCTGGCGCAGGACGTCGTCGGCGACCCGGAAGGCGTCCACCATCGAGGTCTGCTTGTCGAGCACGGTCAGCAGGCGGTCGTTGGGCACGACGATCAGCGTGTCGACCTCCTGCGCGAGCGCCTCGACGCCGTACTGGCCCGCCTCGCCGCGGCGGCTGCCCTCGAAGCCGAACGGCTTCGTGACGATGCCGACGGTCAGCGCGCCGACTTCGCGGGAGATGCGCGCCACGACGGGTGCGGCGCCGGTGCCGGTGCCGCCGCCGCTCCCGGCGGCGATGAAGATCATGTCCGAGCCCTTGAGCAGCGCCTTCATGCGGTCGTAGTCCTCCATCGCCGCCTGATGGCCGATGTTGGAGTCCGAGCCGGAGCCCAGCCCGCGGGTCAGCTCGGCGCCGATGTGCAGCGTGAGGTCCGCGGTGGACTGCTGCAGCGACTGCACGTCGGTGTTGACGGCGATGAACTCGACGCCCTCGACCTCGGCCTCGACCATGCGATTGACGGCGTTGACGCCGCCGCCGCCGACGCCGACGACCCGGATCACGGGCTGCCCGGCGGGCGTCGCGCGGCGCTCGTAGACCGGTTCGGACTTCGGCGCGGGCGTGGGCGCGGGACGATCCATCAGGTTGTCGGGGATCTCGGAGGAGAAGGCGTGGCGGAGACGCTCCTGCGGCGTCGGCACCCGGACCTCCGGCTCAGCCGCCGCGGCGCTCTCGCTCAGCGCGGGGTGCGGAAGGCCGGTCTCGCGAGGATGCGGCGGCGGCGCCGGCTCGCGCGCGGCTCGGGTCTGCGCGGCGGGTGCGGGCGGCCGCTCCTGCTCGCCCTCCTCGGCCTCTTCGGTCTTGCGGAAGAGGGCGGCGAGCGGTCCTTCGCGCATGCTGGCCCGCTTAGGATTGGCCATGGGTGAGCACCTCCTGTGCGAGCTGGCGGTAAGACTGGGCGGCGACACCGTCGGGCTCGTACTTGAGCACCGACATGCCCTTCACGGGCGCCTCGGCGAAGCGCACGGTCTTGCGGATGCGCGACGCGAACACGCGGTCGCCGAAGTTTTCCTCGAGAATCTCGATCGCCTCCTTCGCATGGATCGTGCGCGAGTCGACCAGCGTGGGCAGGATACCCTCGATGTCCACGCCCGGATTGAGGTTCTCACGGATCATCGCCAAGGTGTTCTGGAGCTGGATCAGCCCGCGCATCGACAGATACTCGCATTGCACGGGGACGATCACCTTGTCAGAGGCGGTCAGAGCGTTGATCGTCAGCAGCCCGAGGCTCGGCGGCGTGTCGATGCAGATGAAGTCGTAGTCGTCGAGGATCGGCTCGAAAGCCTTCTGCAGGGCGCGCTCGCGGCCGATCATCGTGGACATCGCGATCTCGGCCCCGGCGAGGTCGATCGAGGCGCATGCGACGTCGATCTCGCGGCGGCGGATGATCTCGCGGATCGAGACTTTGTGTACAAGCACGTCGTACATCGATTTGTCGAGCGCGTCCGGGTCGATCCCCTGCGACATCGTGAGGTTCCCCTGGGGGTCCATGTCGACGCACAGCACGCGGTGCCCCTCCTCCGCGAAGGCAGCAGCCAGGTTCAGCGTCGTCGTCGTCTTGGCCACCCCGCCCTTCTGGTTGGCGAATGCGATGACCTTGGCCTTTCCTTCCACGGTGGCTCCGATGCTCGAGTTGCTGGAAAGCCTTCCGGTCGGTATTCGCATGGTCAGGGTCGATTCCTGCTCGGGAACTACGATCCCGGGATGGCTGCCGGCAAACGCCGTAACGGGCAACTGCCCGCGCGCCTCGCCGGCAAGCGCGTAATCGTGACGCTCGGGGCCGGCGGGGTCGGCAAGACCACGACCTCCGCCGCGCTCGCGCTCGGATTGGCGATGCGGGGTGCCAAGGCCGCGGTCGTCACGATCGACCCCGCGCGGCGGCTGGCCTCGTCGCTCGGGCTCGACGAGCTCTCGGGGGAGCCGCACCGGATCGACGACGAGGCGCTGCGCGGCGCCGGCGTGACCGTGAAGGGGGAGCTGTGGGCGATGATGCTCGACGCGAAGGCGACCTTCGACTCGGTCGTCTCCAACCTCGCCGCCGACAACGACGCGCGCGAGGAGATCCTCGCCAACCCGGTGTACGGCGAGCTCTCGACAGCGGTCGCGGGCTCGCAGGAGCTGAGCGCCGTGGCCAAGCTGTACGAGCTCTACGAAGACCACGATTTCGACGTGATCGTGCTCGACACGCCGCCCTCGCGCAACGCGCTGGACTTCCTCGACGCGCCCGGCCGGCTGCTCGGCTTTCTCGAAGGCAGGGCGCTTCAGGTGTTCATCGCGCCCGGCGGCCTCACGGCGCGCTTGTTCGGGCGCGGCACGGCGCTCGTGTTCTCGATCTTCGCGCGCGTCACCGGCGTCGACATGTTCTCGGAGCTGTCCCGCTTCTTCCGTTCGATGGGAGGCGTGCTGGACGGCTTCGGCGAGCGCACCCGCGCCGTGCAGGAGCTGCTCCGCTCAAAGGAGGTGATGTTCCTGATCGTGACCTCGCCCGAGCCCGAGCCGGTCCGAGAGGCGCGCTTCCTGGCGGCGCGCCTGGCCGAGACCCGTCGCCCGGCCCCGCAGCTGATCGTCAACCGCGTTCACCTCGAGGGGCTCGGCGGGCGCAGCGAGGGCCAGCTCACGGAGCAGATGGCGCCGGCGCTCGGCGCCGAGCTGGCACGGCGCGTGGCGGCGAACCTGGCCGACATCGACGTGCTTGTCAGACGTGACCGCGAGGCTGTCTCGGAGCTTTCAGATCTCCTTGACGGTGGGCCGCCGGTGCTCGTCGGCCACCTAGATGAGGAGGTCCAGGATCTCCTCGGCCTCACTCGGATCGCCGAGCAGCTCGGGCTCTGAGCAGGACGCAGGAGAGGCGTCGGCCGCGGCGACGCGTGCCCCCGGGACCGGCTCGGGCCCGTCCGCGAGCAGCAGCTCGTCGGCGAGCCCGACGAGGTCCGGGTCGAGGTGGCCGCAGAGGACGTCGCGCAGCAGGGCGCGGAGGTGGTCGGCGACCTCCTCGGCCAGCAGCCGTCCACCGGCGCGGCCGGCGTCGTTTCCCGAGATCACTGCGCGCTCGAGCGCGATCGCCTGCACGGTCCGTTCGGTCAGCGCGAGCCTGCGCTGCGGGGTCGCGCACAGCGCCGCGAGCCGGCCGGCGATCAGCCCGCTGGCGGGCCCCTCGGGCTCGAGGATCGCGCGCAGCGCGAGCAGGTTGTCGCTGAGCGCGTCGAGCGCGTCGCCGCGCTCGCAGCCGAGCTCGAAGCGGCGCAGCGCCCAGGCGAGCTCATTGCCGTCCGGCGCGCGACGCGAGACCAGGTTGCAGAAGGCTCTCAGCTCGTCCTCCTGCTCGACGGTCACAACCAGCATGCCGTGGGGGCGCCCGCCGCCGCCCAGCGGCAGCGCGTTCCAGGGCCCGGCGCCGATCCGGGCCCACGCCAGCGCGCCGAGCGTGACGCGCCCGTCGCCGAACAGACGCAGCGCGCGCAGCAGGTCTGCCAGCACCGCACGGCCGCGATCCACGGCCTCGCGCGCGTCGGGGTCCTGGCACGCCAGCACGACGACGAGGTGCTCGGCGCCGTCAGCGCGCTGCTTGCGGGCGTCGGCCGGCAGCCCGTCAAGAGCATCGCCCCGCGCGATCGTGAGCCCGGCCGCGAGCGGCAACTCGGGGCTCGTGATCGTCATGCCCTCCAGGCGCGCGACGATCGTCACCTCTGCGGTGCTCGCGAGCGCGGTGCTGTGCAAGCGCTCCAGCGCCGCGTCGATGCGCTCGCGGTGCAGCTCGAAGTCGGACTGCTCGGCGAACGCGTCGCCGAGCAGGGAGGCGATCGCCGCCCGCACCCGCGCGCTGCGCGGCAGGCGCGCGATGTCCTCGCCGAGCCCGGCGAGGTAGCGGTCGAGGCCCTCGAAGGCGTCGAGCGCCTGGGCGGCGGGCCCGTACTCCGGAAGCCCTTCGAGCGCCTGGCGGCGCTCGGCGATGAACTCCGTGATCAGCGGCCGGTAGCAATACAGCGACGGCCCGCCAAACCGCCCGCCGCGGCTGGGCTGCTGGTCGACCTCGAAGGGGATCTCAGCGCCGGCGGCCAGGTCCGCGGACAGCCGGAGGGCGGCCGCCTCGAGAAACTCCCGCAGCGCACTCTGCAGCTGGACGGAGCGCATGTTGCGCTGAGTTCTCGCCCGGCGTTCGCCCTCCTGCCGGCGCAGCGGGCGTTGCAGCCCGAGTGTGCCTAGGCGACTGCGAGTGCCTGCGCGGCGCGCTCGGCGCAGCCGACGCCGAGCCAGTCTTCGCCGTAGGCGCGCATGTCGTCGATGATCGGCAGCAGCGCGAGGCCCTTCTCAGTCAGCGCGTACTCGACGCGGGGCGGGACCTCGGGGAAGGTCTGCCGCTCGACGATGCCCTGCTCCTCGAGCGCGCGCAGGCGCAGCGAGAGCGTGCGGGGGCTGATGCCGGCGAGCGAGCGTTCCAGCTCGCAGAAGCGGGAGTGACCCTCGGAGAGATCACGCACCAGCAGCAGCGTCCACTTGCTGCAGACGATCTCGGCCGTCAGACAAACCGGACATGTCTCGTCTACCGCCATCGCCCTTTACTTTACCAAATGAAGTAAGCGGCCCGGCTTCGGCGGGGCCTCAGCGCTCGACCGGGCGCGAGCCCGAGCACCTACGAGGTCGCGTGCAGGAGCGCTCGCGGCTACGCGCGGACCGGCGCGCCGGGCCTCGCGGCCTCTTCGCGCCGGCTCTCGGCCTGGGCGACGTCCTCCATCGTCGTGCCCTGGCGGCCGTCCGCCTGCATCAGCAGCTTGAAGTCGTGCGGGCTGGAGGCGACCCGCATCGCATCCTCGAACGTCACCCGGCCCGCCTTGACGTGGCCGAACAGGGCCTGATCGAAGGTCTGCATGCCGTAGTAGGCGCCGCTCGTGATGACCTCGACCAGTTTGCCCGTCTGGTCCGGGTCGGCGATCATGTCGCGGACGCGGCCGGTCATGCGCAGGATCTCGCAGACCGCGACGCGGCCGCCGTCGGCGCCGGGCACGAGGCGCTGGGAGATCACGCCCTTGACCGTGCCGGCGATCATGCTGCGGGCCTGCTGGTGCTGGTGGGGCGGGAAGAAGTCGAGCATGCGGTTGATCGACTCGGTCGCGTCGACCGTGTGGATCGTCGAGAGGACGAGGTGACCTGTCTCGGCCGCCGACAGGGCGGTCTGGACCGTCTCCTCATCGCGCATCTCGCCGACCAGGATCACGTCGGGGTCCTGGCGCAGGACGCGGCGCAGGGCGCGCTTGAAAGAGGCGGTGTCCATGCCGACTTCGCGCTGGTTGATCGCCGAGCGCTTGTCTGCGTGCACGAACTCGATCGGGTCCTCGATCGTCACGATGTGCTTGCTCATCGTGTGGTTCATGTGGTCGATCATCGCGGCGAGCGTGGTGGACTTCCCCGAGCCGGTGGTGCCGGTGAGCAGCACGATGCCGCGCTCCTCCTCGGCCAGTTCGCGCACGACGTCGGGGAGCGCGAGCTCCTCGATCGTGCTGATCTTGTGCGGGATCGCGCGGCAGACCATCGAGGTCGTCTCGCGCTGCTGGAAGGCGTTGATGCGGAAGCGGGCGATGCCCTCGATTTCGAACGAGAAGTCGACCTCGTGCTCCTGCGCGTATTCGTCGAGCTTGTGCTCGTCGGCGAGCAGGTCGTGGAGCGCCTGCTCGGTGTCGGCGCGCTCGAGCGGCGCGCTGCCGGCGTCGAGCGTCAGCTCGCCGTGGACGCGGAACAGGGGCGCCGAGCCGACCTTGAGGTGGAGGTCCGAGCCGTCTTTCGCAACGAGCTCGCGCAGCGCGGCCTTGACGTCGAACATGCTGAGCCCATCGGCAACGAGCGCAGACCCCTTGAGCCGAGCGGGCGAGCTTGGACACCGGCGGGGAGGCGGCACGCATGCGCGCCGTTACCCTGGCCGCGATGGCAGGCGAGGCGCCGATCCGGGTCGTGGCCTACGACCCTTCCTGGCCGCGGCGCTTCGAAGCCGAGCGGGGGCTGCTCCTCCAGCTGCTCGGCGAGCACTCCCCCGGCGGGGTCCATCACGTCGGCAGCACGGCTGTGCCCGGGATGGCGGCCAAGCCGACGATCGACATCATGGCGGGCGTCGCGGGACTGGCCGACTCACGGGCATGCTTCGAGCCGCTCTCAGGGGCCGGCTACCAGTACGCGCCCTACCGCGCCGAGGAGATGCACTGGTTCTGCAAGCCCGACCCCGTCCGGCGGACGTTCCACCTGCATCTCGTGCCGTGCGACTCGCGCCGCTTCCGAGCGGCGCTGGCCTTCCGCGACGCGCTGCGCTCGGACCCGGCGTGCGCCGCGGAGTACGCGACGCTCAAGCTGGGACTCGCCGAGCGTTTCGCCAAGGATCGGGACGCCTACACAGAGGCCAAGGCGAACTTCATCCTCGCCGTCTGCGCCCGCGCCCTCGACGCGGACTGAGGAGCATCAGATCCTCAGGCGACGTCGCGGAGCTTCTGTGCCTCCGCGAGGCTCTGCAGCTTCTTCAGCGACTGGTTCTCGATCTGGCGGATGCGCTCGCGGGTGACGTTGAACGTCCGCCCGACCTCGTCGAGCGTGCGCGGGTGCTCGCCGCCGAGCCCGTAGCGGAGCTCCAGCACGCGCCGTTCGCGGTAGGAGAGGTTCTCCAGCGCCTCGCGGAGCGCCTCCTTGGTGAGGATCTCCGCGGCGCGCTCGTAGGGCGACTCGGCGCGCTCGTCGGCGATGAACTGGCCGAACTCCGACTCCTCCTCGTCGCCGACCGGCTTCTCGAGCGACACGGGCGCCTGCGCCGAGCGCTTGATCGAGTCGACCTCCTCGGGGTCGATGCCGGTGACCTCGGCGATCTCGTCAGCGGTCGGCTCGCGGCCGAGCTCGGTGACGAGCTTGCGCTCTGCGCGACCGATCTTGTTGAGCTTCTCGACCACGTGGACGGGGATGCGGATCGTGCGCGCCTTGTCGGCGAGCGCGCGGGCGATCGCCTGGCGGATCCACCACGTCGCGTAGGTCGAGAACTTGAAGCCCTTGCGGTAGTCGAACTTCTCCGCGGCGCGCACCAGGCCGAGGGTCCCCTCCTGGATCAGGTCGAGGAACGGCAGCCCCTGGTTGCGGTAGTTCTTGGCGATCGAGACGACCAGCCGCAGGTTCGACTCGACCATCTTCTGCTTGGCGTCAAGGTCGCCGCGCTCGATGCGCTTAGCGAGGTCGACCTCCTCCTGGGCGGTGAGCAGGCGGACCTTGCCGATGTCCTTCAGGAACAGCTGCAGCGAGTCGGTCGTCATGTCCGGCTTCAGGTCGAGCGCAGCTTTGGCTTTGCGCCGGCCACGCTTGTCGGGCGCGCGCTCGACCTGCGCCGAGGCGGCGATCGCCGGGTCTATGTCCTCGACGAGCTCGATCTCGGAGCGCTCGAGGAAGCCGTGGAGCTCTTCGACGTCGCTCTCGTCGAGGTCGAGCTCGGACATCGCTTTGGAGATCTCCGCGTAGGAGAGCACTCCAACCTGCTGTCCCTTGGCCAGCAGGCCCTTGACCTCATCCAGCTCCTGAAGCTCGACTACTGACATTCGTGTTTCCATTTCTTCCGTCGATCGACAAACCCGGAGGTGGCCCAAGGGCCGTGGCAGCTGATGGCTGATCTGTGTGCTTGTCGACACTACGGCCGCAGCCCTGCCGACGTTACAGCCCTATCGGCTCACCGGGATCCCATGCTAACGCGTCCCGGCGTTAACGGACCGGTTACCGATCCGGTCCGGCCGCTGGATTGCAGGCGTCCCGGCGGCGCCGGCGGGCGCGATCACGGGGCGGCCGCTTAAGCAATGATGTGGCAGTGAGCGGAGCGGGCGAAGGCAACGGGCGCGGGGATCAACCTCTCGAGGGCGGCGGCGTGCTCGCGAACCTGCCCCGCACGCGCCCGCAACGCGCCAGCCCGCGGCGGGCCGCCGCGCGCCGCGCCACGGCCGAGGAGGATCAAGCCGCTGCCAACGGCAACGGCCGCGCGAAGCGCCCCACCGCGAAGAACACGTCCGCTGCGAAGGGCTCCGCCCGTCGCAGCGCAGCGGCGTCCCCGCGCGGGGCGAAGCCGGCGAAGACCACCCGCCCCCCGCGCGCCGCGAAGGGCTCGCGCCGCCGGGCCGGGGAGGCCGTTCCCCGGCAGGGCTACGAGTCCGTCGAGGAGCGCGCCACCGGACCGGTCCAGCCGCCCGGCGGCACCGAGCTGCTCGGCACGGCGGCGGAGGTCGTGAGCGAGCTCGCCAAGGCCGGCGTCTCCGGCGGCGAGCGCGTGCTGCGCGACCTGTTCTCGCGGCTCGGCCGCTAGGCGCAGCGCCCGCCACGGGGACGTCGCGGCGTCGGCGGGCGGAATATGTATACTGCCGCGCACGCCGAGCTGCCGTGGCTCAGGTCACGGCAGGCGGGGGACCCAATTGCGGACAGAAGCCTTGTCCGCTGGGGCGAATCGGTCCGAAAGGGCCGTAGCGCCACGTCAGGTACGTCGCGCGAGCCCGTCAGCTCACCCCGTAGGCGCCGAGCCGTATGCAGCTTCGTTTCAGGACAGCCATGGTCGTGATGACCCTCGCCGCGGGACTCGTCGTCCCGGCCCTCGGCGCACCCGCCGCGCAGGCGAGCAACGGCGGCGCGAGCGCGCCGGCGCAGGGCACGAGCTCCCCCCTCCCCTCGTCCTCGCTGACCGTGCGCCCGACCGCCATCGCGACCTGGTTCGGCCCCGGCTTCTACGGACACAAGACCGCCTGTGGCCAGACGCTGACGCCGAGCGTCGTCGGTGTCGCACACCGCACGCTGCCCTGCGGCACGCTGGTCAAGGTCTCGTGGCACGGCCACGCGCTGACGGTGCCCGTGCTCGACCGTGGCCCCTACGCCAACGGCGCCGACTGGGATCTCACGGCCGGGGCGGCCAAGGCGCTCGGGATCACCGAAACGGTTCGCATCCGCACCCGCGTCGTCGGCACCACCGCCAACACGCCCACGCTCGGCTCGCCCCCGCTCGCCCCGAGCGCTCCGGCGGCCGCCGCGAGCAGCTCCGCCGGCGGCACAGCCGCCGGTTGAGCTAGCCGCCGCTGCGGTCCTCGCCCCGTCCTAGCGAGCGCGCGGCGTAGATGTCGAGGTCTGCCTGGGCTGCGAGTCCCGGGGCATCGGTCGCGTCGTCGGGGCACACCGCGATCCCGATCGCGACGGCGCCGAGCGCTGCCGCGCTTCCGATCCCCGGCGCGGTGGCGCCCAGCGCCTGCTCCAGGCGCTCCCTGAGCGACGCGGCGCCGGCGCGGTCGGCGCCGGGCGCGACCAGCCACCAGCGGCCGGGCCGCTCACGCGTGAGCGAAAGCGGGCCCCACTCCCAGCGCCGCTCGTGCACCGCGCGCTCGAGCGGCGAGCCGGCATCGGCGCGGGCGGGCTCGAGCAGCTCGACGAGCAGCACGGCGAACGGCTGCCGGTCGCGCTCAAACCTCTGCAGCTGCGCGCCGACCGCGCCGATCCACGCCGCCGGCCCCTGCTGCGCGCGCGCGTCGCGAACAGCGATCGGTGGCGGCTCGGCGGCGGGCGGGGGCGCCGGGCGCCGCGGCGGCTCCCCCTCCGCGCCCCGCTCGTCGACGATCGCGATGCGCTCGGGCGGGTGCGGGCGGACGCGCGGGGGCGCCTGAACGTCCGGCTCCTGCGGCGGTGCCGCGCCACCGCGGCCCAGCCGCTCGAGCTCGGCGGCGAGCAGCGCCGCGCAGGCGGCCGCGAGGCGCTCGCCGACGTCGAGCAGCCGGCGCGCCGCACGGGGCTCGGAGCGGGCGCGCGGCGCGGACTCCACCGCCGCCTCCCAAAGCACGGTACGCAGCAACTCGACGGCGCGCGCGAGCTCGGCCCCGCCCTCGGCGCGCGCGAGCACCGCGATTCCCGCGGCGCTGCCCGCCCCGGGTGAGGGCTCGCGGTCCTGATCGGCGGCGGTGAGGATGTCCGCGATCAGGGCCGGGCCCTCGCGCGCGATCAGCCCGAGATCGAGCGCTGCGATCCGCTCGGGGTCGGCGCTGGCGATCAGCGCGATCGACCACCGCTTGGCGAGCTCCGCCGCGCTCGCCGCGAGCTCGTCGAGCAGCGGGTCGGCCGCTTCGCGGCCGTACGTCCCTGCTCGCCTCCCACGCTCGGCCATGAGCGTTGAATACCAGAACACGTGGACGCGATCCGCCCTGCAAAGGCGCGGCGGATAGCCTCCACGGCAGGTGCCCGGCGCGGAGCCGACATGACGGGGGTCTGGATCGCTCTCGGCGCTGCGGCCGCGCTGGCCGCCGTCGCCGGCGGGCTCTGGCTGGTCCTGCGCAGGGCGCCCCAGCGGGTGCTGCCTGCCACGGTCTCGCACCTCGCCGACGAAACCTCGATCGATCCGGACACCAAGTCGGTGCGTTCGGTGCAGCGCGCCGAGGTCCTGATCGACCGCGACGCGCTGGCCGAGATCTGGACGCCGACGCACCTCGAGCGTCTCGCGCGCACGTACTGGCGCTTCTTGACGCGGGTCACGCTCGGGCTGGTGCGCGTCACGTACAGCGAGCGCGGCCGCGCGATCGTGCTGCTGGCAGAGCCGCTGCGGTTGCTCACGTTCGAGCCGCCGGAATACGAGATGGATGCGACGCGCGGGCTGGTCCGGTGGCGGATCGCGCGCGGCCTGCTCGTCGCGCGGCGTGGCCGCGACGGGGCGGGATACCTCCAGATCGAGGTTCGCAGGGTGCCCGGAGACGACCCTGCCCGCGAACGCCTCGACGTCGAGGTCGCGGTCGTCAACTTCTATCCGGCGATCGCCTCCGGGCTGAGCCTGCGCCTGTACAACGCGACGCAGTCCCGCATCCACGTCGTCATCACCTACGCGTTCCTGCGCTCGCTGGCGCGCCTGGACCTCGCCGAGTCACGCGTGGGCCGTTTCAGCCCAGGGTGAAGCTCAGCCCGGCTCGCCCGGGCCGAGCGCATCGGTGCCGCCGGGCAGCCTGACGACGGGCTCGTGCGCCTCGAGCCCGACGGTCGCTATCAGCCGGGCGAGGCCGAGGTAGTTGCCGATCACGAGCAGCAGCTCGACGACCCCGCGGTCGCCGAGACTCTCGCGGAGCGCCGCCACCGCCTGCTCGCCGGCCGCACCGTCCTCCACGACTTCGCGGGTGAAGGCGAGGATCGCGCGCTGCTCCGCGGGCAGCGACGGGTCCCCGTCGCGGCCGGCCTGGATCGCGTCGATCGTCTCAGGGGCGGCGCCGAAGGACTCGGCGATCGGCACGTGCTGGGTCCACTCGTAATCCGAGCTCGACAGCCGGGCGACCTGCAGGATCGCGAGCTCGCGCAGCAGCGGGTCGAGCTCGAGCTTGCGCAACAGCGCGTTGCTGTACCGCAGCCAGGGCCCGAACGCGGTGTCGGCGTGAGCGATCACGCGCAGCAGCGCGAGCGGCGTGCCGGCGATCACCTCACGGATCGGCTCGGGAGCGTCGTCGGGGTCGCGATATGGGATTCGTGGCATCGGCTCGCCCGGCGCGCGCGCTCACAGGCGACACCCGCCGGCGCGCCGATCCTATCCGCGAGCTGGGGGCTCAGGCGGACTGCCCGTAGGGCCCGGGCTTCGGCCGCGGCCTGCCCCCCGGGAAGGCGAGCCTCAGGATCGTGCGGTGGACGGTGCCGAGCTGGCGGTGCAGCGGGCCCGTGTTGTAGGGCAGGCCGTAGCGGCGACAGATCTCTCGCACGCGCGGCGCGATCTCGGAGTAGCGGCTCGAGGGCATGTCGGGGAACAGGTGGTGCTCGACCTGGAAGGACAGGTTGCCGCTGAGCAGGTGGAACAGCGGGCCGCCGTCGATGTTGGCCGCGCCGAGCAGCTGGCGCACGTACCAGCCGCCGCGCGTCTCCTCGGCGACCTCGCTCTCGCTGAACGTGTAGGTCTGGTCCGGGAAGTGCCCGCAGAAGATGATCGAGTGGGCCCACACGTTGCGGACGATGTTCGCCGTGAAGTCGGCCCAGTAGGTCGACTTGAACGTGCGTGCGCGGCTGCCGGCCGGCGCCGTCGCGGCCGACAGCGCCGGGAACGCCAGGTAGTCCTTGACGATCTGCCGGCGGGCCTTGACGCCGATCGCCTTCAGCTCGGTGAGCGCTGCGCCCTTCGACTTCTCACCCGAGCGGATCGCGTCGAAGTTCAGGTCGTGCATCGCCACGCCCCACTCGAAGAACCCCATCAGCACGAGGTTGTAGAGCGGCTGGAGCAGATACACGGGGTGCCAGCGCTGGTGCGGGTCGATCCGCATGATCTCGTAGCCGAGGTCGCGATCCTTGCCGCGGATGTTCGAGAACGTGTGGTGCTCGTAGTTGTGCGAGTGCTTCCAGGCGTCGGCCGGCGAGGCGGTGTCCCAGTCCCAGCTCTGGGAGTTGATGTCTGGATCGTTCATCCAGTCCCACTGCCCGTGCATGATGTTGTGGCCGAGCTCCATGTTCTCGAGGATCTTGGCCAGCGAGAGCATCGCGGTCCCCGCCAGCCACGCCGGCCGCTTGCGCGAGAGCAGGAGCGTCGCGCGGGCCGCCAGCACCAGCCGGCGGTGCAGGGCGATCGTCGAGCGGATGTAGCGGGCGTCGCGGTCGCCGAGCTCGGCGTAGACCTCATCGTGGATCGCGTCGAACTCGCGCCCGAGCGCCTCGATCTGCTCGGGCGAGAGGCGCGCAAGCGGGGATTCGGCCTGTGGCGCGTCGGGCGCCGCGGGGATCGCCTCGGCCGCCGCACGGGCGAACTCGGCGGGCACGGCGCCGGTCGCGCTGTCACGCCGGTTTTCGATCGTCGATGACATTTCGTTTCCTCCGTTTGTTTGTTGAGCGAGTCGGCCGGCGCTCCGTGCCGGCCTTCCTGAGAGTTGGCCGGCTCCGTGCCGGCCTCAGAGCTCGATCTCGACCGGCCCCTCGGGGGCGTTGATGCAGGTGCGCACGATCTCGCCCGAAGCGCCGGAGACGACTCCGGTTCGCAGGTCGCGCACCTGCCCGGAGCGCAGCCGGCCGACGCAGCTGTGGCAGATGCCCATACGACATCCGAACGGCATCTCCGCGCCCGCGCGCTCGCCGGCGAGCAGGATCGGCTCCGAGCCGTCGCTGGCCGTCTCCAGGCCGGTCCTGCACAGCTTGATCGTGCCGCCACAGCCCTGTGGAGCGCCCTCGATCAGCGCGTCGGGCTGGAAGTGCTCGTGGTGCAGGCGCCCGGGGTCCCCGTCGGTCTCGAAGCGTGTTTTCAACGCCGCCAGGAGGCCCGAGGGACCGCACACATAGCTCTCGCGCTCGCGCCAGTCGGGGCAGATCTCGTCGAGCTCCTCCGGGCGCAAGCGCCCTTCGGCCCTGCTGTGGCGCAGGCGCAGCCGGTAGCCCGGCCGCCGTGCGGCGAGCGCGCGTAGCTCCTCGGCGAAGATCGCGGTGTGGGGGTAGCGGGCGCTGTGGATGTGCACCACGTCGCGCAGCGCGGCCTCGCTGTCGAGGCTGCGCAGCATGCTTGCGATCGGGGTCACGCCGCTGCCGGCGCTGACGAACAGCAGGCGCTCGGGGAGCGCCTGCGGCAGCACGAACGTCCCTTCGACGCCGCCGAGCCGCACGATCGTGCCCGGCGTCAGGCGGCTGCACAGGAAGGGGGTGACGGTGCCCTCGTGGACGAGCTTGGGCGTGATCGTGATGCAGCCGTCCTTGCGCGCAGGGTCCGAGGTGAGCGAGTAGGCACGCCAGTGGAAGCGCCCGTCCACCTCCACGCCCAAGCGCATGTACTGGCCGGGGCTGTGGCCGGGCCATTCCCAGCCGGGCTTGATCGTGATCGTGACGGCCTCGTCGGTCTCGTGCTCGATGCGTTCGACGCGGCCGCGCAGCTCGCGCGTGGACCACAGGGGGTTGATCAGCTCGATGTAGTCATCGGGCAACAGCGGCGACGTGAACGACTGCGCCAGCGCCAGCGCGCGGCGGCCGATCGTCGGCACCTGCGGGGTCGCTCCGCGTTCAGCCATGGTGCTCTCTCCGGGTCGGCTTCATTTGACTCAAATCGATGTTACCTCGTTTGAGGTCACGTCAAACATGGTAACCTTGTTTCGAGAATGTCAAGTGTGAGAACGGACACGCTCGAGACCCCCGGAACGGCGCCGGCGGCGCCTGCGGACCACGACATGACGATCGAGCAACTCGCCGCGGCGGTCGGGATGTCGGTGCGAAACATCCGCAACCACCAAGCCCGCGGCCTGCTCGCGCCGCCGCAAGTTCGCGCGCGCGTCGGCTACTACGGGCCCGAGCACGCCGAGCGCCTGCGCCTGATCCAGGACCTGCAGGCCGATGGCTTCAACCTCGCCGCGATCGAGCGGCTGCTCAGCGGCTCGGAGGGGCTCGCCGGGAAGCTCGTGGGGCTGCGCGCGGCCGTCACCGCGCCGTATGAGCCCGAGACGCCGGAGGTGGTCACGCGCGAGGAGCTCGAACAGCGCTTCGGGCCGGCGGACCAGAAGGACCTCGAGCGCGTGCGGCGCCTGCGGGTGCTCGTGCCGCTCGGCGAGGACCGTTTCGAAGTGACGAGCCCGGCGCTGTTCGAGGCGGCCGAGCAGGTGATCGCGCTCGGCATCCCGCTGCGCACGACGCTCGAGCTGGTCGAACGGGTCAGCCGCGACTGCGACTCGGTCGCGCGGGCCTTCACGAAGCTGTTCCTGAAAGAGGTGTGGGAGCCGTTCGAGCGCGCCGGTCAGCCGGAGGAGAGCTGGGACGAGCTGATCGGCGCCGTCGACTCACTGCGCCCGCTCGCCTCCGAGGCGCTGTTGGCGCTGTTCAAGCTGCGCATGACCTCCCAGCTCGAGCAGGCGTTCGGCAAGGTCGTCGAGCAGCAGTCCAAGCGGCGCTAGCGTCCCGAGTCAGAAGTTGGGCGCCAGGTTCGCCGGATGGATGGTCGTCTCTGAGGTTCGACGGCGGTGCCGTGCATACCGGTACCACGTGAGGTGCCGACGGCGGCCTGCAAGCGCGCGCAGCCGCCGGGAGACGCCGTCGAACTTCTGACTCACGACGCTATGCCGCCGCGCTCACTCGCCGAAGCCCGAGTTCGGGCCGTAGCGCTCGGTCAGGTTCGCCAGCCGCTGCTCTGAGCGGTCCGTGAGCCACACCGGATCGCTGCTGACCACCGTCACGCCGGGCGGCACGTCAGTGGTCACGACCGTGCCGGCGCCGATCCGCGCGCCGCGGCCGATGCGGATGCTCTGCCCGCGGTTGGTCAGCACGACGCTGTTCGCGCCGATGCGCACGTCGTCCTCGATCACGAGGCGGTTCGGGCTCCCGGCCTTGCCGCGCACCGCGAGCGTCACGTGGTGCCAGATCTTCACGCGCCGGCCGATCACGACGCTGTCGTGGATCATGTTTCCGAAGCCGTGGTGGCCGAATTTGACGTCGGGGCTGACCGTCGCGCCGGCCCCGAGCGAGTTCTGATAGATCAGCGCGTTCAGTTTCTTGACGAGTTGCGCGAGGTCGCGGTAGCCGCGCTGGTTGAGCTTGATCGACAGCAGCCACAGCCGTTCCGGGCTCAGCATCAGAAGCGCTCGCCGCCCACCGCGCGCAGCTTCGAGCGGTCGTGGGTCGCCGTGATGCGGCGAACCGTCCCCGAGCGCGTGCGCGTGACGAGCGATTCCGTCGTCGCGCCGCCGGCGCTCGGGTAGCGCACGCCCTGCAGCACGTCGCCGTCGGTCACGCCGGTGGCCGAGAAGAACACGTCGTCGCCGGCGACGAGGTCGTCGCGGTCGAGCACGCGGTCGAGGTCGTAGCCGGCGTCGGCGGCGGCCTGGCGCTCCGCGTCGTCGCGGGGCCACAGCCGGCCGAGCAGCTGCCCGCCCACGCACTTGACGGCTGCGGCCGAGATCACGCCCTCCGGCGTGCCGCCGATGCCCCAGAGCAGGTCCACGCGGGAGCGCTCGGTGACCGCGAGCAGCGCCGCGGAGACGTCGCCGTGCGGGATCAGCCGGACGCGCGCCCCGGCCTCGCGGATCGCCTTGATGCCGTCCTCGTGGCGGGGACGGTCGAGCACGACCACCATCACGTCGCTGACGGGACGGCCGGTGCGCTCGGCGACGAGCCTCACCGTCTCGCCGAGGGGACGGTCGAGGTCGAGCAGGTCGGCGATCTCCGGTGCCCCGGCCATCTTCTCCATGTAGACGATCGGCCCCGGGTTGAACATCGTCCCGCGCGCCGAGAGCGCGATCACCGACAGCGCGCTTGGCATGCCCTCGGCGGCGAGCGTCGTGCCCTCGAGCGGATCGACCGCGATGTCGACCTCCGGCGGCGATCCGTCGCCGATCTGCTCGCCGTTGTAGAGCATCGGGGCCTCGTCCTTCTCCCCCTCTCCGATCACGACCACGCCGTCCATGCGCACCGAGTGAAGCATGAACCTCATCCCGTCCACGGCCGCCTGGTCCGCGCCCTCCTTGTCGCCTCTGCCGACCTTCGTCGCGGCGGCGAGCGCGGCCGCCTCGGTCACCCGCACCAGCTCGAGCGCGAGGTTGCGATCCGGAAGCTGCGCTGAGGGCTCGCTGTTCACGGCGCGGGAAACCTACACCAGCGCACATGCGACTACGATCGTGGCGTGCCCGACCGGGAGCTCAGCCTGAAGGCCCACGTGCCGGCCGCCCTCGCACCCCCGATCGAGCAGCTCCTGGACCGCGCCCGCGAGCAGCGGGTCGCCGACCGCCTGGAAGAAGCCGACCCGACGCTGTGGGGGCCGCCGGGGACGCCGGAGGTCGCGAACCGGCTCGGCTGGCTTCGGATCGCCGAGCAGATGCTCGACGAGCTGGTCGCGATCGAAGCCTTCACCGACGGCGTGCGCAGCGACGGCCTCGCCGATGTCGTGCTGCTCGGGATGGGCGGCTCCTCGCTGGCGCCCGAGGTCTTCCGGCGCGACTTCGGCTCTGCCGAGGGGTTCCCGCGCCTTCACGTCCTGGACTCGACGGACGCAGCGACGATCGCGGCGGTCCAGGAAGCGGTCGACCCCGCCCGCACCCTGTTCATCGTCTCCTCGAAGTCCGGAGGCACGATCGAGCCGCTGTCGCTGTTGGCGCATTTCTACTCGCTGCGCGAAGACGGCGCGAACTTCGCGGCGATCACCGACCCGGGCTCGGGCCTCGCGCAGCTCGCGGCCGATCGCGGCTTTCGCCACGTCTTCTACGGCGACCCCGACATCGGCGGGCGCTACAGCGCCCTGTCGCCGTTCGGGATCGTGCCTGCGACGCTGATCGGCGTCGACACGGCCGCGCTGCTGCGCCGCGCGTCCGAGGCCTGGAGCGCGGGTGTCGAGGGGAACGACGCGCAGGGGATGCAGGGCGGCGTCTGGCTCGGCGCGGCGCTCGCCGCGCTCGCCCGTGCCGGGCGCGACAAGCTCACGTTCGTGATCGCGCCATCGTTGCCGGAGCTCGGGCTGTGGCTCGAGCAGCTGTTCGCCGAGTCCACGGGCAAGCACGGAACCGGCATCCTTCCCGTGGCGGACGAGCCCGTCGGGGTCCCCGCCGAATACGGCGAGGACCGTGTGTTCGCGCACCTCCCCGACCCGGACTCACCCGACGCGGCGAGCGAGCAGCGCCTCGCGGCGCTGGCGGACGCCGGTCATCCGGTGATCACGATCCCGACGAGGGGCCCGGCAGACCTCGGCCGCGTCTTCCTTCTGTCCGAGATCGCGGTCGCCGTTGCGGGCTGGGGGCTCGAGATCAACCCGTTCGACCAGCCCAACGTGCAGCAGGCGAAGGACGCCACGAACCGGGTTCTGAAGCGCTACGAAGAAACCCACGCCCTGCCCGAGGTGCGGAGCGCGAGCGAGCAGGAGCTGCGCGACCTGGTCCTCGGCGCCGCTCCGCCCGATTACGTCGCCCTCATGGCCTACCTCGAGCCCTCCGACGCCTTCGACGCGGCGGCAGCCGAGCTGCGCCAGACGATCCGGGCGGTGACCCGGGCGACGACGACCTTCGGCTACGGCCCGCGCTTCCTGCACTCGACCGGGCAGTTCCACAAGGGCGGCCCGAAGGTCGGGCGCTTCCTGCAGCTGCTGCACGACGGGCCGCGCGACGTCGAGATCCCGGGGAAGCCGTACGCCTTCACGACGCTCAAGAACGCACAGGCGATCGGCGACATCCAGACGCTGCGCGAGCTCGGCCTCCCGGCCGAGCGCGTGCGGCTGGAAGGCAGTGACCCCGCGAGCGCGTTGCGCGAGCTGACCTCCAAGATCAGGGAGTGGACATGACGCAGATCGGCATGGTCGGGCTGGGCAAGATGGGCGGCAACATGGTTCACCGCATCCGACGCGACTCCGACAACGAGGTCGTCGGGTTCGCCCGAAGCGAGCGGTCGATCCAGCAGGCCGTCAAGAACGGCGCGGCCGGCGCGAGCTCGCTGCGCGACCTGGTCAAGAAGCTGCAGGCACCGCGCATGGTCTGGTTGATGCTGCCGGCCGGCGCACCCACCGAGGAAACGGTCAAGAAACTCGCGAATCTGCTCGACCCCGGCGATCTCATCATCGACGGCGGCAACACCAAGTGGACCGACGACAAGCGCCGCGCGGCTGAACTGAAAAAAGCGGGCATCGAATACGTCGACGTCGGCGTCTCGGGCGGCGTCTGGGGGCTCGAAGTCGGCTACTGCATGATGGTCGGCGGCACGCCGAAAGCCGTCAAACGCCTCGCGCCGATCCTCGACGTGCTCGCCCCCCCGACCTCCGAGCAGAGCATCGCCGCGATCGGCCGGCGTGGGTGGATGCGCTTCGGCCCGTCGGGCGCCGGGCACTACGTGAAGATGGTCCACAACGGCGTCGAGTACGGCCTGATGCAGGCCTACGCCGAGGGCTTCAACATCTTCGACAAGTGCGAGTACGAGCTCGACAACGCGAAGATCGCCCACCTGTGGGGCCAGGGGTCGGTCGTGCGTTCCTGGCTGCTCGAACTCGCCGCTCGCGCGTTCGAAGAGGACGGCAACGAGCTCGAAGCGATCGAGGGCTACACCGAGGACTCGGGGGAGGGACGCTGGACGATCGCCGACGCGACCGACCACGACGTGCCGACACCGGTGATCACCGCCTCGCTGTACGAGCGCTTCCGCTCGCGCGGCAACGGCGTGTTCGCCGACAAGGTCCTCGCCGCGCTTCGCAACCAGTTCGGCGGGCACGCGGTCCGACCCGCCCCAGCGGCCAAAGGGGCGCCGGCGGCCAAGGGCGGATCTGCTAACTCGTCTGGCTCGCGCAGCCGCGCGCGCAAACGGGCCGCGCGCGGCGCCGGGAGCCGCTGATGGCGGTCGCCGCGGGCCGGCCCACCGAGCGCCAGCAGCCCGAGAACCCGCTCACCGCCGGCCTGGAGCGCCAGCCGGTCCCGCCGACGTCGATGGTGATCTTCGGCGCGACCGGCGATCTCGCGCGCCGCAAACTGCTCCCCGCGATCTACAACCTCGCCCACGACGGCGCGCTGCCGGAGCGCTTCTACCTCGTCGGCGTCGCGCGCAAAGAAAAAGACCACGAGGACTACCGCAGGGAGTGCGAAGAAGCGATCGACCGCTTCTCGCGGCGCAAACCCGACCCGGACGTCCTGAAGGCGCTGCTCGAAAACGTCCGCTACGTGCCGGGCACATTCGACGAAGCCTCCGTCTACGAAACGCTCGGGGGCCAGCTGGGCGCCTTCGAAAAGGAAGCCGGAGAGCCGCTGAACCGCGCCTTCTACCTCTCGACGGCGCCGGAGTTCTTCCCGGTGATCGTGGACAAACTCGGCGAGTCCAAGCTCGCGCACGACGAGCACGCGGAAGTGCGGCTGATCGTCGAGAAGCCGTTCGGCACCTCGCTCGAGGAGGCCCGCGAGCTCAACCGAAAAATCCTCTCGGTCTTCGAAGAGACGCAGGTCTACCGCATCGACCACTACCTCGGCAAGGAGACGGTCCAGAACCTGCTGGCGCTCCGCTTTGCCAACGGCATGTTCGAGCCGCTGTGGAACCGCAACTACATCGACTACGTGCAGATCACCGCCGCCGAGGACATCGGCATCGGCACGCGCGCCGAGTACTACGACAAAGCCGGGGCGCTGCGCGACCTGATCCAGAACCACATGATGCAGCTGCTCTGCCAGGTCGCGATGGAGCCGCCTGTCAACTTCAACGCAGAAGAGGTCCGCAACGAGAAGGTGAAGGTGCTCGAGGCGATCCCCGCGCCGACGGCGGATGAGGTCGGCGAGATGGCGGTGCGCGGGCAGTACGGCCCCGGCCACTCCGGCGGTGACGACGTCGTCGGCTACCTCGAAGAGGAAGGCGTGCCGAACGACTCGAACACCGAGACCTACGCCGCGCTGCGCCTGGAGGTCGACAACTGGCGCTGGGCCGGCGTGCCCTTCTACCTGCGGACGGGCAAGCGTCTGGCGCGCAAGGTGACGGAGATCGCCGTGACGCTGAAGCCGGTCCCGCATCTCGCCTTCAGCCAAGAGGGCTCGCTCGGCGTGCAGCCCAACCAGCTCGTGCTGACCGTGCAGCCGAACGAAGGCGTCTCGCTGCGAATCGGCGCGAAGATCCCCGGCACGCGGATGATCATCCGCCCGGTCAACATGGAGTTCCTCTACGGGACCTCGTTTTTGTCGCAGTCGCCCGAGGCGTACGAGCGGCTGCTGACCGACGTGATGCGCGGCGACCCGACGCTGTTCACCCGCAATGACGAGGTCGAGGGGCAGTGGCGGATCTGCGATCCGATCGTCAAAAAGTGGGAAGCCACGCCTGGTCCGCTGCCGAAATACGAAGCCGGCTCGCAGGGGCCCGCCGAGGCGGAGGCGCTGCTGCGTTCCGGCGACAGCTGGCGCGCCATCTGATGGCCCGCACCGACTCGCTCTGGAGCGAACAGGGGACGACGCCGGACGCGATCGAAGCCGCGCTGCGCCAGCTGCTGATCGAAGCGCACGCCGAGCGCGAGGAGGTCGTGCCCGCGCGCGTGCTGAACATGATCGTGTTCGTGGATCTCGACTGGACGGGAGAAATCGCGAACCGGCTGCGTGGCGTCGGGCGATACCACGCCTCGCGCCTCGTCGTGCTCGCCTACGAGCCCAAGCGCGAGCGGCTCGACGCGCGTGTGAGCGTCTCGACAGACGACCCCGCCGCACCGGGCGAAGTCGCGCTGCTGCGCGAGACGGTCGTGGTGGAACTCGGTGACAAGCACCTGGACGACCTCGCGACGATCACCGACCCGCTCGTCGTGACCGACCTGCCGACACTTCTGTGGTCGCCGCACGGCCACCCCGAGATCATCGACGAGCTGCTGCCGCTGGCGCAGGCCGTGCTCGTGGACTCGGTCGAGGAGCCCGACTACGAGGAGGCGCTCGAACGCGCAGCCGCGCTGAGCGAGCGCGCATACGTCGTCGACCTCGCGTGGCTGCGCTCGACGCCCTGGCGCGAGCGCGTGGCGGCGATGTTCGACCCCCCGTGGCTGCGTCCCGAGCTGCGCCTGTTCTCATCGGTCACCGTGCGTCACCACCCGGCCTCCACGGTCGCGGCCGGGCTGCTGGTCGGCTGGCTGGCCTCGCGGCTGGATTGGAAGCCGGCGCGCCTGATACCCGCCGGCGGAGAGCTGTCGGGCAAGGCGCACGCGAGCCGCCAGGACGTCGCCGTGCGCCTGCAGACCGCGCCCGAGCTGCACGTGCCCGGGCTCCAGGGCCTGACGATCGAGACGGCGGCGGGCCACCGGCTGCGGCTGGACCGCGGCCCCGGCGGCTTGCGGGCGCGCTTCTCGGCGCCGCGGGAAGGAGACCGCGAGTGGACGATCCCCGGCGCCTCGCGTGGCGAGACCGGCGTGCTCGGCGAGGGCATCCGCCAGGCGCTGCTGCGCGACCCCACCTACCTGCCCGCGCTCGAGGACGCGCGGACGCTGCTCGCGTGACGCGCCTGACAACCTGCCCCGACGATCAGAGCGTCGCCGAGCGCGCCGCCGCCGACATCGAGCGCACGCTCGCGCAGGCGCGCGAGCAGCGCGGCGTCGCGCACCTCGCGCTGAGCGGCGGCACCACGCCCGGGCGCACGTATGAACTACTCGGCGCGAACGCGGCGGGGCTTGCCGACGTACACGTGTGGTTCGCGGACGAGCGCTGCGTCGCGCCCGAGGACGCGGAGAGCAACTACAGGCTCGTCCGGGAGACGCTGCTCGAAGCGGCCGCGATCGAGCCCGAGCGAGTGCACAGGATGCCGGGGGAGCTCGGCCCGGGCACCGGGGCGGAGAGCTACGAGCTCGAGCTGCTCGCGACGCTGGGCGAGGACCCCGTGCCGCCGGTTCTCGACGTGATCGTGCTCGGCATCGGGCCGGACGGCCACGTCGCGTCGCTGTTCCCCGGCGCCAGGACGCTCGACCCACCCGAGGAGGCGATCTGCCAGGGCGTCTCCGACTCGCCGAAGCCGCCGCCCGAGCGGATCACGCTCAGCCTCGCCGTGCTGCGCGCGGCGCGGAGCTGTGTGCTGCTCGCGACGGGCGCGAGCAAGGCCGACGCCGTCGATGCGATGTTCGGCCCGCCCACGCACCACGTGCCCGCGAGCCTGCTGCGCAGAGAGCGGCTGACGGTGATCGTCGACGACGCCGCCGCGCCGGCCGGGCCACCACCGTGAGCGCGCAGGGACCTCAGGCCGTGCTCGTCCGCCATGCGGAGACCGAGTGGACGCTGAGCGGCCAGCACACCGGGCGCACGGACATCCCGCTCACCGAGAACGGCCGCGAGGCCGCCCGCCGGCTCGCCGGGCCGCTCGCGCAGTGGCGCTTCGCCCGCGTGCTGACGAGCCCCCTTCGGCGCGCGGTGGAAACGTGCGAGCTGTGCGGGCTCGCGGAGCATGCCGAGCGCGAACCGAGCCTCGAGGAGTGGGACTACGGCGAGTACGAGGGGCTGACGAGCGCCGAGATCGAGCAACGCGATCCCGGCTGGAACTTGTGGCGCGACGGATGCCCGGGCGGCGAGCAGCCGGCGGACGTCGGCGCGCGCGCGGACCGCGTCGTCGCCGAGCTGCTGGCCGGTCCCGCACCGGTCGCGGTGTTCTCGCACGGGCATTTCCTGCGCGTGCTCGGCGCGCGCTGGATCGAGCTTGCGCCCGCCGGCGGCGAACGGCTCGGCCTCTCCCCCGGCTCGCTTTCACCGCTCGGATTCGAGCACGGGGCGCGCATTCTCGCCGCCTGGAACATCGTGCCGCGCTGAGCGGGAAGCCGGCGACGGCACGTTGACGAGGCGTGAAGGCCGACGTCATGACGTCCCACCCACGCTAGAGTGATCTCCCTCTCTGATGGCGGTGCGCCCGGCCCCGACCGATCCTCTCTCGTCCGACTCCGAGTCCGTGCTCGCCGCGATGGACGAGGCGCGCACGCAGACGCTCGCGCTCGTCGGGCACCTCAGCGACGCGGAGCTCGAGGCACAGCACTCGCCGATCATGAGCCCGCTCGTCTGGGACCTCGCGCACATCGCGGCCTACGAGGACCTCTGGATCTGCCAGCGCCACGGCGGGCGCGAGCTGCTGCGCGCCGATCTGGCCGCGGTCTACGATGCGTTCGAGACGCCGCGCGCGGTGCGCGGCGAGGTGGAGCTGCTCGACGCACCGGCGGCGCGCGAGTACCTCGCCGCGGTGCGCGCGCGCACGGCCGAGGTGCTCGAGTCGGACGGCCCCGGTGATGGCGTGCTGTGCGAGATGGTGCTGCGACACGAGCTGCAGCACACCGAGACGATGCGCCAGACGATGGCACTCGCGGGGCTGCTCGCAGGCGGCGAGCCGCTTCGTGCGATGGGTGGCGAGGACGGCTGGCTCGCTGTCCCGGCGGGCCGCTTCGAGATGGGGGCCGGGCCCGTCGGCTTCGCCTACGACAACGAGCGCCCGCGCCACCCCGTCGAGCTTCCCGGCTTCCAGATCTCCTGGCGGCCGGTGACCAACGCGAGCTGGCTGCGCTTCAGCGAGGGCGGCGGCTTCGAACGGCGCGAGTGGTGGTCGGACGAGGGCTGGGCCTGGAAGCAGGACTACGACATCGGTCACCATCCGACCGTGGCGGCGGGTGATCTGGAGGCTCCCGTCTGCCACGTCAGCTGGTTCGAGGCCGACGCCTTCGCCCGCGCGCACGAAGCGCGACTCCCGACCGAGCAGGAGTGGGAGCGGGCGGCGACCTCGGAGCAGGGGCCTCCAGAGGCGATCGGCTCCGTCTGGGAGTGGACCGCCTCGAGCTTCCAGCCCTATCCCGGGTTCCGCGCGTATCCCTACCCCGAGTACTCGGAGGTCTTCTTCGGCGAGCGCTACCGCGTGCTGCGCGGCGGATCGTGGGCCTCCTCCCCGCGCGTCGCGACGCCCACCTTCCGCAACTGGGACCTGCCCGAACGGCGTCAGATCTTCGCGGGGCTGCGCCTCGCCAGGGACGGAGAGGACTGATGGCGTCCTCTCCCCCGCGCTTCTACCCGGTGCCGCGCGGCGGCCCGGCCTCGGCGATCACGATCGACTCGCACCTCGATGGGCACAGCGAGCGTTCACTAGCCGACGACGTGCTGGACGGCCTCACGCGACCGTTCAAGGAGCTGCCGCCGAAGCACTTCTACGACGCCCACGGCGCGCTCCTGTTCGACCGCATCTGCGAGCTTCCCGAGTACTACCCGACGCGCGCCGAGCGGGCGATCCTCGAGAGCTCCTCGGCGCACATCGCCGAGCTGACGGGCGCCGTCGAGCTCGTCGAGCTGGGCTCGGGGACCGCCGCCAAGACGCGCGTGCTGCTCGACGCGCTCTACGCCGCGGGGACGCTCAGGCGCTACGTGCCGCTGGACGTGACCGAGTCGATGGTCCGCGAGTGCGCGCGCGAGCTGACCGCCGAGTACCCGGGGCTCGCCGTCCACGGCGTGATCGGGGATTTTGAAAGGCACCTGCACCTGGTGCCACGAGCGGAGGGCCCGCGCATCGTCGCGTTCCTCGGCGGTACGATCGGCAACTTCCCGCCCGGGAGCCGCCGGCGTTTCCTGCGTCAGATCGCGCGACTGCTCGGCCCCGAGGACCACCTGCTGATGGGCACCGACCTCGTCAAGGACCCCCGGGTGATCGAGGCGGCGTATGACGACGCGGAGGGCGTCACCGCCGAGTTCAACCGCAACGTGCTGCGCGTCGTCAACCGCGAGCTGGACGCCGACTTCGAGCCCGAGGACTTCGAGCACGTCGCGCTCTTCGACCGCGAGCACGAGTGGATCGAGATGCGGCTGCGCGCGCGTCGCGACCTCGTGGCAAGGATCCGCGGGCTCGACCTCGAGGTCCGCTTCGAGGCGGGCGAGGAGCTCCGCACGGAGATCAGCGCGAAGTTCACGCCGGAGCGGCTGCGCACCGACCTCGCCGCCGCGGGCCTCGAGCTCGCGCACTGGCTGACGGACCCCGAGGAGCTGTTCGCGCTCACGCTCTCGCGCGTGGCCGGATAGGCTCCCGCCGTCGATGCGGATCGAGGGCACAGCGGCAATCGTCGTCGGCGGCGCGTCGGGTCTCGGCGAGGCCACCGTCCGCGCGCTCGCCGCTCGCGGCGCGACGGTCACGATCGCCGACGTCAACGCCGAGAACGGCCGGGCGCTCGGAGAAGAGCTCGAGGCCGACTTCGTGGCCTGCGACGTGCGCGAGGAGGCGCAGGTAGAGGAGGCGGTGGCACGCGCCCACAAAGACGGGGCGCTGCGCATCGCGGTCTGCTGCGCCGGCACCGGTTGGGCACAGAAGGTGGCGGGCTCCAAGGGCCCGCATCCGCTCCTGCCCTTCGAGACGATCATCCAGATCAACCTGATCGGCACCTTCAACGTGCTTCGCTACGCCGCGAGCGCGATGATCACGACCGAGCCCGACGCAGACGGCGAACGCGGGGTGTGCATCAACACGGCCTCGATCGCCGCCTTCGACGGCCAGGTCGGCCAGATCGCCTACTCGGCCTCCAAGGGCGGCGTGGTCGGGATGACGCTCCCGGCGGCGCGCGACCTCAGCCAGTACGGCATCCGCGTCAACACGATCGCGCCCGGGCTGTTCGACACGCCGCTGCTGGCGGCGCTGGGAGAGGAAGCGCGCGCGGCGCTCGGGGCTGGGGTTCCCTTCCCGCGCCGGCTCGGCGCGCCCGCCGAGTACGGGCAGCTCGCCTGCGACATCGTCGAGAACCGGATGCTCAACGGCGAGACGATCCGGCTCGACGGCGCGCTGCGGATGCCGCCGCGCTGAGCGGCTCGCGCTCGCCGCGCCGCCGCCTAGTTCAGGCGCTCGACCAGCATCGCCATGCCCATCCCGCCGGCGACGCACATCGACTCGATGCCGTAAGTGCCGTCGAGCGTCTCGAGGTCGTTGATCAGCGTCGTCATGATGCGGGCGCCGGTCATCCCGAACGGGTGGCCGAGCGCGATCGCGCCGCCGAACGGGTTCAGCTTCTCCTCGTCGATGCCCAGGTCTTCCTTGCACGGCACGATCTGCGCCGCGAACGCCTCGTTGATCTCGACGACGTCGATGTCCTCCATCTTCATCTTCGTCTCGGCGAGCAGTTTCTCGATCGCCGGGATCGGGCCGAGACCCATGATCTCCGGGCGGATCGCCGCGACGGTCGAGGCGATGATCCTCACTTTCGGCGTCAGGCCGAGCTCCTTGGCGCGTTCCTCGGACATCACGAGCAGCGCCGCCGCGCCGTCGTTCAGCGGACAGGCGTTGCCGGCCGTGACCGAGCCGTCGGGCTTGAACGCCGGCGGCAGCTGCGAGAGCTTCTCGAGCGTCGTGCCCGCGCGCGGGCCGTCGTCCTTGGTGACGACCGTCTCGGGGACCTCGACCTCGTTGCCCTCCTTGTCGGTGACCGTGTGCGCCGGCGCCGTGACCGGAATGATCTCTTTGTCGTAGTGCCCGGACTCCTGCGCGTCCACGGCGCGGTTCTGGGAGATCACGGCCCATTCGTCCTGCGACTCGCGGCTCACGTTGCACCGGTCCGCCACGTTCTCGGCCGTCAGGCCCATCGGGATGTACACGTTGTAGAGCGAGTTCTCCGAGCCGTCGAGCTTCGGGTGGAACTGGAAGTCCGCGCCTTTGCCGGCACGCGAAACGGCCTCGACGCCGGCGGCGATGTACGTGTCGCCCTCGCCGGCCTTGATCGCGTGGAAGGCCATGCGCGTCGTCTGCAGCGAGGATGCGCAGAAGCGGTTGACGGTCGTGCCCGGGACGTGGTGGTCGATGCCCGCGAGCAGCGTCGCGTTGCGGCCGATGTTGTAGCCCGACTCGCCCTCGGCGAAGCCGCAGCCCATCATCACGTCCACGATCGAGCCCGGATCAACCTGCGGGTTGCGATCGATCAGCGCCGTCAGCGGGACCGCCGCGAGGTCGTCGGCGCGGACCGATTTCAGAGACCCCTTCACGGCCCGTCCGATGGGCGTGCGAACGGCGTCGACGATCACTGCTTCGGGCATCTGGGAATCGATCTCCTTGGTTGCTGGACCCGCCCCCGACCACCGGCGGGCGGGGGGAAGATCCTAGCGGGGGCGATCTGCAGCCGCTCGGGCGCTCGCACCTGGCACTAGGATGCCCGTAGTCGTGGAGCGAGGAGAGAGAGCAGATGCCGCTCCGCGGGCAGGAAGGGATCTCCTCGAGGGCATCCTGGTGCTGGGGATGCACCGCAGCGGCACCTCGCTGGTCACGCGCCTGGTGAGCCTGCTCGGCATCGCGCTCGCGAGCACCGACGACCTGCTCGCCGGGCTCCCCGCCAACCCCCGCGGCCATTGGGAGTCCAAGTCGCTGCTGAGGTTCGACGAAAGGCTGCTGCGCGAGCTGGACAGCTCCTGGTTCAGCCCGCCTCCGATCTCAGGAGAGGAGCTCGCCCAGCGTCTCGCGCCGCATCGTGCGCGTGCCCTCGCGGCCCTTCGCGAGGCACACCCCCGCCGGCCCTTCGTGTGGAAGGACCCGCGAGCCTGCCTGCTGCTCCCGTTCTGGTCGAGCGTGCTCGCGCGCCGCGCCGTCTACATCGTCGTCGCGCGGCACCCCACCGAGGTCGCCGAATCGCTCGAGCGCCGCAACGGGTTCACCCCGCCGTACAGCATGGCGCTCTGGGAGCGCTACATGCGCCTCACGCTCCTGAACGGGGCAGGCCTGCCGACGGTGCTGTGCACCTACGACGAAGTGCTCGCGGAACCGGTCGCCTGGTGCCAGCGTCTCGCCGCCTTCCTGCGCCGGCTGGGCGTCGAGCTGCCCCCCGTGCCCGAGGCTCCTGTCTCTGCGTTCGTCGCCGGCGACCTGCGGCGTGGCCGCCGATCGTGGCAGGAACTCGAGCCCGGCGAGCTGTTCACGCCCGAGCGGATGGCGCTGGTCGAGGCGGCGACGCGCACGGGAACGCAGCTTGCCTACGAGCCGCCCTCGCTGCCCGGTGAGGCGCCGGCCACTGGGCAGGTCCTCGCCGAGGTGCGCCGGGCGCTCGCGGGCGAGCAGCCGCCGAGCCTGTCCGCCCTGCCGGCGCAGTTCGCGCGGCCGCGCACGAGGAGCGGCGAGGACCGGCCGTCCTCGGCGTCGCTGATCCTGACATGGGAGCCGTCCGCAGACGCGGCGCTCGGCCTGGCTCGCGCGCTGCCCGCCGGCAGCGAGGTGATCGCACGCGGAGGCGCACGGCTCCGGGACAGCGAGGGTGAGAGCGAGCTCTCCTTTCGCGATCTCGAAGCGCCGCGCGTCGGCGGCACGCCGCCGCAAGGCGGAAGCGCGGAGCTGGCGCGCGCGCTGGAGGACGCCCGGGGCCGCACCGTCCTCGTGAGCAGCGCGGCGCTGCCGGCGGCGCGGGACTGGTACGCCGGCGTGGCTCAGACGCTGACCTCCGCCGCCGCGGCGGCGGGCGTCGGCGCCGCCCTGCACGTGGACGGGGATCCCGCTCGCCGCCACAGACGCGCCGCGTTCGCCGATGCCGACCTGACGCTCACGCTGCGGGCGGTCCGTGCCGAGCGCCGGCCCGCGCCGACGCCGCTGCTGTGCGGAGGGCTGTGCGCCTTCGACAAACGCCTGCTGAGCGCCGCCGGCGGCCTCGACCCAGAGTTCGACAGCGTGTTCGCGGCGCTGTCGGAGCTCAGCCTGCGGCTGTGGCGGATGCGCTTCCGCGTGTACGAGCTGGCGGACGTCGAGGTCGAGATCGACCGGCGGCAGATCGAACCGCCGAGCGGCCTCTATGACCGGCTGCGCATCGCCGCCTTGCACCTGGAGCAGGGTCCGCTCGACGCGTTCCTCGAGCGCGCCGCCCGGCAGCCCGGCTACGAACAGGCCTCGGCTCGCCTGCGGGCGAGCGACCTGGGATCGCGCCGCGCGCTCACAGAAGCGGTTTGCATCGTGCCTGCAGCCCAGGTCTATGAGGAGCTCGGGGCGCGCGGCGCGCGGGCGAGGTTGCGCCGCGCTCGGGGCAGCGCGACCAGGACGGCTCGGCGATGGCAGCTGCTGCGAGCCTCGAATGGCCCGCGCGAGAACCTCCAGCTCGTCGCGCAGCGGCTCGCCGCCGCGGCAGCCGCCCGGCGCCGCCGGGGCAGGTCGCGGGGGCCCTGAGGCGGGCGGGGTCGATCCGAGGAGATCGCTCCGAAACGCCTCCGGGCTCCGCTACTCGTCCAGTCCGGCGACCGCGAGCGCCTCGGCGCGATCGAAGTACTCCTCGACGCGGCGCGTCCTGCCCTGCTCGACCGTTATTACGTGTGCGAGTTCCATCTCCATGGCGGCGCCGCTGTCGGCGCCGTGCCCGGTGAACCGCACCCAGACGAACACGAGGTCGTCGTTGGAGCGGATCTCGAGCGGCTCGACGCGAAGGTCGGGATACGCCTCGAACCACCCCGCGTGCTGCGCCCTGATCGCGTCGATCCCGCGGTACGTGGCGTGGTCAGGATCCTCTCTCGCGTTGACGAACTCCCCGTCGTCCAGCCACGTCGGCGGCGGCCCCTTCTCGCGGTTGAACCACTCGTAGCTGGAGCGCGCCAACGTCTCATTCTCCGGGTTGGCCGGCATGCGCGTTCGCGCGTCAGAGATCGAGCCGCGACACGCCGAGCTCGTCGAAGCCGACGTGATGCGCGAGCTCGTGGCGCACGGTGCGGGTCACCTGGTCGCGCAGCATGTCCGCGTCGTGGCCGTAGTCACGGCGCAGCGTGTCGCGGAAGATCACGATCCGGTCGTGGACATCGTCGCGCACCACGGTGCCCCCTTCGTACATGCCGTACGCCCCGGCGCGCCGGCCTCCGTCGGAGATCACGACCGCGACGTGGGCGAGCGCGTTGCGCAGCAGGTCGGGAAGGTCGTCCAGCGCCTCGCGGACGAGCTCCTCGAAGTCGGCGTCGTCGAGCGGGTCCAGCTCGATGAACTCGCTTTCGTCGGGGTCCACGGCAAGGCCTTCGCGAGCCAGGCGCTCGGAGTGGCGCACGATCTCCTCGAACTCGGTCTCGGACTCCGGGTCGCGCCAGCCTGCCATCCGCACGGCCACGAACGCCACCGCCCCCATCAGCACCGCGGCGACGATCACGCCGAGCGCCACGTCCTCGAGCGCGCGCACCGCCCCGATCGAGCTGAAGCCCTGGCCGACGACCAGCACGACCAAGCCGAGCGCGAGCGCGACCAGCGCTGCGATCCCGGCTCGTCGGAGCGATCCATAGGGCGCGTGGTTCGTGGGGCGCCTCATCTTCGATCCCCTCCTACTCGAGCGTGCGGGCGATGACCAGCCGCTGGATCTCGTTGGTGCCCTCGTAGATCTGGGTGATCTTGGCGTCTCGCATCATGCGCTCGACCGGGTACTCCTTCACGTAACCGTAGCCGCCCAGGACCTGGACGGCCTCGACCGTCACCGCCATCGCCGTGTCCGAGCAGAACACCTTCGCCATCGAGGAGTACTTGGCGCGCTCCGGATGGCCCTGGTCGGCCATCGCGCAGGCCTTGTAGAGCAGCTCCCGCGCGGCCGCCGTGCGGGTCTCCATCTCGGCCAGCTTGAAGCTGATCCCCTGGAACTCGTTGATCGGGCGTCCGAATTGGCGGCGCTCGCGCGCGTAGGCGACCGCGTAGTCGGTCGCTCCCTGCGCGATCCCGACCGCCTGCGCGGCAGCTCCCAGTCGCGTCCGCTCCAGGGTCCCGAGCGCGACCGACAGGCCCCTCCCCACCTCACCGATCACGTTCTGCTGCGGAACCCGCACGTCCTCGAAGATCGGCTGGCCGGTGGGCGACGCCCGGATGCCGAGCTTGTGCTCGAGCTTGCCGACGCTGAAACCGGGCCTGTCCGCCTCGACCACGAACGCGCTCATGCGCCGGTTCTCGCGGTCGCTGACCGCGAACACGATGTAGAAGTCGGCGACGCCGAGGTTCGAGATCCAGTTCTTGGTCCCGTTGATCACCCATTCGTCGCCGTCGAGCACCGCGGTCGTCTTCATCCCGGCCGGGTCCGAGCCGGCCTCGGGCTCCGACAGGGCGAAGGCCGGGGACCACTCACCGGTCGCGCAGCGGGGAAGGAAGCGGTCCTTCAGCTCGTCGCTGCCGTAGAGCTGGATCGGCAGCGTGCCCAGCTCCTGGACCATCAGGATCAGCGCGCAGGATGCGTCGACCTTGGCGATCTCCTCGACCGCCATGTTCAGCATCAGGGTGCCGGTGCCGGTGCCGCCGTGCTCGACGCCGAACGGCAGGCCCAGGATGTCCTGCTCGGCGAGCAGCCGCCGGATGTCCCACGGGTATTCGGCCTTCTCGTCGATCTCGGCCGAGCGCGGCGCGATCCGCTCGCGGGCGATCTGCCCGATCGTCGCGCAGAAGTCCAGGTTCTCCTGCGGGATCGTGTAGACGTCGCTGACCGCCTCCATAGCGGTTGATCCTAGTGATGCCGCATGGGCGGCGCGGCGCTAGGAGGTCGGTCGGCGGACCGTCCAGGCTCGTTTCGCCACCCGCGGCTATGGGTACCTCCAAAACATGCCGCTCGGAACGTCAATCTTCCTGATCGCGGTGGGTGCGATCCTGCGCTACGCCGTGACCGCGTCGACCTCCGGGATCAACCTCCACACGGTCGGTCTGATCCTGATCATCGTCGGAATCGTCGGACTCGTGCTCTCGCTGTTCTGGATGATCACGTGGAGTCCGCGCCGGCGCGCGGGCGATCGCGTCGTCGAACGCGAGCCGTACCGCGAGCCGCCCGCCTACTAGCGCACCGAACGTACGGGTCTGAAGCTGGGGCGGTCCCGCGGCCGCCCCGCTGAGCCTGCCCGCTAGGCTCAGCCCGTGAGCTCCCCCGATCTCCTCGACATCGATCCGGCGCGCCTCGTCGGCTGGCTGCAGGCCGATCCCGCGGTGCAGGTCATCGACGTCCGCGAGCCGCACGAGCGCGAGGCCGGCTACATCGACGGCACCCGGCACATCGAGATGGGCCGCCTCACCCGTGAGGCCGCAAGCGTCGACCGCGAGCGCCCGGTGGTCTTCTACTGCCGCGTCGGCTCGCGCTCGGCGATGGCCGCCGAAGCGTTTCGCACGGCGGGATACGAGGCGTACTCGCTGCAGGGCGGCCTCGTGCGCTGGGCCGAGGAGGGCGGGCCGCTCGCGCCCGAGGGGGGCCGGGTCGCCGAGCACTAGCCCGCAGACGGAGGCGTTCGACGCCCATTGGCGGGCCGAGCGCGAAGCGGTCCAGCAGCGGGTCGTGCCCGGAGGCCGCGTCGCGCTCTCGTGCTCGGCTCCGTTCGCCGGCGGCGGCCTCGGCCGCCACCTGCAGGAGCTCTATGGCGCGCTCCAGCGCGCGGGCGCCGAGACGACTTTGATCTGCGGCCCGTCCGCCGGCGTACGAGGCGCCGCGGCTCCTCCCGGGCGCATCGAGATCTCACGGGGCCGCCTCTCGGGGGTCGTGGACCGGGTGACGGCGCTCTCGCCTGCGCTCAGCACCTGGAAGTCGGGCGTCGACTTCGACGCCGGGGCGTCGCGGCGTCTCGGCTCGGTCGAGCACGTGCTCGCGTTCAACGGCCAGGCGCTCGCGCAGCTGCGCGCGGCGCGCGCGCCGGGGTCGGGCATCGCAGGCGCCTCACTCGTCTCGGCGACATCTCACATGCGCCACGTCGCCCGCCAGCACGAGAAGGCTTACCGCCGCTACCCGCTCGAGCGCCCGTGGGCCCCCCGCGTGCTGGACCGCAACCTCGCCGAGTACCGCCTCGCGGACTCGATCCTCTGCTCCACCGAGCACATTCGCCGCTCCTTCGTGCAGGAAGGCGTGCCGGACGAGCGCCTGCTCACGTTCCCGCTCACCCCCGATCCCCGCTACGCACCGGGCACGTCCGGTTCCGCATCGAGCGACGCATCCGCCTCGACCTTCGACGTCGTCTACGTCGGCAGCCTGTCCGTCGCGAAGGGCGTGCCGCTGCTCGTCGACGCCGTACGCAGCCTGCCGGCGCCCGACCTCCGGTTGGTCCTGCTCGGGGGCTGGGCCTCGCGCGGCATGCGCCGCTTCCTGCAGTCCGCGTGCGCGTCGGACCCGCGGATCGCCGTGCGGCTCGGCGACCCGCTCGAGGAGCTCCGCGGCGCGCGGCTCTATGTCCACCCGAGCTACGACGACGGCTTCGGCTACGCGCCCGCGGAGGCGCTCGCGGCGGGCGTGCCCGTGATCGTCACCGAGGACACCGGCATGAAGGAGCTCTTGGAGCCCAGCCGCGGGATGGTCGTGCCGACGGGCGACGGCGAGGCCCTCGCCGCGGCGCTCGAGGCCGCATACCGGGGCGAGATCCTCAGCATCTAGGGTTCACGGCGCCGATGCCCGACGCGAGTCACATCCTGCGCCGGCTGAACGCGCGCCGAGGCGAGCTGCGGCGCGCCCGCCAGGACGCGGCTCTGGAGCCACGGATCGTCGCGGGCGCCGGCCCCACGCTCGTGCTCTCGCCACACCTCGACGACGCCGTGCTCGACTGCTGGAGCGTGCTCTGCGACGAGGCGCCGGCGGCGGTCGCGAACGTCTTCGCCGGTGTGCCGAGCGACGGCGCCCCGGCTCCGCTCTGGGACCGCATCACCGGCGCGGCGGACCCCGCCGCCCGGGTGCGCGAGCGCCTCGCCGAGGACCAGGCCGCGCTCGCCCGTGCCGGGCGCACGCCGCTCTCGCTGCCGCTGCTCGACGCGCAGTACCGCGGAAGCGGGCGCCCGCTGGAGCCCGCGGACATCGACCGTGAGCTCGCCGATCGCCTGGATGGCCCCGTCGCGCGCGTGTTCGCGCCGGCGGCGATCGGCGGGCACCCCGACCACCTGCTCGTCCGCCGCTACGCGCGCGCGCTGCTGCGCCGCGGCTTCGCCGTCACGCTCTACGCAGACCTCCCCTACTGCCTGCTTCACGGCTGGCCCGGGTGGGTCGACGGCCGCGAGACAGGGCCGTTCCGCGATGTCGACGCCTTCTGGCGCTCCTTCCTCGCGGACGTCCCCGAGCTGCCGCCGCTGCGCTCGGCGCGCGTGGCCAGGCTCGACGACCAGCGGGCCGCCGAGAAGCTGGCGGCGATGCGCAGCTACCGCACGCAGCTGCCCGCGCTCAGCTACGGCGCCCGCGGGCTGATCGAGGATCCCGAGATCCACCGTTATGAGGTCTTCTGGGAGCTCGCCCCGTCCGGCCGCGCCGCCGGCTAGGAACGCGGACGTTCATACTGCGCCTGAGCTCGCCCGCGCGGGACGCGAGACCGCACCGGCGCACGTGGCTCCTCCCGGCCGCACCCGGGAGCGAGCGATCCAACAGAGGAGATGAAGATGGCGGCTTCGAGCGGGAACGGCTCCACGGCGAGCGGCGAGGGCTGGTCGGTCGCGCACCTCGACGACCTCGGAGCGGGCCCGGGCTTCCGCAAGATCCGCTCCGCCCTCGGCGTGAACGCATTCGGCGTCAACGCGATCGTGATGCCGCCGGGCATCGAGACGGGGTTCCACTTCCACGACACGCAGGAGGAGCTCTACTTCGTCCATCGCGGCACGATCGAGATCGAGTTCGGCGACGGGACGGTGCAGACGCTCTCCGAGGGCAGCCTCGCCCGCGTCGACGCCCCCGTGTCGCGCAAGATCCGCAACGGCGGCGAGCGCGACGCCGTATACGTGATCGTGGGGGGCAAGGACGGCTACGTGGGGCGTGACGGGCGCGTTCCCGAGGGCGAGGAGGATCGCGTTCGCGCGCTGCACGAGCTCCGCGGCGAGGAGCAGCGCTGAACGACGAGCCGCCGACGGGGCCGGCACTGCCGATCCGCGGCTCGTTCTCGCTGCCGCTCTCAGAGATCCAGCTGCGCACGAGCCGCTCCTCCGGCCCGGGCGGCCAGCACGCGAACGTCACGGCCTCGCGCGTGGAAGCGATCTTCGACGTCCGCGCCTCGCGCACGCTCGGCGAGGCACAGCGCGAGCGCCTGCTGACCCGGGTCGGACCGCGTGTCACCGCGGTCGCCCAGGACGAGCGCTCGCAGTCGCGAAACCGCGAGCTGGCGCTCGAGCGGCTGGCCGAACGCATCGACGGCGCGCTGCGGGTGCCACGCACCCGGCGGCGGTCGGCGCCGACGACGGCCTCGCGCGAGCGCAGGCTCGCCTCCAAGCGGCGCAACGCCCAACGCAAGCAGGAGCGCCGTCCGCCCGAGGAGGGCTAGGCCGCGGGCCGGAGGGCGGCTGCTAGTTGAGCAGCTCGCGCACGTAGCGCTGGTGCAGCCTCCCGAGCGAGGTCTTTTCGGGATGGAAGCCGATCGCGTTCCACAGCAGGCCGGACGCCGGCGCCCAGGCGATGATGAGGTACACGCCGAGCGCGAGCGCCGCGCCGCGCAGCCACCGCGACGCCGACAGCGCGGCGAGCGGCAGCACCCACAGGACATACCAGGGCAGCACCCAGCTGAGCGTCACGAGCAGCGCCACGCTCGCCCAGCCGCAGGCGACGATCGTGCGCTCCGCGGCTCCCGGCTCGCTCTCCGCGCCCGCGCGGGCCGGGCGCCGCAGAGCCGCGGGACCCCAGCGGGGCCGCCACGCATACCAGCAGCAAGCGGCGATCGAGAGGATCAGGATGACCGTCATCACTTTGTGCAGCGTTTCGGTCTCGCCGCCGGATCCAATCGCCATCCCGATCAGGTTCGGCACGCTCTCGCTCGTCACCAGCCGGCTCTGCGTGCTCAGATCGGGGATGTGCAGACCGAACGCGAGCAGGCTGAGCGCCCCGACCACCACCGCGGCGAGGAGCATCCCGGCGAGGACCTGGGCGAGCGCCCGGCGGTAGTTCAGCAGGCCCGCGAGCACCACCGGGATCAGCACGGCCGCCGAGGCCTTCAGCCCGGCCGCGACGACGAACGTGGCGCCCGCCCCGAGCAGCGGCGCCGAGGGCGGCGCGAACCATTCACGCGGGCTCGGCCGCTGCGGCCGCGCGCGCTCGGACTCTCGCGCCCGCAACAGCAGGTAGAAGGCGAGCACGATGAACAGCATCATCAGGAAGTCGTTGTGGTCGCCGCCGAGACCCCACACGAGCACGATCGGGTTCAGCCCCACCAGCGCGACCGCCCAGACGGGGTCACGGCCCAGCAGCCGCGCCGACTTGTAGACGAGCACGAGCGTCGCGAGGCTGGCGGCGGCGAGCACGCCCTTCAGCGCCCAGAACGACGCCGCCACGCCCAGCGGCACGACGACGAACGTCAGCATCGTGAACAGCGGCCCGTACGGGCTCAGCAGCTGATGCCAGTTGCTGAGCGCATAGCTCGGGTCATCGTGCGGCTCGAGGATCGGGATCGTCGTGTACGGGTTCAGGTGGTGGACCCACTCCATGCGCCCGTAGTTGATGTAGTTGAAGACGTCGGTCAGCGCGAGCGGCGGCGAGACGATGAAGATCGCGTGCACCACGAGGATGCTCCCCAGGATCCAGCGCGAGTCGACCCGCGTGGAGCCCCACAACACGACCGCGTAGGCGACGTACATGAAGACGATCGCGCCGCTGAACCAGTACCTCAGCGTCGTGCCGTTGTCGGTCAGGCCTGGCCACAGCCCGCCAAGCGGCCCGGCCATCCAGCGTGGGTAGAAGTTGTCGTGCGAGGCCGGCGCGAGCAGGCTCGGACGGTCCGCCGACATCACGACCACCAGCAGGCACAGGGCGACGATCGCGCCCAGCGAGAAGATCACCGCGAGCCGCCAGCTTCCGGTCCCGGCGCGCTCGCCGGAGTCGCCGAGCGCGATGTCGCGGCCGCTTGCCGGCGGCGAGCCGTCGGGCAGCGGCAGGGTGCTCGCGTCGGCGGTCATACGGCGTTGATGGAACGCAGAGGGCCCGCCGAGGCGGGCCCTGAGCAGCGTTCCGTTCCAGTCAGGATCAGATGGTCGAGACGTTCACGGCCTTCGGGCCCTTATCGCCCTGCTCCGGGTCGTAGGACACCTTGGCGCCCTCCTGGAGCGAGCGGTAGCCCTCGCCGTTGATGCCGGTGTGGTGGACGAAAAGGTCCTTGTCACCGTCGTCCGGGGTGATGAACCCGAAACCCTTGTCGTCACTGAACCACTTGACTGTGCCGGTAGGCATTGTGTGAACTCCTCCACGGTATGTGCGAGTCTGCTGCGCGGAGGATGCTGCTCAGAGCTTCGACCTGCGAGCGCTTGCACTACTTCCGCCGGGCCATTCGCCCGGCCATACGGCACGACCGTAGCATGTCATGCGGCATACGTGTTGACGAGATGTTGTCGTCGCCGCGATCCGTTCGCGATCCCACGTTCGGATTAGGCGCGGCGCGGCGCCGATAGGCTGGCCGGGTGCCCCCAGACGAGCGGCAGCCGACCGGCGAGCAGACGCCCTCCAAGCCGCTGCTGACCCCGCTCGATGCCGTCGGCAAGGCGGTGGATGCCGTGGCGCTGACCGAGCAGCTGGGCCTCTGGGAACGGCCGTCGGAGCCGCCGGCGCGCGCGCGGGTGATGCTGAACATGATCTCGAGCGCCGACGGACGCGCGACCCTCTCGGGGCGCTCAGGCCCGCTCAGCGGGCCAGCCGACCGCGAGCTCTTCCACGCGCTGCGCTCCTGCGCCGACGCTGTGCTCGTCGGCGCCGGCACGGTGCGCGCGGAGCGCTACGGGCGCATGCTGCGCGACCAGGCCGTGCGCGAGTTGCGCTTGCAGCGCGGGCTGTCCCCCGAACCGCTCGCCTGCATCGTCTCGGGCCGGCTCGCGGTCCCGGAAGACATCCCGCTGCTGCGCGAGCAGGAATCGCACGTCGTCGTGCTGACGGCGTCCGAGGCCAGCCTGCCCGAGACCGGCGCGCAGATCGACTACGTGCGCTCGCCGGGCGACCAGCTCGACCTGGCGGCCGCGATCGCCGAGCTGAGCGAGCGCTTCACGCTCTGCACGCTGATGTGCGAGGGCGGTCCTCACCTCGCGCGCGAGCTGATCGCCGCCGACGTGCTCGATGAGATCTTCCTCACGGTCTCGCCGATGCTGGCTGGAGGCGAGCCGAGCGCCGGGCAGGCCCTGCGCATCCTCGCCGGCATGGAGCTCGACCCGCCGGCGCGACTCGAGCTGCTCGGCACGGCGAGCAGTGGCTCCTACCTGTTCCTGCGCTACGCGCTGGCGCGCTAGGCGCCGGGGGTCTCCCGGGCGGACTCGGCGACCTGCGGGCGCACGACGCCGTCGGCGCCGGTCTCCTCGGCGCGCGAGCGCGTCTCGCGGGAGACGACCGACAGCAGTTCGCTCGCGAGCTGGCGGCCTTCGCTCGCCACGCGCGGCGTTGCTGCGATCCGCACCACGACCTCCTCGCCGTCGAGCTCCTCGAGCGTGATCCGCGGCGAGTCGCGCAGCGGCGTCTGCAGCGAGCGCTCCAGGATCTCCTGCAGGTCCCCCGGCGTCATGCCCGCGCGCAGCCGCGCGCGGAGGTTGACGGCCTCGGGCTCGCGCAGCGGCAGGATCGCGACGTTGAGCACGACGCTGTTCGGGACCATGATCGAGTCTTCGCCGGTCGCGAACGTGGTGTAGAGCAGTCCCAGCGAGGACACGACGCCCTCGAGCTGGCCCGCGAGCGGCCCGCCCTGCAGGCGGACGCGCTCGCCGACGCGGAACGGCCGCGCGCTCAGCAGCACCGTGCCCGCGAAGAGGTTGCCGAGCGTCTGCTGCGCCGCGAGCCCGAGGATGACCGCCGTGAACGCGCCGCCGAGCGCGAGCGTTTTCGCCTGGATGCCGGCCACCTCCAGGGCGACGATCAGCACGATCACGACCGTCGCCAGCCGGATCAGGAAACCGACGGTGCCTGCCGTCGCCGGGTCCAGGCGGCGGAACAGGGCCGGGCCGAGCCCGCGTCCGAGATCGCGGGCGATCGTCCAGCCGAGGACCACGAGCAGGAGGATCGTGATGATCTGGATCGGTGTTTCCGCCGCGGGTTCCAGGTACTTGTGCGTGTGCGGCGGGCGGCCGACCTCGTGCCCGAACAACCCGACCCGGTGTTCGTAGAGCACGACGACCGCGACGAACAGCGGCAGCAGCACGAAGAACTCCAGGCGCGCGCGCTTGACCACCCGCGGGCTGATCTGCCGCAGCAGCCCGACCTCCTTCCAGGCCTGGCTGCGCGTCTCGAACATCTTCGGTGGGGTCTTGGGGATCGGCATGGCTCCTAATGATGGCGCGCCCAAAGGCAAGGCCCGGACCTGCGCCGGGGCTTGCATTACCCTTCGCGCCGATGGGGAACCTGCGCCGACTCGTGATCCCGGCCGTGATCCTGGGCATCGTCCTGGTCGTGGTCGCGATCATCTACTTCGTCGAGCCGGCCCACTCGCTGCCCTCGTTCTTCCCGGGACACGTGTCGGCGAGCGACGCCGAAGCGAACCATCACCACGTCAAGCACGGCATCGCGGCGCTTGTCGTGGCGCTCGTGTGCTTCGCCTTCGCCTGGTTCCAGTCGGGCCCGCGTTCGGCGGCGGCTCCCGAGGCCTGAGCGCCGCGGGCCGCTAGCTGACTGCGAAGTCGATCGTGCAGAACAGCCCGAAGACGATGCAGTAGATGCCGAACGGCGTCAGCCGGTTCGTCTCGAAGAAACGCAGCAGGAACTTCACGGCCAGGAACGTCGCCGCCGCCGCGCAGAGAGCGGCGACCAGCGCCGGGCCGCGCACGCCGGCGCCTTCGTGACCGAACAGTTCGGGCAGCTTCAGCGCCGCGGCGGCGAAGATCACCGGCGTGGCGAGCAGGAAGCTGAAGCGCGCCGCGTCCTCGTTCGAAAGGCCCACGAACAGCCCCCCGCCCATCGTGAAGCCCGAGCGCGAGATGCCCGGGACCAGCGCGAAGACCTGCGAGGTGCCGACGCCGATGGTCTGGCGCCATGAGAGTTTTGCCAGACGGCCGTCGGCGTCGCCCAAGTAGTCGCCCTCGCGCGGCGGGCGCCGGCGCATCCGCTCGAAGATCAGCAGCGCGACGCCGTTGACGATCAGGAACGCGGCGGCGACCGACGCCGACGCGAACAGTTTGCGGATCGGGTCCTGGAGCAGCAGGCCGATGATCCCGACCGGGACCGTCCCCGCCACCAGCAGCCAGCCGAGCCGCGCGTAGGTGTCATCGGCGCGGATCTCGCGCATCTGCAGCGAGCGCAGGATGCCCTTCACGATCAAAACCCAGTCCTTTCCGAAGAAGAGCAGCAGCACGATCGCGGTGGCGAAGTGCGTGGCGACCAGGAACGTCAGGAAGAACTTGTCGTTCTGGTGGATGTGCCAGCCGAACAGCGCCGGGAGCACGACGGCGTGCCCGAGGCTCGAGATCGGGAACGGCTCCGCGATCCCCTGCGTGAGACCCAGGATCACGGCCTGGAAGTAGCTGATCAGCGTGGTGGCTGGAACGGTGACGAGGCTGGACACGGCGGGAGAGCTTAGGGGATGGAGCGACCTCGCCTGTCGAAGCCGTCTCGAACCGCCTCTTCACCGGCAGTTCACACGATCGTTCCCGCTTGGTCACAGAAAACCTGTGTTTGCAGGGGAATCCTCATCTCATGAACGAGAACGAGAAAACAGAGCCGGCAGCCGAGCCGGCGAGCCGGGCCGATATGCACTGCCACTCCGACGCCTCCGAGCGCTCGCGCCTCGGCGTCCAGCGCGCCGCGGGGCTGCCGGAGTGCGCGACGCCACCCGAGGAGGTCTACGCGCTGGCCAGGCGCCGCGGCATGGACTTCGTGACGATCACCGACCACGACACGATCGACGGCGTGCTGCAGATCGCCGAGCGCCCCGACGTGTTCGTCTCCGAGGAGCTGACGGCGGGCTTCCGAGGCGAGCCCCAGGCCGTGCACGTCCTCTGCTGGGGGATCTCCCCAGACGACCACGAGTGGCTGCAGGCGCACCGCGCGGACGTCGAGCTGTGTGCCGCCTACATGTACGAGCGCGAGATCGCCTGCGCGCTCGCGCACCCCTACTACACGGTCGCGGCGCCACTCACGGCGCGCCACCGCCGCCGCCTGGCCGAGCTGTTCCCGGTCTGGGAGGTGCGCAACGGCGCCAGGGCTCCCGAGCTCAACCGCCCCGCGGAGATGTACGTCGTCACGCGCGACGGGATCGGGGTCGCCGGCAGCGACGACCACGCCGGCGTCGACATCGGTCGTACCTGGACCGAAACCCCCGCCGCCGAGGACCCGCGAGCGTTCCTCGCCCACATCCTCGCCGGACGCGCGACGGCCCGCGGCAAGCAGGGCAGCGCAGCGAAGTGGGCGCACGCCGCGATCGCCTTGGCGATCCGTGCGCTGGGTGTCGATGGGCCGGGCGCCCGCGAGAACGACGCCGCGGACCGTCCGGACCCTCTGCGCGTGCTCGCGATGGCCTCGAGGCTGCTTCGCGAGGGCGACGCCCGCGAGGGCTCGGCGGCCGGCGAGGTCTCCCCGCAGGACGCGCGGGCGCTGCTGGGCGCGTGGCTGCGCGCGCTCGACCTCCAAGACCTCGACGGCGGCCTCCTGATCGCCCGTATGCAGGCCGAGGACTTCAGCCACGGCGACCTCTTCAGGCGCGCGTGCCGGGTCCACGAGCGCAGGCTGGCCGGCGCGGTCGAGATGGTCGTGGCGGCTGCTCACGGCGAGCTCGACGCGTCAGCCGCCGCCGCCGGGCTGTTCGACGCCTGCATCGCGGCCGTCCCCTACGCGCCGGCCGAGGCGTTCCTCGCCAACGAGCACGCCAAGCTGCGCGCGATCTCGCCGTGCGGCGCGCAGGCCGGCCTCCGGCCAAGCTCCGCTGCGGGCGCCCCGCGGCGCGACGACTCGCCGCGGGTCGCGATCGTCGCGGACGGCATCAGCTCGACGCACGGCGTCAGCCGCACGATCCACGAGATCCGCCAGCGCGGCGTGCCGGGCTTCGAGATCGAGGTGCTCGGCACGGACGCCGAGGTCGACCGGCGGCTGTCCGCCGTCGCCGAGATCGACGTCCCGTTCTACCCCGGGCTGAGGATCGGCGTACCCAGCCTGCACGCCGTCGTACGGGCGCTCGCCGACGGCTGCTTCGACGCCGTCCACGTCTGCTCCCCAGGGCCGGCCGGCATCGGCGCGGCGCTGGTCGCGCGCGCGCTCGGCCTGCCGCTCGTCGGCAGCTACCACGCGGAGCTGGCGGCCTATGCCGGACTTCGCAGCGGCGAGCAGCGGCTCGCCGAAGCGATGCACGGCGCGGTCACGCTGTTCTACAGCGCGTGCGAGATCGTGCTCTCGCCGAGCGCCGCCTCCGACGAGGCGCTGGCCGGCATCGGCACGCCGGCCGATCGCGTCGTGCGCTGGGACCGCGGCGTCGACGCGAGCCGCTTCGATCCGAAGCTGCGCCGGCGCCAGGACGAGGACACGGTGCGGGTGCTCTACTCCGGGCGCATCACGCGCGAGAAGGGCGTCGAGCTGCTGGCGCGGACGTTCCTCGCAGCGCGCGAACGCGACCCCAGGCTGCACCTGATGGTGGCCGGCGGCGGCCCCGAGCAGGAGCGGCTCGCCGCGCTGCTCGGCCGCGACGTCAGCTTCCTGGGCTGGCTGGAGGGCACGCAGCTCGCGCAGGCCTACGCCGACGCCGACGTGTTTCTGTTCCCGAGCTCGACCGACACCTTCGGGCAGGTGATCCTCGAGGCGCAGGCGAGCGGCCTGCCGGTCCTCGCCGTCGCGGAGGGCGGCCCCCTGTCGCTGATCGAGGACGGGGTCACCGGGTTGCTGCGGCCCGGCGACGCCGGCGTGCTCGCCGAGGCGCTGCTGGAGCTCGCGGCCGCGCCGCTTCGTCGCCGCGCGCTGGCGGCGGCGGCGCTGAGAGTGGTCAGCGGGCGCACCTGGGAGCGCGCCCTGGAACTGCTCGCCGGCGGCTACGAGCGGGCCCTGGGCCCCAAGACGGTCAGCGGCCTGACCAGAGCGGCATGAGCGCGCAGATTTCACCGGCTGGTCACAGGAACGGCTCTGCGGCAGGGGAACCCTGCGGGACGAGGGACATGAGTGGATCCGCACAAATGCGGCGGGATCGGACGATCGCGGTCGCCCTGCACGGGATCGAGCCGGCGACGTTCGGGCGCTGCGCTGTGATCCGCGACTGGCTCGGCGACCACGGCGTCGACCGCGTGACGCTGCTCGTGATCCCGGCCCGGGACCTGCACCCGGTCGGCGAGCGCTCGCCCGAGATGGTGAGCTGGCTCGCCGAGCGACGCGACGCCGGCGACTCGATCGCCCAGCACGGCTTTCAGCACGTGTGCCTGCGCCGCGGCAGCCTGCTCACGCACCGCCCGGGCGAGTTCACGGGCCTCGACGAGGACGAGACGCGCCGCGCCGTCCATGCCGGCTGGCGCGTGATGAAGCTCGCCGGCATCGAGCCCGAAGGCTTCGTCGCCCCGTCATATGCCTACACCGCCGCGCTGCGCCAAGCGCTGCGCCGGCGCTTCCTGTGGTGGGCGGAGGCGCTGCGGGTACAGCGAGCTGGCGTCGACGACGCGCAGCCACCGGCGACCGCCTCGCGCGCGCCCGCGTTCAGCTTCGCCGCCGACGGCAAGCTCGGCCGCCTGCTCTCTCCGCCGCTCGTGCGTGCCGGGGCGATGCTGCCGACCTCGACGCTGCGGCTCGACCTGCACCCCGCAGACCTGCGCCACGCGCGCCACATGATGGCGCTCGAGTGGGTGCTGCAGCGCTCGCGCTTCCGCGAGGCCGTGACATATCGCGAGCTCGCGGGCGCGTAGGCGCGCGGGCGGCGGGCGGGCGGGCTCTCTACGTCTCAGCCGTTGAGCAGCGACGCCGGGAACGACCCGACGGCCGGCAGCGCGGCGTAACCGAGGTGGCGCACGCCGAAGATGTCCTCGATCGTGCGCAGCAACGAGAAGTGGTTGTAGCGTTCCTGGTTCGTCGTCCCGCCTTTGATGAAGGGCGAGAGCAGAAGCGCCCCGACCTGGCCGCCGCCCTGACCGAAGCCCGGCGCGGCGTAGTTCGGGTACTTGGGCTGGCCGCAGCAAGAGCTCGAGTCCTGGAACGCCCCGGAGGAGGGCGCCTGGTCCCCCGTGACGACGAGCAGCCCGTCCTTCTTGAACGCGGGCGAGGCGAGGATCTCCCCGACGACTTCTTCGAGCAGCGGGCCGGCGGCGGCCGGCCCGGCGGCCGCTCCGGGCGCGCACGGCGAGGGGGCCGCGTCGTGACAGCGGTCGGGAACGATGTAGGAGAAGCTCGGTGTCTTCGCGGTGGACGCGAGGTCGCCCTTCAGCTGCGAGAGGCCCACGTCGCTCGTCTGGCAAGCGGGGCTCTGCACGAGCGATTCGAAGTACACGACGGGGTTCTCGAACGTCGCGTAGGCGCCGCCGGCGAGCGTGGTGTCCGCCGCACCCGGGGCCGGGTGCGCGCACGGGGCGGGCGCGGACGCGCCTTCGCCGATGCCCTGGACGTAGGCCCTCCACCGCAGGTGCTTGCCGGCCAGCTCGCCGGGGAGCGTTTCGACCGACCCGGGATACACGCAGCCGCTGCCGAGGGCCTGTTCGTCGGGGCCCGCGGAGCCGGGCGCGAGGAGGGAGTAGCTCGGGCAGTCGGCCGCGGTCTGCGCGGTCGGTCCCTGACCACTCAGCAGCGCGATCCCGTTGGGCAGCTCCTCGTGGGCGATCGCGTCGTAGCTGATCAGCAGCTCGCCTTTGTGCTCCAGCGTGCCCGACAGGTAGTGCGCGGTCGATTCCGGGCCGAACAGCGCCGCGTACGGCTGGTCGGAGAGCACGATCACGAACACGTGCTTGATCGACGTCAGCTTCCTCGCCGGCGCGGCCTTGCCCTGTGAGGAGCCGTGTTTCGGGCCGCCTTTCGCGGGCGGTGTGCTTGCTTCGCCGCTCGTGGGGGAACCGGTCACAGGGCTCGCTCCCGACGGAGGCGAGGGCGAGGGCTGCGGTTCGGCTTCGGGGGGTTCCGAGCCGGTTTCGGAGGACCCGGTTTCCGAGGAGGCCGCTTCCGAGGGCCCGTTCGGGGAGCCGGCGGGCGCAGCGGTGGAGGCGCTCGCGCCCGCGCCGGGGCCCTGCGGGGTGATCAGGCGCACCTCGCGCGCCGGCTGCGCGCCGCCGTCGCCGGCGACCGCGTCGCCGATCAGGGCGCCGAAAGCGACGAACACCGCCACGAGCAGCGCCGAGATGCGCGGGCCGGGGAGCAGCGGGGGAACGGGCCGTGGCTTCGATGTGGCGGCGGCGGGGGGCGCGGCGGCGTCTGCCCCCGGGGCGGACGGGCCGCTCGGGATCCGCGCGAGCAGCGCGCTCAGCTGCGGGCTGCGCTCGCCGGCGCGCTCACCGCAGGTCAGGCAGTAGCGCTGGCCGTCGTCCAGCTGCGAGCCACAGGCTCCACAGCGGCGCTTTTCGTCCATCAGTCGGTGCCGTCGGCGGGGGCAGGCGGCGCGAGCAGCGCGTCCATGACGGCGGTCTGCGCCTGCGGGCCGGCGAACGTCTCACTCGGCAGGCGCTGCATGAGCGTGGTCCCGCACTGCCAGCAGTAGACGGCGCCGCGGCTGTGCGGGGCATGGCACTTCGGGCAGCTCCCGGCGGCCCCTTCCTCCTCGCTCCGCAGCAGCCGCTCGACCTCGGCGAGCTCCGCGTCGCGTTCCTGCAGGATCGCCGCGCGGCGGACGAGGACGTCGAGGCGGAAGTGGTCGCGGATCGCCATCTCGTAAGCAAGCCCGCCGAGATCCCAGTGCAGCTCGGTGACCTGCTCGGCGAGCGCGTCGCGGCGCCGTCGCAGCTCGGAGCCGGGACCCTCGGAAGAAGGCGGCGCACCCACGGCCGGCGCCGGCCCCACGACCGTGCCCCCGGCCATGGACGCCGCCGGGACCGGCGCCGTCGCGCTCGCCGCCGAGCGGCGCGGCGGCTGGCGAGAGGAGATGCGGTCGCGCAGCACGCCCATGTTCAACCGGTCGAGACGACGTCGGGGATGTTCTTCGATTCTTCCTCGGCTTTCTTGCCTTTGGGCGCGTTCGGCCCTTGGAGCACCGTCGGCGGAGCCGGTTTGGTGAGACTCTTGCCGACGCCCGGGGCCAGTTTCTTGCGCGCCGCGGCCGCGTTCGATCCGGATTCGGAGGAAGCGGCGGCGTGGCTCGAGACTTCGATCACCTTCGCGGCGGGGAACTTCTTCTTGAGGCCTGCGAGCGCCTTCTGGGCTTCGCCCTTCTTGTGGTAGACGCCCGAGTAGATCACGTACGTTTCGCCGCCCACGCTCGCGAATTCGGAGGACTTCAGCGCTCCCACCGAGCCGGCGCCCTTGCCGGTCGCGGCCCCCTTGGCGGCTTCGACGCTCGCCACGGTCGTGCCGGTGATCGGCAGCGTCTGGAGCTCGACGGTGTACCCCTTCGTCGTGCCCGGCCAGTTGCTCGTAAAGCTCGCTTCGGTGCCCGGGGCGCTGCTCGCGCCTGTCCCGCCGGTCTGAGTGACGACCTGGATCGGGGCCTGGCTCGGCTTCGAGGAGTCCCCGGAGCGGCCGATCAACACGCCGACGCCCAGCGCGAGCAGCAGCACGCCGACGCCGGCGAGCAGGCTGGCGTTGTTGTTTCGCGGAGCGCCGCTGTCGGGCGTGCTCGGCGGCAGGGGCGGCGTCGCGGGCGGCGAGGAGCCGAGGGGCGGCCCGGAGCGCAGGAACTCGCTCATCGGCGCCTGGCGCTCGCCACACTCCAAGCAGTAGCGCTGGTCAGCGGCCACCGGCGAGCCGCACGCCGGGCACGACGGCGCCTCGGGGCCGCTCGCGGAGGGCTGTGGGCTTGCGATCGATTCGGTCGACACGGTGCTGACTCCTCGCGCGCCCCCGTGCGCGCGCACGGGTGCGAGCGCGCGTCCGCCGTGTGGGCGGCGGCTCGAAGCTAGATGGTCGAGCCCCGCCGCGCAAGGCTCGTGACCATCTTGTGAAAGCGCCCGCGCTCAGGCGGCGATGCGAACGGCCGGCTCGGCGAGCTCGGCGGCCGGCAGGGGGGCCGTTTCCGCGGGCCGCTCCTGCGCGGCGGCCTGGCGCTCGCGAGCCGCATGGAGCACATCCGCTTCGCCGCGACGCGCCGCCGTGCACAGCGCCGCGACCAGCAGCAGGGCGGCGATCCAGACTCCGACGATCAGCAGCAGCAACATGTCGATCTCCATCTCCGGCGGCGAGGGAAGGGACGGCGTTGTTCCTCACAGAGTTTATCAGATTTATCAGTAACGGTAGGCGGCAGGGCAGCCGCGCGTTCGCCCCTGGCGCAAGCGGCTCCCGCCCCCTACCCTGGTTGCTCGAACAGAGCAAGCCGCGACCGCACCGATTGCGCCAGTCGCGGGTTATGACGAGCAAGAGGCGGGTTTCGCGGGGCGACGCGTGCGTTGATCCCGAACGGACCACGACACGGAGGACGACGAGCATGAGGGCATCTGATTCGGCGGGCGTGCGCTGTGCGCGGGCGCTGCCGGCGGCGTTGGCGCTGCTGGCGGCATCGCTGCTGTTGGCCCTCGCGAGCTCGGGCGCCGCGGCTGCGGGGTCGCCTGTCACCATCAAGACCGCCGGCGTGTCCCACATCAAAGGCACGACCGGGGAGCTGAACGGCGACGTCTCCAGCTCGATCCCGGTGAGCGTGTTCTTCGAATACGGACCGAACGGCGCGCCCAGCCCCGTCCCGTATCCCTACGCCTCGAAAACCAAACCGCTGGCGGTCACGCCGCCGCCATCGAGCGCCGGCAAGGCGAAAGCCATCAAAGTCGGCCAGCCAGTCGCCGGGCTGCTTGCGAACTACCACTACCGGATCGCCGCCACGTACGTGCTGAACGGCGTGACGCACACGGTGTACGGCAAAGACAAGAAATTCAGCGGCGGCTCGTCCAGCAAGCTCAAATTCGACACGACCAAGACGAAGGGCGAAACGCTGACCGCCACCTACGGCCAGCCGTTCGATCTGACCGGAAGCCTCGCGGGCAACGGCAACGCCGGCCACGCCTTGGTCCTCCAGGAGACGCCGTTCCCGTACACGGAACCGTTCACGACGCTCCCCGGCACCGTCTTCTCGACCCACACCGGCAGCTTCGTGTTCAAGCTCGCGCGCATGACCGAGAACATGCAGTTCCGGGTCCTCACAGTCGACCTGCGTCCGCTCTACAGCCCGGCGATGACCGTGCACGTCACGCCCAACATCAAGGTCCACTTTCGCTCGGCGGGCAAGACCGGGCTCTACCGGATCTACGGCACGGTCACCCCGGCCCGCAACGGCGCGCCGCTGTCGGTCCAGAAGCTCCTGCCGCGCAAGGCGGTCAGCAAGCGCAGCGGCCCGTCCGCGCACTCGATCGCCACGACGATCCTCAGGCGCGCCACCAAGTCGATGTCGCGGTTCAGCATCATCGTCAGCCTCACCGGCACCTTCCACTACCGCGTCCTCGTGAAGCTGCCGAAGGGCAAACTCGACTCGGGCAACAGCTCCAACTTCCTGATCAAGGCGCCGAAGGCGGCGCCCGGGGCGAGCACGAAGGGCAACGGCAAATCGAAGACGAAGTAGCCGGGCGCCCGGCGCCCGAACGCGGCCGAGCGCGACGCCCGGCCTAGACGATGCCGCGGGAGCTCAACAGCGCCATCACGCGCTCGACCTCCTGTTCGACGCTTTCGCCGCCGCTCCCGAGCGTCAGATCGGGGTTCTCGGGGGGCTCGTACGGAGCCCCGACGCCCGTCAGTCCGGACAGCTCGCCGGCGCGCGCGCGCGCGTAGAGGCCCTTCGGGTCACGCCGCTCGCACAGCTCCAGGGGCGCATCGACGAACACCTCCAGGAAATCGAGCTCGTCCGCGGCGTGCAACGAGGCGGCGGTCCTGCGGTCGGCGGCATACGGGCTGACCAGGCTGACGAGCGCGACGGTCCCCGACTCGGCCAGCAGCCGCGCGACATGCGCGGTGCGGCGCACGTTCTCGGTGCGCGCCTGCTCGTCGAAGCCGAGATCGCCGTTCAGCCCGTGGCGCAGGTTGTCCCCGTCGAGCAGGAACGCGGCCCTTCCCATCTCGAGCAGGCGCTCCTCGACGGCGGCCGCCACGGTCGACTTGCCGGCGCCGGGCAGCCCGGTGAACCACAGCGTGGCGCCGCCGTGGCCGAGCTCGCGCCAGCGACGCTCGCGGCTCACGCGCGAGCCCTGCCAGCGGACGTTCGGGCTGCGCTCGCGCGTCGCGCGCTCGCCCAGCTCCTCGACCTCGGTGTCGAGGATCACGCCCGCCGCGACCGTGTCGTTCGTCGCTTCGTCGATCACGATCAGGCTGCCGGTCAGGCGGTTGCGCCGGTAGGAGTCGAACACGAGCGGCGAGCTCAGCTCGAGGTGCACCCGCGCGAGGTCGTTGAGCTCGAGCGTCTGGACCCGTTCGTCGCGGCGCAGCGTCTCGACGTCGATCCGGTAGCGGATGTCAACGCTACCGACCGTCGCAGTTCGCGTCGTGTGCTTGACGACGTAGCGGCGCCCGCGCTGCAGCGGCTGCTCGCTCATCCAGCAGAGCAGCGCCTCGAAGCGGTTCGAAACGGTCGGCTGGTTGTGCGTGCGCACGATCGTCGAGCCGCGCGAGACGTCGATGTCGTCGCTGAGGCGCACCGCGACGGACATCGGCGGGAACGCCTCGTCGACCGGACCGTCGAAGGTGTCGATGCCGGCGATCGTCGAGCGCTGCCCGCCGGGCAGCACGACGACCTCGTCGCCGGGGCGCATGATCCCGCCGGCGACCTGGCCGGCGTATCCCCGGTAGTCGGCCGCCTCCGATGACTGCGGGCGGATCACCCACTGGACCGGGAAGCGGACGTCGATCAGGTTGCGGTCCGAGGCGATGTGCACGTGCTCGAGGTGGTAGAGCAGCGGCGGGCCCTGATACCAGGGCATCGACCCGGAGCGCTCGACGACGTTGTCGCCGAGCAGCGCGGAGATCGGGATGAACGTCACGTCCGGCAGCTCGAGCCGCGCGGCGAAGCGATCGAACTCCTCGACGATCTGATCGAACACCTCTTCGCTGTACTCGACCAGGTCCATCTTGTTCACGCAGACGACGACGTGGGGGATGCCGAGGAGCGAGCTGATGAACGCGTGGCGCTTGGACTGCGCGACGATGCCCTTGCGCGCATCCACGAGCACGATCGCAAGATCGGCCGTCGAGGCGCCCGTGACCATGTTGCGCGTGTACTGCTCGTGTCCCGGGGTGTCGGCGATGATGAAGCGCCGCTGGGCGGTCGCGAAATAGCGGTAGGCGACGTCGATCGTGATGCCCTGCTCGCGCTCCGCGCGCAGGCCGTCGGTGAGCAGGGACAGGTCGAGGCCTCCGTCGCCGCGACGGAGGCTGGCCTGCTCGACGTGCGCGAGCTGGTCCGCGAGCACCTGCTTGGAGTCGTAGAGCAGGCGCCCGATGAGCGTGCTCTTGCCGTCGTCCACGGAACCCGCCGTGGCGAAGCGCAGCAGGTCGGAGGGACGGTCGGCCAGCCGCCGGAAGACGTCGGCGGCCGCGTCGGTCTCGACGGCGGCGGCGAGCGAGGCGCCGGCGCCGTTCATCGCGGGATCGTGATCGTGCTCCGCCATCGGCTCAGAAGTATCCCTGCCGCTTGCGATCCTCCATCGCGGCCTCGGTGACCCGATCGTCTGCGCGTGTCTGGCCGCGCTCGGTCACATCGGTCGCGGCGATCTCGGCGACGACCTCGGCCAGCGTCGCCGCCTCGGACTCGACGGCCCCGGTGCAGCTCATGTCCCCAACGGTGCGGTAGCGGACGCTGGCGAGGAACGGCTCCTCCTCGTCGAGCATCTCGACGAACGGGCTCACTGCGTAAAGCATCCCGTCACGCGAGAACACCTCGCGTTCGTGCGCGAAATAGATCGACGGCACCTCCAGAGACTCCTCCGCGATGTACTGCCACACGTCGAGCTCCGTCCAATTCGAGATCGGAAAGACCCGAGCGTGCTCTCCCTTGTGGATCCGGCCATTGTAAAGACTCCACAGCTCGGGCCGCTGATGCGCCGGCTCCCACTGGCCGAAGCGATCGCGGAAGGAGAACACGCGCTCCTTGGCCCGCGCGCGCTCCTCGTCGCGGCGCGCGCCGCCGAAGGCGGCGTCGAAGTCGTGCTCTGCGATCGCGTCCAGCAGCGTGACGGTCTGCAGGCCGTTGCGCGAGGCGCCCGGGCCCGTCTGCTCCACGGCCCGGCCCTGGCGGATCGACTCCTCGACCGAGGCGACGATCAGCCGCTCGCCGAGTTCGGCGACCCGGCGGTCGCGGAACTCGATCGCCTCGGGGAAGTTGTGAGAAGTGTCCACGTGCATGATCGGAAACGGGAACCGCGCCGGGCGGAACGCCTTCTCCGCGAGGCGGAGCAGCACGATCGAGTCCTTGCCGCCGCTGAACAGCAGCACCGGCCGCTCGAATTCCGCGACCGTCTCGCGCATCACGTGGATCGCCTCGGCCTCGAGGGTGCGCAGGTGAGAGATCTGGGTGGTCTGCATCCTTGCTCCGCTGGCTGCGCGGCCTCAGTGGCCGGGACTGAACTTTAGGTGCACGTCCCACATTGTCAAGCGGTGTGACGGAAGCAGTGTTGCCGCGCCGTGACCTTTCGGCGGCTGCTACTGTGGCCGCCGCCAGCGGCGGCCCGGGCCGGCGCGGCGCGAAGGCAGCAGACCGCGTGAGCACACCGAAACAGCCGGCCGGCACGCACGGCCTCGAGGCCGGCGCAGGGGCCGTGACGATGCTCGGGCTCGGCTGGTTCCCCGACACCGTCGGCGGGCTCGAGCGCTACTTCCGGGGACTGCTCGAGGCGCTCCCCGAGGCACGCGGCGTCGTCGTGGGACCGGCCGCCGACGCGCCCGACCGGCTCCTGTCGGTCTCACGCCCGGACGCGCCCCTGGCGCGGCGCCTGCTCGCCTACCGTCGCGCCGCGTTGCGCGCCGGCGCCGGCAGCGAGCTGCTCGACGCGCACTTCGCGCTCTACGCGTCGGGGCCGATGCTGCTGAGCCGCCTGCGCAGCAAGCCGGCCGTGTTCCACTTCCAGGGCCCGTGGGCGGACGAGAGCGTGGTCGAGCGCTCCGGCCACGCCGCCGTGCATGGCCTGCGCCGCGCGCTCGAGCGCGCCGTGCTGCGCAGAGCGCGCGCCTACATCGTGCTCTCCTCCGCCTTCCGGCGCGTGCTGATCGAGCGCTACGGCGTCTCCCCCTGGGACGTCGAAGTGCACAGCCCCGGGGCCGATCTCGAGCGCTTCACCCCGGGCGAGCGCTCGCGGGCCCGGGCGGCGCTGGGCCTGCGTGAAGACGCGTTCGTCGCGCTGAGCGTCCGCCGGCTCGTAACGCGCACGGGGGTCGCCGAGCTGCTCGACGCGTGGGATGAAGCTGGCGAGGACCTGCCTCCCGGGGCGACACTGCTCGTCGTCGGCGACGGGCCGCTCGCAGCGCAGCTCGGGCAGCGGGCGGAGGCGATCGGCACCCGCGAGGCGCGTCTGACGGGCCCGCTCAGCGACGAGCTGCTGCTCGAGGCCTACCGCGCGGCCGACGTCGCGGTCGTACCCACGCTCAGCCACGAGGGCTTCGGGCTCGTCGTCCTCGAGGCCGCGGCCTGCGGCACGCCGAGCATCGTCACCGACGTGGACGCGCTGCCGGAGGTCGCGGGCCCGCTCGACCCTTCGCTGGTGGTCCCCGCAGGCGATGCCCGCGCGATGGCCGCGCGCCTGGTCGCGGCGGCGCGGGGCGCGCTGCCCTCGCGCGCCGCCGCGCGCGAGTACGCCGAGCGCTTCTCCTGGTCCGCGGTCGCGGCGGCCCACCGGGCCTCCTACCGGCGGGTGCTGGCCGGCGAGCGGGTTCCCGGCCGGCGCGTGGTCTACGTCGACCACGTCGCGAGGCTCTCCGGGGGCGAGATCGCACTGCTGAGGCTGCTCCCCCACCTCGCAGGGGTGCGCCCGCACGTGATCCTCGGCGAGGACGGTCCGCTGGCGCTGCGCCTGCAGCAGGCCGGCGTGTCCGTCGAGGTGCTCGCGCTGGACCCCGCCGCACGCGACCTGCGACGCGACTCCGCCCGCGCGGGCGCGGTGCCCCTGCGGACCGCCCTGCAGACGCTGCGCTACACGCTGCGCCTCGCCAGGCGCCTGCGGCGGATCTCCCCTGAGGTCGTCCACACCAACTCGCTGAAGGCCGGCGTCTACGGCACGCTCGCGGCCCGCCTCGCCGGCGTCCCCGTGGTCTGGCACCTGCGCGACAGGATCGCCGAGGACTACCTTCCCGCCCCGGCCGTGCGGGCCCTGCGGCTGCTCGTGCCGCGGCTCGCGAGCGCCGTCGTCGCGAACTCCCAGTCCACGCTCGACACGCTCGGCGGCGCACGCCACGCGTGGGTGATCCCGGACTCGGTGGGCGTGGCGCCGGAGCCGGCCGAGCGGGGCGAGCGCCCGTCCGCGCCGGCCACGTTCGGAATCCTCGGCCGGATCGCCCCCTGGAAGGGCCAGGACCTGTTCCTGCGCGCGTTCGCGGCGGCGTTTCCAGACGGCGCCGAGCGCGCCGTGATCATCGGCACGCCGATGTTCGGCGAGCAGGACTACGAGCGAGGGCTGCACGAGCTCGCCGCCGAGCTCGGGCTGGGAGACCGCGTCGAGTTCCGGGGCTTCCGCGAGGACATCTGGGGCGAGCTCGCCGGCCTCGACGTGCTCGTCCACGCCTCGGTGATACCCGAGCCCTTCGGCCAGGTGGTGATCGAGGGCATGGCCGCCGGCCTGCCGGTGCTGGCACCGGACGAGGGCGGACCCGCCGAGGTGGTGGATGACGGGCGCACGGGCCTCCTCTACCCGCGCGGCGACGAGGGCGCGCTCGCCGCGGGCATGCGGGCGCTCGCCTCCGACTCCGAGCTGCGACGGCGGCTGGGTGCGGCGGGGCGGCAGGCCGCCACGGCGTACGGCCCCGAGCCGCTCGCGGCGCGCGTCGAGCAGGCCTACGAGCAGCTGCTCAAGTAGCCGACGCGCGCTGCCGAAGAAGGGACCGGACGGGGACGGCGTGCTGCCCCCTCGTGCCGAGCCGACCGATGAGGACTCTTCGATCCTGGAACCCGAGCGCCCGCGCCCTGCTCGTCGTGCTGGCGCTCGCGTCCGCCGCCGGCGCGACCGGCGTCGAAACGGCTGCCGCCAGGCGCAACGTCAACCTCGAAGCCGGCAGCGAACCGGCGCAGACCAGCGCGCCCGCGGCTGAAAGCCCGAGCGCCCAGCCCGAAGCCCCGGCCGGCGAAGGTGGGGGCGAAACCGGTTCGCGCCGCCACGGGCACGGCGGCCGCCGCGGCGGCTGCGCGGTCACGCTCGAAGCCCCCCACTCCTCGAGCGCGGGCGAAGCGCCCACGGTGACCGGCAAGCTGACGTGCGCAGAAGCCGGCGAGGCCGCCGGCGCCCCAGTTCAGATCCTGGAGCGCACGGCCGGCAGGCCGGGCTTCGCGACGGCCGCGACGGAGCTCACGGAACCCGACGGCAGCTACGCCGCGACGCTCGCGCCGGCCGACGCCGACGTCTACCTCTACGCTCGCGCCGGCCACGCTCGCAGCCCGCGCCAGGCGATCCGCATCACGCCGCTCGTGACGCTCGCCGGTCCTGCGACCGGCGCCGTGCTGCCGATGGCGCGCCGCCGGTCCTCCCAGTCGCCGATCACCTTCAGCGGCACGGTCAGCCCCGCCGACGCGGGCGCGCTCGTCACGCTGCAGCGCGAACGCCCGAACGGGAGCGGCAGCTGGCGGCGCGTGGCTTTCACGCGCGTCGGCGAGGACGGCAGCTTCTCGTTCAGCCACCTGTTCCGGATCCCCGGCCCGCTCGAGCTGCGCGCCTTCGTGCATCGGCACGACCACCGGCTGCCGGCCGTCTCCGAAACGCTCAGCTACGAAGTCGCGCAGCCGCAGAACCCGTCCTTGACGATCTCGGCCTCGCCGGCCGACGTGCCGTTCGGCTCGCCCGTGACGATCTCGGGACGCCTCGCAGCTCCAGCCGGCTCGCCGGTCGCGCTGCTCACGCTCGGCGGGGGCGGGCCGCTCACGACGGCAGCGAGCACCGGCACCGAATCCGGCGGCGCCTACTCGTTCACGCAGACTCCCAACCGCGACACCGCCTACCGCGTCAGCGGCGGCGCGCAGAGCTCTGCGACGGTGCGGGTGCAGGTCTCCTTCGCCGTCACTGCGGTGCCCTCGGCGAGCACCGTCGCCCCGGGCGAAGGCGTGACGATCACGGGCACCGTCGCGCCCGCGAGCCCCGGCGCGCGCGTCTACCTGCGGCGCCCGGCCCGCACCGCGACCGGCTACCAGACGCTCGGCTACGCGACCGTGCAGCCGGACTCCACGTACGCGATCGCGGTCCCGGCCTCCACACCCGGCAGCGCCGTCTACCGCGTGCAGGCGCCGCAGCTCGGTGCGATGCACGCAGGCGCAAGCGCTCCGGTCACGGTCGTGACGACGCCGGCCGCCGAAGCCTCTCCCGGCTCCTAGTCCTCAGCGCAGCTCGCCCAGCCAGTCGTCGCCGCCCGCGGCGATGCGCTCGTACATGCGCGCGGATTCGCGGACGTGGTGGCGCCGCGTGCTCGCTTCCCAACGCCGCCAGCGCAAGCGGTTGAGCACGTTGCGTACGAGTCGCACCGGCGCCGCCCTCGGCACGGGCAGGGGCCGCGGCATCGCGCTGCGGTGTGCGGGGCTGAGCTCGCCGGCGCGGAAGCCGGCGCCGTGGTGGTAGATCGCGTCGCCGTAGATCGCGAAGTAGAGCGGGTCGAGGTCCGCGCGGTTCGTGCGCAGGATCGGCGTCCACGGCGTGCCCGTGCCCTCGAGCCGGCGCAGCAGGTTGCCGCCGACGTCGCTGTTCGGCTCGCGGTGCGCGCCCCGCCACGTGTAACCCGCCGTCCAGTCGCCGGGCAGCGACCGCCAGGTGCCGACATTCGTCACCGCGAAGCTCGGGTGCGGCTGGGGCTCGCCCGCGTTCTCGCTGCGGCGGATCGCCGTCAGCGGAGCCGTCGCGAGGCCCCGCTCGATCAGCGGCATCGGATCCGCGATCGGGAACGCGTCGCCGTCGATGAACATCAGCAGGTCCTCGTCGCGCGCGACGAGCGAGATCTCGGACGCGAGGTGGTTGAGCTTGCCGGCATGCGAGCCGCGCTGCTCGAGCACGCGGTCGAAGTGCGAGCCGAAGGCGGGGTCGATGCGCTCCAGCGAGGTCCAGATCTCGTGCTCGACCGCGATGTGCCTGCGCAGCCGGGAGGTCTGGATCTCGACCCAGCGCGGAGAGCGGTAGTGAACGGTGGCGATGTAGAGCACGTATCGCTCCTGCCGGGGCGCTCGGGCGGCGAGGCGTCGGCATCGTAACAGCGCCCTGCAGCCGCGCAGGGCCAGGCGGCGGGCCCGTTAAACTCCGTGCCCGGCCATGAGCGCATCGCCCGAGCCCACGACCGAGGCCGACGGCGCCGAGACCGAAGCGGCCGCCCAGGCCGCGGGCCGCCCACTCAGGCTGGCCGTCGTGGGCATCTCCGAGCCTGGCCCTTGCGGCGTCCGCGACCACGGCCGCCTGCTGGCGGAGGAGCTCGAACGCGAGGGCCTTCAGTGCAGCCGGCACTGGATGGAGCGCGACCGCCCGAGCCTGCGCGGGGCGCTCGCGGAGGCGCGCGCCTGGGGCGCCGCGCTGCCCGCCCGCCTCGCGGGCGAGCACGCCGACGCCGTCGTCGTGCACTACTCATGCTTCGCCTCGGGGCACCGGGGCGTGCCGGTGTTCTCCCACCCGCTCGCGCGCGCGCTGCGCCGCGCCGGCCTGCCGGTGGTCGCGATCATGCACGAGCTCACCTATCCCTTCGGGCCAGACGGTGCGCGCGGCCTGATGTGGGCGACAACGCAGCGGCTCGCGCTGTTCGAGCTGGTGCGCGCGATCGACGCGGCCGTCGTCACGACCGACGACCGCCGGGATTGGCTCGCCGGGAGGCGCTGGCTGCCGCGCCGACCGGTCGCGTTCGCGCCCGTGTTCTCGAATCTGCCGCCGCCGAGCGGGCAGCCGCGCGAGCCGCGCCCGCGTCCGGTCGTGGGCCAGTTCGGCTACCACTACGACGGCTCCGCCGAGTTCGTGCTGCAGGCCCTGCGAGCGCTCGTGGACCAGGCCCCGCCCGCCCGGGCGCCCGAGCTGCGGCTGATCGGCTCTCCGGGCCCGGACTCGCGCGCGGGCAGGGCGTGGCGCGAGCGCGCCGGTGAGCTCGGCATCTCCGAGCACATCGCCTTCACAGGGCTGCTCGACCCCCAGGCGCTCTCCGATGAGCTCGCGGCGGCCGAGCTGCTCGTGTTCCCCGACCCCCCGGGACCGAGCTCGAGGAAGGGAACGCTCGCGGCGTCGCTCGCGTCGGGAACGCCGATCCTCGCGCTCGACGGCCCGCTGACGTGGGACGAGCTGAGAGAGGCGGACGCGCTGCGCATCGTGCCGCGCGACGGCGCGGCACTGGCGCGCGAGATCGCGGCGATGCTCCACGACCCCGCCGCCCGCGCGGAGCTGGGCGCCCGCGGGCGACGGTTCGCCGCCGGCTCGATGGGAGTAGCGCGCACAGCGGCCGCCGTGCGGGAGCTGCTGACCGGGCTCGTCGGCCAAACGCGGGCCTCGCGCGGCGGGTAGCGCAAAGCCGCGCTGCTCAGGTGCCCGACAGGCCAACCCGGGCCTCGCGCGGCGGGTAGCGCAAAGCCGCGCCGCTCAGGCCCCCCGACAGGCCGGACCCGGGCCTCGCGCGGCGGGTAGCGAAAAGCCGCGCTGCTCAGGTGCCCGACAGGCCGGACCCGGGCCTCGCGCGGCGGGTAGCGAAAAGCCGCGCTGCTCAGGTGCCCGACAGGCCGGACCCGGGCCTCGCGCGGCGGGTAGCGCAAAGCCGCGCTGCTCAGGCCCCCGACAGGCCGGACCCGGGCCTCGCGCGGCGACTGGCGGAAGGCCCGCTGCTGAGGCCCCCGCGGGGCCGGGCGCCAGCCTCGCGCCGCAGCGGCTAGCGGAAGGCCGGCGAGGCGGCCCGCTCGGCGGCCCAGCGCGTGCGAGCGTCGCCGTATGCGCCGAGCAGGGCGCTCAGGTGGCGCTCGCGCGAGTACCGCGCCTCTACAGCCGCGCGCCCGGCGCGCCCCATCTCCGCGCGACGCTCAGGGTCGTCGAGCAGCTCCCCGAGGGCGGCTGCGAGCGCCTCGATGTCGCCGGGCTGGACCGTCAGGCCGGATACCCCGTCCTCGAGCCACTCCGGGATGCCGCCCGTCGCGCTCCCGACCGCGGCGCGCCCGGCAGCGAAGCCCTCGATCCCGACCAGGCCGAACGGCTCGGGCCACAGCGACGGCACCGCCACGACCGCGGCCTGCGTGAACTCGCGCGCGAGCTCGTCGGGCGCGAGCCAGCCTCGGAAGGCGACCCGATCGGCGACGCCGAGCCGGTCCGCGAGCGCTCGCAGCTTTCCGAGCTGCACGCCGTCGCCGCAGACGACCAGCTCGGCGTCGATCAGGCGCAGCGCGTGCAGCAGCGTCGCTCCTCCCTTCGCGGGGACCATCCGCCCGGCGAACATGATCCTGCGACCCGCCTCGGCGCCGCCCTCCGGGAGCTCGAGCGTCGGGAAGTACGGCACCACGCGCCGGCGCTCGACGCCCGCCCGGCGCAGGTGGCGCTCCATCGCGTGCGAGTAGCCGATCGCGATGTCGGCCGTCTGCAGCGAGCGCGTCGCGCGCCCCGCCTGTCTGTAGTCGCCCGGGTAGTCCGAGATGTCCCAGCGGTGCGCGCACCCGCGCAGCAGGAGGTTCGGGACGCAGCCCGAACCGTGAGCGCGCCCGCACGCGTGCCCGGGATGGAAGTAGTGAAGCCCCGAGGCGCAGGCGAGATAGCCGTGCGCGCTGATCGCGACCGCGGCGTGGCGGCGCATGAACGCGACGACGTCCGGGTCGTCGAGCTGGTTGAGGTGGACCACCTCGGGCTCGCGTTCGAGCGCGAGCGCGAAGCGCGGCTCCATCTCGCTGGTCTTGTAGAGAAGCGGGCTGTGGTGGAGCTCGACCCCCTCGACCCGCTCGTCGGTTTCGATCCTCGCCACGAGCACGTCGACCCTCACGCCCGCTCCCGCGAGCGCCTCGGCGCTGCGCATCAGGTGCGCGCCGACGCCGCCGTCGCGGACCCAGCGCGGCATCACGATCAGCACGCTGCGCGGCATCTCAGACGAGCTCATCGAGCCACTCCCGCCCCCCCGCGCGGATCCGCTCGTACACGCGCTCGGACTCGGCGAGCAGACGGCGTTTCGTTCCCTGTTTCCACTCCTTGCGCAGGCGCGCGTTGCGCCGCCGCACGACCATCTGCGCCGGTCCGAACCGCGGCAGCGGCGCGAGGTCCGGCATCTCGGCGCTGTGCACGCGCGTCAGCTCAGCGTCGCGGAAACCCGCGCCGTGGTGGTAGACGATGCCCCCGTAGACGCCGAAGAAGATCGGGTCGATGTCACGGGCGTTCGAGCGCTCGAGCGCCACCCACGGCGTTTCGGTGAGATCGAGCTGGCGCAGCAGGTTGCCGCCGACGTCGCTGACGCGGCGGCCGAGGCTGTCCTCCCAGCGATAGCCCGCCGACCAGTCGCCGCCGAGCTCGCGCCAGGTGGCGACCGCGCACACGCAGAACAACGGGTGCGGCTGCAAGTCGCCGAGATTCTCCGTGCGCCGCACCGCGACGAGACGCCCGCGCGCGAGCCCGTCCTCGATCACGGGCATCGGGTCCGCGATCGGGAAGGCGTCGCCGTCGAGGAACATCAGCAGGTCCCCCGGGCCTGCCTGCGCCTCGATCTCGAACGCGAGGTGGTTGAGCTTGCCCGCGTGCTGGCCGGCCTGGTCGACGACGTGGTCGAAGCCCTCGCCGTAGCCGGCGTCGATCCCCTCCAACGAGGTCCAGGTCTCGAACGGCACGTGGATGTGCTCGCGCAGATGCGCGAGCTGGATCTCGATCCAGCGCGGGGACCCGTAGTGAACGGTCGCGATGTGCAGCAATGCGTGCTCTCTTCGATCTCAAAAAGGGCCTCCGAACGCCCCGGCAGCCCCGGCGGCGGATGGTAACTTCCCTGCCATGTCAGCCGAGCCGGGGCGGGGCGTCCAGCCCGCCGCCAATCGACCCGGGACGGCGCCTGAGCGGTACCCCGACTTCTTCATCGTCGGCCACCACAAGAGCGGGACGAGCGCCCTCTACGAGATGCTCAGGCGCCACCCCGGGATCTTCATGCCCGATCTCAAGGAGCCCCGCTTCCTGGCGAGCGACATGCGCTCGCGATTCCGATACGAGCGTGAGGCGCCTCACCCGGAGACGCTCGAGCAGTACCTCGCGCTGTTCGAGCCGGCGCGCAAGGCCGAGCTCGTCGGCGAGGCGTCGGCGACGTACCTGTGGTCGGGCTCCGCCGCGGAGCGGATCGCCGAGGTCTCACCGCACGCGCGGATCATCGCGATCCTGCGCGAGCCCGCCGACTTCCTGCGCTCACTGCACGTCACGTTCGTGCGGGGACACGTCGAGTTCGAGACCGACCTGCGCAAGGCGCTCGCGCTGGAGGACGAGCGCCGCCGGGGCAGGCACATCCCGAAGCGCTCGCGGCTGCCTCAGCTGCTGCTCTACTCCGAGCACGTCCGCTACGTCGAGCAGCTTCGCCGCTACGCCGAGCGCTTTCCCCCCGAGCAGATGCTGGTGCTGATCTACGACGACTTCCGCGCCGACAACCCAGGGACCGTGAGGCGCGTCTTCGAGTTCCTCGGGGTCGATCCGTCGGTCGACGTCGGCGCGAGCGAGACGAACGTGACGAGCCGGACGATGCGCTCGCATCGCGCCCACGACGCGCTCGACGCGGTCGTGCTCGGCAAGAACCCGGTCGCCTCCTCGGCGCGCGCCGTGGTCAAGTCGCTGACGCCGCAGGCCCTTCGCCACCGGGCGTTCCATGCCACCCGGCGGCACATCGTGACCGCCGAAGCGCCCGAGGCCGACCCCGAGCTGATGCTCGAGCTGCGCCGGCGCTTCCAGCCGGAGGTCATCGCCGCGAGCGAGTACCTCGACCGCGACCTCGTAGGCCTCTGGGGCTATGACGAGCTCGACTGAGTCCTCCGTCGAAGCCGTCCCCGTCGGTGCGCGAGTGCCCGACTTCTTCATCGCGGGGCACTCGAAGTGCGGGACGAGCGCGCTGTATCTGATGCTGCGCTCGCACCCGCAGATCTTCATGCCCGGCATCAAGGAGCCGCGGTTCTTCGCACCGGAGCTGCGCTCGCGCTTCCGCGGCACCGACGGCGACATCCGCCCGGATACGCTCGAGGGGTACCTGGCCCTGTTCGCCCCCGCGGAGTCCGGCCAGATCATCGGCGAGGCGTCGCCCTCCTACCTGCGCTCGCGCACCGCGGCCGAGCGCATCGCCGCGGTCGCTCCCGACGCGCGCATCATCGCGATCCTGCGCGAGCCGGCGAGCTTCCTGCGCTCGTTCCACCTGCAGTCGCTCCACAACCACGTCGAGACAGAGCCGGATCTGCGCCGCGCGCTCGAGCTCGAGCCCGAGCGGCGCGCCGGGCGCAGCATCCCCAGCACCTCGCACGTGCCGGCGACGCTGCTGTACTCCGACCACGTCCGCTACGTCGAGCAGCTGCGCCGCTTCGAGGAGCAGTTCCCGCGCGAGCACATCCTGGTGCTGATCTACGACGACTTCCGGGCGCAGAACGAGGCGACGGTCCGGCGCGTCCTTCGGTTCCTGGAGGTCGACGACACCGCCCCGGTGGCGCAGGTGGAGACCGAGACGCTGGGCTCGGTCCGCTCGCCGCGCATGCACCGGCTGGCGCGGCGCCTGCGCATGGCCGAGCGCAACCCCGGCGCGGCCGGAGCGCCGGCCCGCGCCCTCGGCGCGGCGCTGCCGGCGACGCTGCGCGGCGAGCGCGCGCGCGGGCTGTTCCGGCGCGCCGTCTACGGCGGCCCTCCGCAGGAGGACCCCGAGCTGATGGATGAGCTGCGGCGGCGCTACAGGCCGGAGGTGCAGGCGCTCTCCCAGCACCTGGACCGGGACCTGGTGGCGCTGTGGGGCTATGACCGCCTCGGCTGAGGCCGCGAGCGAGGGGGATCGGAACCCCGGCTCTTCTCCTCCGCGCCCGAAGGTCCTGTTCCTGATGGGCTCGGGCCACAGCGGCAGCACGATCCTCGGCGTGACGCTCGGCAACTGCGAGGGCTTCTTCTACGCCGGCGAGCTCGACAACTGGCTGGTACGCAAGGGCGCCTCCCTGCTCGGGGGCACGGATCGCACTCGCTTCTGGAACCAGGTCCGCGACGGCGTCGAGGGCGCCGAGGGCGCCTTCGGAGGGGACGCGCAGCGGTACCTCGAACGGTCCTCGGCGATCCTGCGTCCGGACAAGGCGGGCCAGCGCGAGGCGCTCCGGCGACGCTGGCGACCTGTCACCGAAGAGCTGTATCGCTCGATCGCCCGCACGGCCGGAGCCACCCATATCGTCGACAGCGCGCACTTCCCCCTGCGAGCCCGCGAGCTGAAACAGCTCGAGGGGATCGACCTCTACGTCGTGTTCCTGGTGCGCGACCCCCAGCAGGTCGTGCACTCGTTCGTCAAGCACGTCAACCGCCACGCGCTCGCCGAGCGACGGTGGCGGACGCTCGTCACGAACCTCGACATGTCGCTGACCTACCTGCTCTCGACGATCGTGTTCCTCGGAGCGCCCCGCGGCAAGCGTGCGCTGCTGCGCCACGAGGACTTCCTCGCGGACCCGGAGGGGCTGCTGCGAGCGATCTTCGCGCTCACCGGATCGGACGCGGGCACGCCGGATCTCGGCTCCCTGCAGACCGGCTTCCCGATGCAGGGCAACCGCCTGATCAAATCGGAAATGGTGTCGTTCCGCGGCTCGCCGAGCCGCCCGCCGCGCCGCTCCGGCCTCACGGCGGCGATCCAGCGACCGTGGGAGATCGTGTTCTCGCTGCTCCGGCCGCGGCTGCGGGCGCTGCCGGCGGACGAGAGATGAGCGCGCTGCGCAGGGGCCTCGGGGCGCTCTCGCGCCGCCTCGAGAAGCCGGAGCTGCTCGCCGCGTTCGACGCTCACGCGCGCCAGGCCCAGCGCGAGGAGGTCGCGATGGGCGCGGCGCTGGCGGCGGCCCTGCGGGGAGACGCGACGTACGTGGACGTGGGCACGAACCGCGGGCAGGTGCTGGCACAGGCCTCGCGCGTCGCGCCGGAGGCGCGGCTGATCGCGTTCGAGCCGATCCCCGCGCTGGCCGCGCAGCTCGGCACGTCCTTCCCGGGCGTGGACGTCCGCCGTCTCGCGCTCGGAGCCGAGCCGGGGCGCGCGCAGTTCTGCCACTTCCGCAAGCTCGACGGCTGGAGCGGGCTGCGCCGCAGCCCGGCGATCACCGACGAGCAGGGCGCACCGGAGATGATCGAGGTGGACGTCTCCACGCTCGACGGCGAGCTCGGCGGGGTCGAGCCCGCGGTCATCAAGATCGATGTGGAGGGCGCCGAGCTGGCGGTCCTTCAGGGCGGGCGCGGGACGCTCGCCAGGGCGCGGCCGCTGGTGCTGTTCGAGCACGTTGCGGAGGCCGCCGCGCTCTACGGCGCAAGCTCGGACGAGATCTTCCAGGAGCTCTCGAAGCTCGGATACGAACTGCTGCCCCTGACCGGCGGTGCGCCCCTCAGCCGCGAGACGTTCGCGGCGGGCGCGTCCGGGGGGAGCGCCGTCAACTGGCTCGCCCGACCCGAACGCTAAGCGGGCTCGTCGTACCCCCAGAGCGCGATCAGGTCGCGCCCCAGGTGGTCGCTGAGCGCCTCGACTTCGGGTCGAAAGCGCCGCCGCAACGTCCTCATCACTCGCTCGTCGGGCTCCGGCGCGGCGGCTGAGACGAGCCTGCGCTGTGCCGTGCCGAGCGCCGCGCGGCGCAGCCGCTGCGGCACGAGCGCGGCTGCCCGCCTCGCCGCACTCCCAACGCGGCCCTCTCCATGCGAGAGCGCGTGCAGCACATCGTCCGCGCGGTGTGAGCGGGTGCCGGTCGTCGGGTTCGCCTCCACCGCGCCGAGCTGCACGCTCTCATCGACGTCCAACAGCCGCAGCACGCGCCTGATCGTCGCGGCGTTCTCAGCGCGGAAGTCGTCGTAGATGAGCACCAGCAGCTGGTCGGCGCCGAAGGCCTGCTCGTAGCGGCGCAGCTGCTCGAGGTAGCGAACGTGGTCGAGGTAGAGCAGCTCCTGCGGCCACAGTGAGCGCCTCGGCAGGTGCCGGCCCCGGCGGCGTTCGCCTTCCAGGGAGAGGGCACGGGCGAGGTCGCGCTCGTCCTCGTAGTGGGCCTGCACGACCTGCAGGTGAAAGGAGCGCAGGAAGCTCGCCGGCTCGCGCAGGATCGCCACGATGCGCGCGTCGGGACGCGCCTGCGCGATCAGACGCGCGGCGTTCGGCGAGCGCAGGTAGGACGCCGACCCCTCCCCCACGACCTGCCCGGGGCCGGCGGCGGCGAACAGCGCCACGTACTCCTCGAGAGTCTCCGGCGCGTGGTAGCGCTGCGTCCGGCGCGGGAGCTCGGGCGCGAAGAAGATCGGTTCCTTCATCTCCGCCAGGAAGATCTGCGGGTGACGGCCGAGCATCTCGTACAGCGCCGTCGTGCCGCTCTTGGAGTGCCCCACGAGGAAGAAGTCGGGCAGCCGCCCGGCGGCCGCAGGGCGCCGGGGCTCCTCCGTCCGCGGTGCGGGCTCAGCCGAGCCGCTCATATCCCCAGAGCGACACGAGGTCTCGGTCGAGCTGCTCGCTGAGCGCGACGACCTCGGGCTTGAAGCGGCGACGGAGCTCGTCCATCAGCGCGGGGTCCGGCTGCTCGGGCGGCGCGTACACGAGCCGCCGGCGCACTGCGCCGAATAGCCGCGAGCGCACCGAGCCGGGCACCAGTGCGGCTCCCGCCTTGAGCATCCGCCCGGCGGGCCCGCGGCCGGCGTAGGCCGAGCGCACGGCGTCGTCGAGTGCCAGCGAGCGCACGCGAACGCTCGGATTCGCCTCGACGCGCGCAATCGCGACGGTGTCGTCGACTCCCAGGAAGCGCAGCACGCGCCTCACCGTCGCGTCGTTGTCGGCGCGGAAGTCGTCGTAGATCAGCACGAGCACCTGCTCGGGGGCGAAGCGCTTCCAGTAGCGGCGCAGCTGCTCGACGTAGGCGACGCGGTCGGTGTAACGGCGCACGCTCTCGCCGCCGGGCGCGCGGAGGCGCTCGCGCTCCAGGGCGCGGCGAAGATCGGTCTCGTCCTCGACGCGGTTCTGGACCATTTCCAGGTGCATCGAGCGCAGGAAGTCGGCGGGCTCGCGCAGCACCGCGATGATCCGCGCGTCGGGCCGCAGGCGCGCGATCTCACCCGCCGCGGCGTGTGAGCGCAGGTACGACGGGGATGCCTCGCCAACGAGCTGACCAGGCTCGGCGGCTTCGAACAGGGTGGCGTATTCCTCGAGGCTCCCGGGGTGCCCCTCGGCGCCGTGCTGCTGGAAGCGCTCGCGCAGGTCGGAGGCGAACCATCGCGGCTCCTTGAGGTCGGGCATGAAGATCTGGGGGTGGCGGCGCAGCATCTCGTACAGCGCCGTCGTGCCGCTCTTGGGATGGCCGACGATGTAGAAGTCCGGGATTCGCAGCCCGGCGGCGCGCGCCTCGGGCTCAGCCGAGGCGGTCATAGCCCCACTCCGCGACGAGGTCGCGGCCGAGGTAGGAGCTGAGCTCCTGCACCTCGGGCTTGAAGCGGCGGCGCAGCTCTCCCATCAGCTCGGGGTCGGGTGGCTCGGGCGTCCCCTGCACAAGCCGCTGCTGGGCCGTGCGCAGCATCCGCGCTCGCGGGCCGGCGGGCACGACCCCCTTCACGACTCTCTTCAGCACGCCGGCTGCGCGGCCGCGACCGACCGCGACGGCGTTGACCACTTCGTCGAGCTGCTGGGAGCGCATCATCACCGTCGGGTTCGCCTCGCGCCGCTCGATCGGCCGCTTGTCGTCCACGCCCAGGAAGCGCTGTACCCGCCGCACCGTGGCTTCGTTGTCGGCGCGGAAGTCCTCGTAGATCAAGACGAGCACCCGCTCGTGGCCGAACACGTCGTGGTAGCGGCGCAGCTGCTCGGCGTAGCGCACGCGCTCGGAGTAGAGCAGCGCCTGGGGCCGCACGGAGCGCCGCGGGATCCGGCGCCCGGCGCGCCGCTCCGGCTCGAGCTCGATCGCGCGGCGCAGCCGCTTCTCGTCCTCGATGTGGTTCTGCAGCAGCTGCAGGTGCAGGGAGCGCAGGAAGCTGGCCGGCTCGCGCAGGATCGCGATGATCCGCGCCTGCGGAGCGATCGCGCCGATCCCTCGCGCAGCCTCGTGCGACCACAGGTAGAGCGAGGAGGCCTCGCCGACCCGCTGGCCCTCGCGCGCTCCCGCGAACAGCACCAGGTAATCCTCGAGGGTTTCGGGCAGCGGGCCAGCGCCCGGCGGCTGGAAGCGCCGCCGCAGGTCGGTGGCGAAGTACGCCGGCTCCTTGAGCTCCGGCATGAAGATCTCGGGATGCGGGCGCAGCATCTCGTACAGCGCTGTCGTGCCGCACTTGGCGTGGCCGACGATGAAGAAGTCAGGCACGGTGCCGATCCCGCCCCCGCGCGAGCGGGCGAGGCGCTCACTCGACGTGCTCATAGCCCCAGCGTGCCACGAAGTCCTCGCCGAGATACTCGCTGACCGCGACGACCTCCGGCTTGAAGCGCGAGCGCAGCTGCGCCATCAGCTCCTCGTCGGCTCCCTCCGGCTCGCGATGAAGCAACCGCGCGTTGACGGAGCGCAAGAGGCCGCGGCGCACATCGGGCGGCATGACCGTCTTCAGCGCGCCCTTCACGGCCAGCGAGCCCCTGCCGCGTCCGACCGACACCGCGTGGAGCAGTCCGTGCAGCTGGCGCGAGCGCATCTGCACGCTCGGGTTGGCCCGGCGCGCCAGGAACGGAACGGTGTCGTCCACGCCGAGGAAGCGCTGTACCCGCCGGACCGTGGCCTCGTTGTCGGACTGGAAGTCCTCGTAGACGAGCACGAGCACGCGCTCGCCGCCGAAATGCTCGTGGTAGCGGCGCAGCTGCTCGGCGTAGCGGACGTGCTCGGAGTACAGCAGCGTCTTCGGCCAGTAGGTGTGGCGGGGAATGCGCCGCCCGCGCCGGCGCTCGTCCTCGAGCGCGAGCGCGCGCGCGAAGTCGTGCTCGGTCTCGACGTAGGTCTCGATCAGCTGCAGGTGCAGCGAGCGCAGGAACTCCGCCGGCTCGCGCAGGATCGCGACGATCTTCGCCTCCGGTTGCACGGCAGCGATCGCGGCGGCGGCGGTCCGAGACCAGAGGTAGAGCGCGCTCGCCTCACCGACGCGCTGAGACGGCTCGGCGTCCTCGAACCACGCCGTGTACTCCTCGAGCGTCCGCGGCGTGCCCTCCGGCCGCGGCGGGGTGCGTTCGCGCAGCTCCTCGGCGAAGAACCAGGGCTCCTTGCTCGCCGGTAGGAAGACCTGAGGGTGTTCGCGCAGCATCTCGTACAGCGCGGTCGTGCCTGACTTGGCGTGGCCGACGATGAAGAAGTCGGGCAGGCGCGCGGGCGGGACGGGAACCCCGCGGGCGCTTGATGCGGGGGCTGACATCGCCTGGCCTCAGCTCGGCGCGCGCGCCGCGGCCGCGCGCGGGCTCACGGCAGCACCCCGCCGGGCACGCCCGCCGCGATCATCGAGGCCGAGCGGTAGTACTGATTCTGCTGCTGGAGGAGCACCCGCGAATCGAACGCCGCCAGGCGCCCCTCCTGGATGATCATCACGCGGTCGCAGATGTCGAGCGTAGACATGCGGTGGGCGATGATGAACATCGTCAGGTTGCTGCGCAGTGCGGTCAACGACTCCTGGATCAACGTCTCGGAATGGGGATCGAGCGCGCTCGTCGGCTCGTCCAGGATCAGCACCTCGGGGCGCGCGGCCAGGGCGCGCGCGAGGCAGATGCGCTGCTGCTGGCCGCCGGACACCGCATCGGCCCGCGGCCCGACGATCGTCTCGTAGCCGTGCGACCAGCTCATCACCTCGTCGTGGATGCGCGCGAGCTTCGCGGCGCGTTCGACCTGCTCGTCGTCGATGTCACGCAGGTAGCGGATGTTCTCGGCGACGCTGGCGTGGAGCAGCTTGGGCGTCTGTGGGACGTAGGAGACGAGGCGGTGCCAATCGGCGCGCTCGAACTCGCCCACCGGGGCCCCGTTCACCAGGTACCGACCGCGTTCCGGGAATCGCAGCTGCAGCAGCAGCTGGATCAGGGTGGACTTGCCGGCTCCCGAGGGGCCGATCACGCCGATCGCCTCGTTCTCGGTAACCGAGAAGCTGATGTCGGTCAGCGTCGGGGTCCCGGGACGGTAGGAGAAGTCAACGTGCTCGAACTCGATCGTGCGGATCTTCTCGAGCGGGGTCTCCCCGTCCACCGGGCTGCTCGCGATGTAGCGTTCGGCGGCATCCTGCGTGCGTTCGATGAAGGGCATCGACTGCGAGAGGCCCTGGTAGGACGCCTGGACGGCCTGGCCGCTGTTCGAGGCTCGCAGCAGGATCAAGACGACCGCGCCGAGCGAGGCTGCGTGGCCCGTCCCGGCGGCGTCGAGCGCGGCGAGCGCCGCGACGAGCACGAGGTAGATCAGCGTCTGGTACATGGAGGGCACGAGCCGGCCGACCACCTGGGACTTGTAGAAGAGTTCCCGCGACGTCTCGATGAGGCCGTCCATGCGCGCGCGCTGAGCCGTCCCGACGCCGAACACCTGCGTCTCTTCGGCCATGCGGTTCGCCTCCGCCAGCCCGGCCGCGTAGCGCACCTGCGCCTGCGAGAGCGCCCGCGAGCGGCGGACGGCGATTTTCCGCAGCGGGCGAAGGGCCGCGAACATCACGATCGCGGCGACGAATACGCCCGCCGCCGCGACGGAGTTGAGCACGATCGCAAACGACATCAGAACGACGAAGTTGATGCTCGTGGTGATCAGCGAGGTAGCCTGCAGGGCGCCGCTGGTCGCCTGCATCACCTGCCCGGACATCGTCTCCTGAAGCTGCCCCTCGCGATCCGAGGACTGAGTGCCCCAAGAGGCCCGCGTGAACGCGTGGAACAAGCGTCTGCGCAGCCCCGACTGCACGTCGCCCGCGATCCTCGACGGCAGTTTCGAGAGCGGCAGCTGCAGCACCGCGCGGAACAGCACCAGCCCCAGCGCGATCAGGATCAGCAGGCCGATCGAGGCGTCCACGTGCAGGAGCGACCGCGTCAGGTGGTGTTTGTTGCCGGTCAGCGAGACCGCGACCAGGGCGAAGATCGAGAGCGTCAACCCTTCTGCGAGGCTCGAGATCACCGACAGGAACGCGAGCGCCACGACCAGGCCGCGGCGATCGCCGATCAGCAGGTTCAGGCGTGCGCCCATCCATGGCGTCGACTTGGCGTCCGCCCGGTTGCCCCTCCGCAAGCGTTTCATGCCGGGACCAGGGTACCGGGCTCAGGGCTGGCCCGGGAGGCGTAGAAGCGCCCGGCGCCGAGGAACCAGTAGGCGCACACGCCGGCTGCGAACCAGTAGTAGGTGCCGCCCGCGACGCCCACGGTAACGGGGCCGTCGACGGCCATGAACAGGTAGGCGACCAGGGGCGAGCACAGCGCGATCAGGAAGATCTGCGCTTCGGGATCCACTATGTAGCGCAATCGGCGCGCGGCGAGCACGATCAGTCGGATCAGGAAGGCCGTCCAGATCAAGAGCCCGAGGATCCCGAGTTCCTTCACCAGCAGGTTGTACTGCGTGTCGGAGGTGATGTTGTGACCTTCGAAGAGTTCCTTCGAGGCGCCGCCGAAGCCGGACACCGCGCCGGCGGTGCCGAGGCCGAACCCGAACGGCTCTGCAGCAACGTATTTCGGGATCGCCAGCAGCCCGGAGAGCTTGTAGCTCGTCGCCGCATTCGCGAACTTTTCGGGCCCCGCGATGCTCGTGTAGCGCGAGAAGATGTTGCTGCCGACGGCTTCGACGAACACGAGCCCGGCCGGAGCCGCGAGCGCGGCGGTCAGGACGAGTGCAAGGATCGGCTTCGAGACGCGTCTTTTCGCGAGCATCGCGAAGCCGACGAACGCGAACAGCGTGAACACACTGCCTCCCACCTGCAATCGCCCGAGCCCCGTGATGATCCCCGCCAGCGCTCCGAGCGCGAGGATCAGCGCGGCCCAGCGTTCGCGGCGACGTTTGACGGTCGCGACGAGCGCGAGGCATCCGGGCAGGGCGATCACGCCGATGCCGGCGCTGAACCCGCTGTCGGATCCGAGCCCGAGCGGGCGCACGTGGGCTTCGCCTTCGGCGTTGTACGTACGTCCTGACGGACCCTGGACGCGATAGGCGTAGCCGGAGCCGAGACTCGCGACTTCTCCGGGCGTGAGCTGGGTCTGGCTGGTGGAAGCGAACGAGTTCAGGAGCGCGATCACGCCGAGCAGCCAGTACATGCGCCGGAAGCGCTGCGGCGAGCGGATCAGGAGGTAGCCGAAGAAGAAGAACGGCACCCACTGCAGCTGCTGGCGGTAGCCGCCGAGCGCCTTCAGGAAGCCCCCGGTGTACGGGTTGAACGCCTCGAGCAGGACGAGCAGCACGAACGCGAGGAACCAGCCGAACAGGGGCGGCAGCTTCAGCGGGGCGCGTTTCGCGAACGTGCGCGCGACGAGCCCGATCACGACGGCGAGCACGAGCACGTCCTGGATGCCGGAGGAGAGTGCGCCCGCGTTGGCGATCAGCTTCAGGGGGCCGTTTATGCAACCCAGGAAGAACACGACCGCCCCGACCGCGAGCTCCAGGCGCGGCGTGCGGATCAGCCAGACGATGAACAGCACCATCACGATGCCGACGAGCGCGAGCGCGAAGTCTTTTTCGGGCACGGAAACGGCGATCGCGATCGCGATCGCGGCCGCCGCGCCGAGCACTGTGAACGTGGTGGCCGCGTCCTTCATCCTGCGGCTCAGGACGGCCGGGTGCCCTGCGCCGGCGAACAGCGGGCGCGCCGCCGGGTTCATCGTCCGACCAGGGACCCGGGCCAGCGTTTCTGCGGAAGAGCGCCGGCGCCGTATTTCGAGATTTCGGCACGGGGGACGCCATTGGCGACCACGCCGAGGACGGGCGCGGTCGGGGTGCGAGCAAGCAGGTGGTGCAACTGCGCGGCCGCCTGTTCGCGCGTGTGTCCGAGCCGGGCGACGAGCACGATCGCATCGACGATCCCGAGCAGCGGCATCACGTCGCTGACCGCGAGCGGTCCGGGGGCGTCGATCAGGACGCGGTCGTAGTCCTCGGCGCCCGAGCGGACGAGATCGGCCATCGCTGCGCTCGCCAGCATCGCCGGTGGGTTCGGGACCGGCGGGCCGCTCGTGAGCGCCCACACGGCGCCCGGGCCTGTCGGCTCGACGGCGGTGGCGACGGCACCGTTGCCGGAGGGTGGCGCGACCACCTGCGCAGGCGTGGAATGGACGACCTGCAGCGCGTCGGCGAGCGCGAGCCGCCCGGTCAGCACGTCCGAGAGCCCGCGGTCCGGCGCGAGGCCCAACACCCGCGCCTGCACGGGGCGGCGGAAGTCGGCCTCCACCAGCATCACCTGCTCGCCGGCTTCGGCCTGCACGAGCGCCAGGTCGGCCGCGACCGTCGACTTCCCGTCACCGGGCTCGGCGCTGACGAAGAGCACCGACCGCGGCGAGGAGCGCCGGCCCTCCGCCGCCATCGGCTCGAGCAAGAGGGTGGTATGCAGGCGGCGCAGCGGCTCGACCAGGAAGCGCGACGGCGCCGTCCAGCCTTCGCGCTTGACGATCGGGCTGCGTACCTTCGGCAGCGAGGTCAGCACCTCCTGGTGCAGCACCGCTTCCACGTCGGTGAGCGTGCGCAGGCGGCGGTTCAGGCGGCTCAGCAGGAAGGCCGCGATCGAGGCGATCACGAGCCCGATCACGAACCCGAACTCCGCGTTCTTTTTCGGCGAGGACCCGAGCAGCTTGCTCCCGTGCGGGCGCGCCACCTTGACCTGGCGCACGGAGATGATTCCCAGCTGCGATTCGAGCTGGTTGATCTTCGTCGCGAGCTGCGCCGACTGGATCACCGAGCTGCCACTGGAGGCCTTCGATGATGATCCTTTGCCGTTCTTGGAGCTGGTCGGAGCCGGCGTCGAGTGGGCCGTTTCGAGCCTCAGCAGCTGCCGGCGGGCGATGGCGAGGGCGCCAAGCACATCACGGCGATGGTTCGTCGTCGAACGTTTGATGTAGTTGGCGGCGATCGAGTTGGCGAGCAGCGCCGCGGCACGAGGGCTGTGGGATTCAGCCGTGATCGTGATGAACTGGCTCTTTTCGCCCGACTTCGCTTTCGCCTTGCCCTTCGCGGCGACTTTGTTGATGTGAACCGTCGAGCGGCGCAGCGCGCGCTTCGTCGATTCGATCACGATCGCGTTGATGATCTGCGTCTGGTTCGCCGGGCCTTGGACGCCGTTCTTCCCGCCGCCGCCCCCGCCGGACTTTTCGCTCAGCTGTTCTTCGGCGCCGGCGCCCAGGTACACCTGGGTGGTGGCCTGGAAGTGGGCCGACTCGCGCTTATAGTAGAAGTAGGTTCCGACGGCGACGAGCACCCCGACGATCAGGATTAGCCATTTCCGCCTCCAGATCGGAGCTAGGATCGCGGCGGCGTCGTTGGTCTCGTTCATCGGTCAGGATCCGTCCAGTACGCGCTGGAGTAGCCATGCGTGGCCATGTTCTGATAGCAACGTAATCGGCCGCTAAAGAGTAGCGTGCAGGCCGAATGACGCTCGCATCTGCCAGGCGCCCTGCAGCGCTCCTGAGGCGGGTTGCGAGGCCGGGCCGCACGATCGGCGAGAGCGTCCCGGGCCGGGCTCGGCCGTCCGTATGAGGGGGCGCCTGCTGGTCGTCAGCCATCCGGCTGTCGTCGGGGTCAACCAAGAGGTCTATCGCGAGCTGCGGGCCCGCGGGTGGGAGCTCGAGATCGTGGTCCCCGACCGCTGGCGCGGCGAGTTCTCCGGCGAGACGATGCGCCCGGCCCCGATCGCCGGCCTGGAGGGAGCTCTGCGGCCGACGCCGGTGCTGCTGCCCGGCCGGCCGCAGCGCCACCTCTACCTCACACGCCCGGCCGCGGTGCTCGCCAGGGCCGCACCCGACGTCGCATTCGTCGAGGCGGAGCCGTTCTCGCTCGTCGCCTCGCAGTGGCGCCGCCCGCTACACGCGCGCGGGATCCCGTTCGGCGTCCAGATCGCGGAGAACATCGATCGCGAGCTGCCGGCGCCGGTGCGTGCGCTGCGCCGCCGTGTGCTCCGGGACGCCACGTTCGTGGCGGCGCGCTCTGAGAGCGCCGCACGGCTCGCGCGCAGCTGGGGGGCCCGCGGGGCGGTGCGCCTGGCACCGCACGCCGTGCCCGCCTGGGAGGCGCCTGCGCCAAGGCGCCACGACGTCTTCACGGTGGGGTACGCGGGGCGCCTCGTCGCGAGCAAGGGGCTGTCGGACCTGCTGGCTGCGGTGAGGCGGATGGCGGCGCCCGTCGAGCTGCTGCTGATCGGCGACGGCGAGCTGCGCGGCGAGCTCGAGGGCCAGACCATCCCCGGCTCGCGGGTGCGCGTGCTCAGCGGGCTGTCGCACGAGCGCATGGCCGAGGGCTTCGCGCAGCTCGACGTGCTCGTGCTGCCGTCGCGCACCACCCCCACGTGGAAGGAGCAGTTCGGCCGCGTGATCGTCGAGGCTCTGTGGTGCGGGGTCCCCGTGGTCGGATCGGACTCGGGCGAGATCCCGTGGCTGATCGAGCTGACCGGCGGTGGGCTGCTGTTCGCAGAGGGCGACGACGCGGCGCTCGCGGAGCGGCTCGAGCAGCTGCGTGCGGACCCGGCGCTGCGCGCGCGTCTCGCGGCCGCGGGCAGGGAGACGGTCGAGCGCCTGTTCTCGGTCCCAGCCACCACGGATGCCTTCGAGCAGCTGCTGGAGCGCGCCCTTCAGGTGGAGCCGGCGGCGAGCGCTTCGAACAGCTCGTGATGGGCGCGCACCATCCTCTCCCAGCCAAAACCGAGCGCGGCCTGACGGGCCGCCGCGCCGAGGCGTGAGCGCAGCGCCTCGTCGGCGCCGAGCTCGCGCAGCCGCGCGGCGATCGGCTCGGCGGCCGGCGCGACCAGGTAGCCGTTCTCGCCGGAGCGGATCAGCTCGCGTACGCCGTTGACGTCCGCGGCGATCACGGGAAGCCCGCTGGCGGCCGCCTCGAACGTCACGAGCGAGAAGGTCTCGTAGCGAGACGGCAGCACGAACGCATCCGCGGCCGCGTAGAGCGGCCGCACGTCCTCACGGACCCCGAGCCAGTGCACGCGCTCCTGGACGCCGAGCGAGGCGGCAAGCTCGGCGAACGCTCGCTGCGCTCCGCGCCCCGCGACGGCGAGGTGCCAGCCCGGCGCGAGCGCGAGCGCCTCGATCGCCGGGCCCAGCCCCTTTCGCTCCCAGTCGCCGCCGACGAAGGCGGCGAGCATCCCGCCTGGGGGGATGCCGAGCTCCGCGCGCAGCGCGCGGCCCTCCTCGGCGCCCGCTCCGGGGGCGAACTCCTCCACGTCGACGCCGTTGTGGATCGTGACGACGTTTGCGGCGACGGCGGGGAAGCAGCGCCGGACCTCCTCGGCGACGCCCTCCGAGACGCAGACGAAGCGCGCCGAGCGGTTGCGGCGCACGCCGATCGCTTCCGAGCCGCGCTCGAGCACCCCGACGGCCCAGTCGTAGAGCGCGTAGAGGTGCCCGGCGCGCTCGGGAGACGCCCTGTAGGCGCAGTGGCAGTAGTGCACGGCGATCGTGTCGACCCCGTTCAGCACGAGCGGCCCGGTCGACTGGACGACGCCACGGCGCGCGCGGCGCAGCGCCAGAGACCCGGCGAGCAGGAACCACGGGTAGGCGAGCAGGAACGGGCGGCCAGGGGCCCGCACGCGGTGGAAGGACACGCCGCTGCCCGCGGGCAGCACACATTTGCGCGCGACCACGGTGACGTCGTGGCCGAGCCCGCGCAGGCCGACAGCGAGCTCGGCGAGCTGTCGCTCCATGCCTCCCACCGAGCCGACGTCGTGTGCCACGATCGTCACCGGGACCGGCCCTGAGCCCTCACGCCCGGCGCCGGCCGGCACGCCGCTCGGCTGCGCGCTCACCCGGCAGGCGCCGCGCTCGGCGCGCCGAGCTGCAAGCGCAGCGCGGCGAACACGCGGGCGCGCATCGCGGCGTCGGTGAACTCCTGCATGAAGCTCTCGTGACCGGCCTGCGCGAGTCGCACGCGCTCAGCCGGGGAGCGCAGCAGCGGCTCCAGCGCGTCGGCGAGCGCCTCCGGCTCGCCCGAGCGCGCGAGCGCGCCCGTGCGCCCGTCGCGGATGATCTCCGAGGGCCCGCCGGCGTCGACGGCGAGCACGGCCACCCCCCGCGCCATCCCCTCCAGCAGCACGATCCCGAACGGCTCGGGGTCAGAGGCGTTCACGAGCACGTCCATGCGCTCGATGAAGGGCCCCGCGTCCGGCACCTGCCCCGTCATCGTCACGTGCTCGCCGAGGCCGAGCTCCTCGACCAGCCTCGGCACCGACGCGGCGTAACCGGGTTCGAGCCCGAACGCGTCGCCGCCCACGATCAGGCAGTGCATCTGAAGGCCCCGGTCGCGCAGCAGCGCCTGCGCGCGCAGCAGCCGGTCCTGGCCCTTCCACGCCTGCAGGCGCCCGACGAGCCCGACGATCGGGACGTCGCCCGGCAGCTCGATCGCCGCGGGCGCCTCGCCGCTCGCCGGCGGCGGAGACCCCGCCGCGATCGGGACCGTCGTGCGCCCTGGGCGCAGCCGCCGCTGCGCGCGCGCCGCCGGCCCCGAGTAGCAAAAGATCGCGCGCGCCGGAAGCAATGTCGCGGCGCGGTCCACCATGCTGCCGAGCGGGATCGCCTGCTGCCACCAGATCACCCTGCCGCCGAGGCCCGCGAGGACGGCGGCGGGGGCGCCGTACAGCTGGGTCTTCGCCGACCAGTTGAGGATCACCTCGGGCTGCAGCTCGCGCATCTGCGCCGCGAGGCGGCGGACGGCGCGGGCGAAGCGGTGCGGCTGGCGCAGGCGCCCGACGGGGAGCACCGTCACGTCGAAGCCCGCCTCGCGCAGGTCGTGCGGCCAGGGGCCGTCCTCGAAGAACACGATGTGGAACTCGAACGGCCCTTCATCGGCGCCGTCGAGGATGCTCTGCAGCATCGCCTCGGCGCCGCCCGCGAGCGTCGCCCAGGGCACGGTGACGAGCACGCGCGGCGAGGGGGGTGCGCCGGCCGCAGCCGGCCGCCCTCCCAATGGGTCGGCGGCTGCGCTAACCCCCTCGGTCACGGGCTTGATCGTATCCCATCGCCTGAGGCCTCCAGGGCCCTGGACTATGCTTGCGCGCCGTGGCGTGGACGGGTCGATGAGCGGGGCGGGCGAGCGCGGCGGCGGCCGTGCAGCCGTCCTCGCGCACGATTATCTACTCGTGATGCGCGGCGCCGAGCGCGTGTTCTCGGAGATGGCGCGCATGTACCCGGACGCTCCGATCATCACGCTCCTCTACGACGAGCGGGCGACGGGAGCAGAGCTGGCCGGCCACGAGGTACTGACCTCGCCGCTGCAGCGGCTCGGCGCCGCGCAGCACAATTTCCGGCGGCTGCTGCCGCTGTACCCGTGGGCGGTCGGGCGCATGCGAGTGCCCGACTGCGAGCTGCTGCTGAGCAGCAGCAGCGCGTTCATGCACGGCCTGCGCGCGCCGGCGGGCGCCGTTCACGTCTGTTACTGCCACGCGCCCTTCCGCTACGCCTGGTACGAGCAGCAGCGCGCGCTCGAGGAGACGCCGGCGCCGTTGCGGGTGCCGTTGCGTGGCCTGCTCGCGGCAATGCGCCGCTGGGATGCGGCCGCCAGCCGGCGCGTCGACCGGTACGTCGCCAACTCGCGCCTCACGCAGGAGCAGATCGCACGGTTCTACGGGCGCAAGGCGGACGTCGTCCATCCGCCGGTCGACACCGAGCGGTTCCGCCCGCGCGAGGACGCCGCACCCGGCGAGCACCTCCTGATCGTCTCCGAGCTCGTGCGCCACAAGCGTCTGGACGTGGCCCTCGCCGCGGCGCGGCAGGCGGGCGCGCCGATCCGAGTGGCGGGATCCGGACCGGAACACGACGCGCTCGCGCGGGCCTATCCGGAGGCCGAGTTCCTCGGCCGTGTCTCCGACGAGCAGCTCGAGCTCCTCTACGCGCAGGCGCGCGCGGTGCTCGTCCCGAGCATGGAGGAGTTCGGCATCACCGCGGTCGAGGCGCAGGCGGCGGGCCGGCCAGTGATCGCGGCGGCCGCCGGCGGCGCGCTCGAGACGGTCCTCGACGGCGCCACGGGCAGGCTCGTCCCGCTCGGCGACGTGCGTGCGTTCACCGCCGCGATCTCCGAGCTCGACGGGCTCGGCCTGAGGCCCGCCGACGCCGTGAGCAACGCCTCGCGTTTCTCGATCGAGGCGTTCCGGAGGGGGCTCGGAGATCAGATCGCCCGCGCGCTCGACGCGGGCGCTCGACGGCGCTGAGGCGAGGGATGCTCCGTCCCGTCCCGACGGCGCCGTTATAGGGTCTCGCCGACGATGGCGAGCCGAGCTCTGCACATAGCGTGGCTCGGCGCGGCACCGAGCGCGAAGGAATCCGGCGGCGTCCCGGGGGTGGCGAGGGAGCTGCTCTCCGGGCTGTCGGCCCTCGGCCACCGCATCGACTGCTTCCTGCCCGCCGCCGCGGGCCCCGAGGAGCCGCAGGAGCTGGAGGCGCGCAGCAACATCCGGTTCATCCGGGGCACAAGCGAATGGAGCTACGGGCGCTGGTACAGCAGCGGCCGTGCCGGGATCTTCCTCAGCGGCCTGGCGACGCGCGCCATCGGGTCGCTGCGCCTGCGCCGCGAGGTGCTGCGCCGTCACCGCGCGGATCCGTACGACGTCGTCTACCAGTTCTCGAACATCGAGACGCTCGGGATGCCGGCGCGGCTTCGCGGACGCGTCCCGCTCGTGATCCACCCGGAGACTCACATCGCCGGAGAGCTCCGCTTCCTGTGGCGCGAGCGGGCGCTGGCGCTGCGCTGCCAGCCCGCGCGCAGCTTCGCCCTCGCGGCCGCCACGATGACCGTGAGGAGCGTCGTGCAGCGCGTCAGGGTGCGCCGGGCGAGCCTGTTGATCTGCATCAGCACCGTGTTCCGCGATCACCTCCACCGCGATTACGGCTTCCCGCTCGAGCGGACGCTCGTGGTGCCCAACCCGATCCGCCTCGAGCGCTTCACCGAGCCGCGCCTGGGGAGGGCGCTCGCCGAGCCCCCGACGGTGCTCGTGCTGGGCCGAGTGTCGGCGCGCAAGGGCGTCGAGGACGTGGTGGCGGTCGCGCGGGAGCTGCTCGCACGCGGCTCGGACGCGCGGGTGCGTGTGGTCGGCGGCGCCACACTGTGGTCGGACTACCGACCGCTCCTGGAGGATCTTCCGAAGGAGAACGCAGAGTTCGCCGGGCGCATCCCGCCGTCGGAGATCGCCTCCGAGCTGACGCGCGCCGACGTGATGCTCGCCGCGAGCAAGTACGAGCCCTTCGGCCTGACCGTCGCCGAGGCCCTGGCCTGCGGGGTTCCGATCGTCGCCACGAGCGAGGTCGGGGCGATCGACGGCGTCAGCCGGTCGGTCGTGGCGGAGACCGCGCCGGGGGACGTGATGGCGATGACGGACGCGATCGAAGGAATGATCGAGCGGCTCCGGGCAGAGCCGAGGCCACTGCGGGAGAACGCGCGCGAGGAGGCCGAGCGGCTGTTCGCCACCGCGACGGTCTGTGCGCAGATCTCCGCCGCGCTGCAGGCCCTCGTGCATGGCGTACAAAGCTGAGAACGCGGCTACCCTCTGAGGGCAGAGGGTGTCCCGTCGCCCTGCACGCCACGGATAGGCCAAGGAAAGACCGAAAGGACCCACTTGCCACTGAGAGCAAGACGAGCGCCGAGGATCGCGGCCGCCTGCGTGCTCGCGGCTGCGGGCTTCGCCCTCGGCGGCTGCGGCAACGTGGCCGGCAACGCGCACCAGAAGGCGAACAACGCGGCTTCCGAGGAAGAAGCGCGCAGCGAAGAAGCCGCGCTGCGCAAGGAAGAAGCCTCGGAAGTGGCACAGGACCGCGAAGCGCTGGCGGTGGTCGAATCGCGCAAGCGCGAAGAAGAAGCCGAAGCGGCTGCCAAGCGCACCGAAGCGACGGCCAAGGCGAAGGCGAAGAAGCGCGAAAAGGCGGCCGAGGAAAAGGTCAAGAAGAAAGAAAAGGAAGCGGCGGCCAAGCGCAAGAAGGAACAGGAAGCAGCGGCCAAGAAGAAGGCGGCGTCGAACCCGAAGACGGTCACCGCCGAGCAGCCCAAGGCGCCTTCCAAGACCCCGAAGCCAAAGCCGTCGAAGCCGAGGGAATCGATCAGCGCGCCGCCGACCGTTACTGTGCCGAACGGATCAGGCTGAGATGAGACTGCTGCGAGGACTATCCCGGAGATCGCGCGCGCTCGCGGCGCTGCTCGCCGCGCTGGCGCTCGCCGGCGCTGCAGCCGGCTGCGGCGGCTCCTCAGGCGGCGGCGAAGGAGGCGGCGGAGGCGGCAAAGGCGAATCGGAAGCCGCCCCCGGCGCCGCCGGAACGCCCGGCGCTGAAGAAGAAGGAGCCAGCGCTTCGCGCCGGGCCAGCGAACAGGCCTCGGAAAAGCGCGAAAAGGCCGAACTGGCGGCGATCAAGGCGCACCGCGAACAGGCCGAACACGAGCTCGCGGCAAGCGGGGCGAGCAAGAAGTCCCAGCACAAGTCGGGCTCGGGACACAAATCGAAGCGTTCCCCGTCCGGATCGAGCCATCACAAGGCCTCGCACGAAAAGCACAAGAGCAGCACCCCCGCGAAGAAGGGCAAGAAGCACGAAACGCCCGCTGAAGAAGCCGCACGTAAGCGCTTCGCCGCCGAAGAAGCGCGCGAAATCGCGGAATTCAAGCGGCAGACGGCCAAGGAAAAATAGGCCGCGCGCGCTGGCAGCCCAGACGGCGGCCGGACGTGCCGCGGCGCGAGCTGCTGCTCAGGCGCGCCGCTCGCTCAGAGGCCCCGACGTCCGACCACGTGCGGGACGGTGCGCAGCAGGATCTTGATGTCCGTCCACGGCGACCAGTTCGCGACGTACAGGTAGTCGATGGCGACCATCTCGCGCAGCGGCACGCGGGCGGGACCGAGGATCTGCCAGGGACCGGTCATCCCGGGCATCAGCTCGAGCCGGCGCCGGTGCCAGCCCTCGATGCGCTGGTCCTCCTCGATCACCAGCGGGCGCGGGCCGACGAGGCTCATCTCGCCGCGGACGATGTTGAACAGCTGCGGCAGCTCGTCCAGGGCGGTCCGGCGCAGCCAGCGCCCGACGCGCGTCACGCGCGGGTCCTCGGCGATCTTGAAGAGGCCGTCCATCGCCTCGTTGCGGTCGCGAAGCGAGTCCTTCATCGACTCCGCTTCTGGGACCATCGTGCGGAACTTGAGCATGTAGAAGCGCTTGCCGTGCCGGCCGACGCGCAGCTGGCGGAAGAACACCGGGCCGCGGCTGTCGAGCTTGATCGCGATCGCGATGCCGATCAGCAGCGGCGCGACGGCGAGCAGTCCGAGCGACGCTCCGATCAGGTCGAAGAGCCGCTTGAACTTCGCCGAGGAGCGTGTCAGGTCGAAGCGGCGGACCCCCATCACGGTGACCCCGTGCAGGTCGTCGAACTCGACGGAGGAGCCGACCACCTCGAGCAGCCGCGGCACGACGCTGACGCGGACGCCGACCGCCTTCAGCGTGCGCACGAGGTTGAGCATCTCGCCGGCGTCGGCGCTGCGCGGCGCGATGATCGCGCGGTGCACGTCAAGCGTCTGGGCGAGGTCGCGGATCTCCGCGAGCCGCGACTCGGAGAACGAATCGCTCGACCACGGGGCGACCTTGTCGAGATCGAGGTGGGCGACCACCTGCGCCTTGACGCCGCCGCCACAGCCGAGCTTCGAGCGGATCGTCGCGGCCGACATCTCATCGCCGATGAAAAGGCAGCGCTCGGCGGGCGCGATCGCCAGCGCGAGGATCCGCGCGATCGAGCGGAACAGGATCAGCAGCGCCGCCAGGACGAGCCACAGGATCAGCGCCTGGCGGCGGCCCAGATCGCCCTGCAGCAGGGTGCCACCCGAGAGCCACGCGACGATCGTGCAGAGCGTCGCGAGCTGGAACAGCTTCGGCGCCTCGTCGAGCGTGGTCTTGCGCAGCAGCGTCTCGTCGCGGTCATACAGGCCGGTCAGCTTGGCCCCGACGAGCAGGATCGGGATCTCGACGAGCGTCCACCAGGTCAGGTTCAGCGGGCGCGGCGAGATCGCCATCGTGATCAGGAACGCCCCGGCGAGCGCGAGGATGTCGGCGACCGCGAGGCTGCGGCGGAACAGCGAGTCGCGGCGCAGCGAGGCGGCCGGCCCGCGAACCTCCGAGATGCCGGGGATCACGACGCGCCGGCGCCCGCCGAGGCCGAGGAAGCCGCGCGTGGTGGCCGGGAGAGCGCGAGTGCTACTTGTCAAGGGCGGAGGGCCCCAGGGGACGCTCGCCTCCGATGTACTCCCCGTCTCGACACCCATCGCGTTTCCTCGCCTCCCTGCTCGCTATCCGGCCCCCGCGAATAGTCGACCACGCGAACCCAACAAATGTCGAGATTCCGTGATCCCTCTCAGGCTGGGCATCATAAACAGCCGGGATATCTAACGCAAGCGCGTCTATGACTCATCGCACGTGCGCCGCGGGATCCGCTGTCAAGGGTCTCGCTCACTCGATCTCCGGACGCGGCGCGACGTCCGCGGGGGCCGATGCGACGCGCCCATCGGCCGTCACGAGCTCGAGGGGCGTCTCCCCCGCCTCCGGCGCTGCCACGGCATCCTGCGGCCACGCTCCGGCTTCCCACGGGCGGCGGCGCCACAGCCAGAACAGGGCGACCCCGAGCAGGATCGCGCAGAGCGTCCAGCCCAGCGTTTCCGTGTCGAGCCCGACGTACTTGAGCCCGGAGGCGGTGATCACGAACGTGATCACCGGGCGCACGTAGCGGTCGGGCGCCGTCGATGAGAACAGCGAGCCGATCAGCACGGCCGGCACGCTGCCGAGGATCAGCGAGACGGTCACGCCGAATTCGACGTGACCGAAGGCGATCGCCCCGAGCGCCGCCGCCAGCGTCAGCGGAACCGCCTGCGTGAGGTCCGTGCCGACGAGCTGGTTGGCGCCGATCATCGGATACAGGAACAGGAGCATCACGATCATCAGCGAACCCGCGCCGACCGAGGTCGCGCCCACGACGAGGCCGCCGATCACCCCGATCAAGATCGTGCGCAGCGGGTGGGGCGTGATCTCGTGGACCACGGCGGTGCGCTCCTGCGCGCTGCGGCGGTCCAGCACCTGGCGCAGCACCATCGCGCCGGCACCCACGAGCAGCGCCACTCCGAGCACGGTCTCGATGTTGGTCTGGGCCGACTTCGAGCCACCCAAGAGGTGCAGGATGTAGGCGCCGGCGAACGCCGCCGGGACCGATCCGATCACGAGCCACTGCACGAGCTTCAGGTTCACCGTGCGCCTGCGCAGGTGCACGGCGGCGCCGAACGGGCGCATCGTCACAGCCGCGACGAGGTCGCTGGAGATCGCCGCGGCCGGCTTGACCCCGAACAGCAGGATCAGCATCGGCGTCATCAGCGCGCCGCCACCCGCGCCGGTCATGCCGACGAGGAAACCGATGATCGCGCTCCCCAGCACGATGTATGGGTCGATGTGCATGTCTCCCGTCCCTCTCGCCCGGCCCCACCGCCGGGGACTGGAGCACGATAGCCCGGTTGCTCGCGCTGTCAACCGCACAAGGGCCCGGGCGAGCGGCGCACACCTCGCCCGGCCGGAGAAAACGCCGGTCTGCCCCGTGAGTGGGCGGACCGGCGTCGCGCGTCCGGCAGGACGCGGGCGAAGCTGCCGCCCGCCCGCGTCCTGCCTAGTACTTGACGTCGTGGGCCCCGGTCACGGCCTCGCCCATCACCGCCTTCGGCAGCGGCGCGTCGTCGTGGCCGACGAGAAGGGCCTGGCAGCACTTCTCGTCCGTGATGAAGCCGAGCACGTCGTGGACCGTCTGAGCCTCTTCCTTGGTGGTGCCCGGGATCGAGATTGTTCGCTTCGTGTTACCGGCACTCCGACGCGCCCGGCGGACGGGGCCCCACACGGGCGCCGCCAAATAAAAGGGCCGCCCCATTGCTGGGGCGGCCCGGTGAAACGTGCCGGCGTCCTTGCCGGCTGCAGCCGGCTGGCTACTCAGTCGCCGATCTGCGCGGCGCCGCCCAGCGCGAGGCTGGCAACCGGCTTCGGCAGCGGGAAGTAGTCGCCTTCACCGTCGATTTTCTGCCCGCCCTTCTTGTCGAGCATGAATTTGACGAAGTCCTCGACCGTTTGGACCTCTTCTTTGGAGGTGCCGGGGACCAGGCTGTATTTCGTCAGCGAGACAACGTAGGTCAGACCGCAGAGCGGGTATGTCTTCTCCGAGGTCTTCGTCGTCACTTCGTTCCACGCTTCCGTCGCCGCCGGCGGCGGGAACGGTTCTTCTTTGCCTTCTTTGTAGTTGGCGTAGACCGTCTTCTTGCAGTTGGCCGTCGAGGTCGTGCCGTTCTCACCGTTCAGCGACGGTTCGGCGTACTTCGCCTTGCCTTTCTTGTTTTCGCTTTCCACCTCGGCCCAGAACGTCGGGTGGTTGGCGCCGCCCGCGGAGCCGAACGCGCTGTTGCCGCGTGCGGTCGCGAGGTCGACGTAGCCGATGTCGCCCGGGGTGTTCGCCACGAGTTCGGCGAGTTTGCCCCCGCCGGTGCCCGACGGCGTGGCCACGTTGGCGGCCGTCGGCCACGTGGTGTTGATCGCGCCTTCGGCGCGTTCGGCCCACGTGTGGCTGCCTTTGGCGTCCGCGAGCGAGCCTTTGTCGGTCAGGAACAGGAACTTGTCGAGAATGTGCGTGCTCCCGGACTCGTCCTTGCGGACCGCCGGCTGGATTTTTTCGTTTTCACATTCTTCGTTGGTTTTCCCACCGGTACCGGTGAGTTTGTCGCCACCGGCTTTCAGTTCGCCCCACTTTTTGACCGTGCCGGCGAACACGCCCTCGAGTTCTTTGTCGCCGATCACGAGGCGGCCTGCAGTCCAGGCGCTGGTGCCTTCGCAGTTGGTCGGCAGGTGCATGATGATCGTGATCGCACCCGAGGCCACAGGAATCGTCAGAACCGATTCTTCGGTCGGTTTGCTCTCCTGCGCTTCGACTTCTTTGATCTGGTTCGGGTTCGGCGGGTCATCGGTCGCGGCGAGCGCGGTCGTCGGCCCGTAGTTGATCGTTTCGTTGCATTCGACGCCGCCGGCGCCGAGGCCCTGGTTTTCGATGCCCCACGTCCGCAGGGCACAGCCGCTCCCCGTGGAGTGGTACGTGATGCCTGGTTTGCCTTTCGAGCCCTGCGAGCCGTTGCAGGCGGTCTTGGCCGGAGATGCGTTGAAGGCCGGGTCCAGTTTCAGCTGGAGCGATTTCTGGAACGACGAGCCCTTGAATTCAATGGCCACGCCAGAGCACTGGTTCGGGTTGCCTTTCGCGAGGGCGCTTCCCGGAACCGCGAGCGCCAGCGCCGCGATTGCGGCGAGGCACGCGAGCATGATGCCGCGCGCGGAAAGATGTCTCATCTGTGGTTCATCCTCCTAGTCGTGGTTGCGATGCGCGGCCCGGTCCCCCGCCCGCGCGATGCGAGAACCTCCGTTGTCCTCGCGTCGAAGACTCGCGGTCGCGGGCGTTCACATCGTTGTCGAGGCGTGACCGTGGCTGCGGGGGCCCCCTTTGTCACGGCTCGGAAACATCTCGTTCACATCGCGGTCACATCCCTGCCCCGTCGGCTGCTCGCGCCGGCAGGGCTGCGTCCGGAATGCGCGGCTCGCCCTCCGGCTGGGGCTCCGGGACCGCGAGCGACGCGCGGGGAGATCCAGAGCCAAGCGCACACGGTCTGTGGCCCGCGCGCCCCCCGACCGAGCACCAGGCGCGGGCTCGCAGCGCGGCGGCGCGCCTAGTGCTTCTTCTTCGCCTTGAGCAGCACGGTCGAGACGCTCGTGTGCTTCGCCCCGCCGGCGTTGTGCGCCGTGATCGTGACCTTCGCCCGCAGGACGTGCAGCTTCGCGAGCAGTTTGCGCGCCTTCGCAGACAGGTGCAGCACGACCGGCTTGGAGTGGCCGCCCGACACGCTGAAGGACCCGCTTGAAAGGGTCATGATCGACTCGTGCGCGGCGGCGGCGTCACTGGCGGTCCGCACCACGCCGCCGACCTCGCGCACAGCGCTCGCGACGAGCGCCGGCAGCGAGCCGCGAGCGGAGGCGGCGACGGCGCCCGCGGTCTTCACGACGACCGACCCGCTGCAGGTGCCGGCCCCGGCCGGGCAGCTGATCTGGAGCACGAAGGCCCCGTTGGTGGCCACGAACGTCGCGCTGCCGGCGACGTGGGCGTCCGGCGAGGCTTCCTGCGCTCCTTTCACGCCACCCCCCGCCGGCGGCGTGCTCGCAGGCGCGGGTGAACCGCCCGCGGCCCCAGCTTCGCCTTCGCCGGCGCCGGGGGACACTTCGCTCGATTTCGCGCTGGTCGTGAACGTTGCGTCGGCGCCCACCGCCGGCGTCGCGTTGGCGTTCTTGGCCCACACGCGGAAGTGATACGTGGTGCTCTGGCTGAGGCCGCCGACGTTGGCCGCCACCCCTTCGAATGAAAGGGAGCCGCTGCTCGGCGTCGGCGTGCAGATGGCCGTCGAGCCATACGCGGTGGTCGTGCCGTATTCGAACCTGCATTCGGTCAGAGATCCCTCGGCGTCGACGCTCGCTTTCAACGTGGCGGCGGTCGGGCCGACCGCGCCGGCGGGCTGCGTTATCACCTTCGGCGCCGGCGGTTCGCCGTCGGCGCCGGTTTTGAACGTCGTGTCAGCGCCGAGCGAGGCAGTCGCGTTGGAGTTCTTCGCACGCACCCGGAAGTGGTAGGTGGTGCCCGCCGTCAGCCCCGACACGGCGCCCGATACGGGAACGTCCGAGCTGCCCGAACCGGGCGGCGGTGAGCACGGCACGCTGCTGCCATACGCTTCGCTCGTCCCGTATTCGAGCTTGCATTCCGTCACTTCCGAGCCTTCCGGGTCCACGATCGCGTTCAGCGCGGCGGCAGTCTGTTCGACCCCCGTCGCCGGTTCGGTTTTGACTTTCGGCGCCGGGGGTTCGCCTTCGGGACTCGTTTTCAACGTCGTGTCAGCGCCGAGCGAGGCGGTCGCGTTCGAGTTCTTCGCACGCACCCGGAAGTGATAGGTGGTGCTGGCCGTCAGTCCCGACACGGCGCCCGATACGGGAACGACCGAGGTGCCGGAACCGGGCGGCGGCGAGCACGGCACGCTGCTGCCATACGCTTCGCTCGTCCCGTATTCGAGCTTGCATTCGGTCACTTCCGTGCCTTCCGGATCCACGGTCGCGTTCAGCGTCGCCGCATTCGCCCCGATCGCACTTGCCGGTTCCGTTTTGACTTTCGGCGGCGCCGATTCGCCTTCTTCGGTCGTCTTGAAGGTCGCGTCGGAGCCGGTGGACGCGGTCGGGTTGGCGTTCTTCGCGCGCACACGGAAGTGATAGGTCGTGTTCGGGGTCAGACCCGAGATCGCGCCCGAGACGGCGACGTCCGAGCTGCCGGAGCCGGGCGGCGGCGAGCATGGCACGCTGCTCCCGTAGGCTTCGCTCGTCCCGTATTCGAGCTTGCATTCGGTCACTTCCGAGCCTTCCGGGTTGACGGTCGCGTTCAACGTCGCGGCCTTCGCGAGGATCCCGCTCGCGGGTTCGGTTTTGACTTTCGGCGCGGGCGGTTCCGATGTTTTGAGGGTCGTGTCGGCACCGAGCGAGGCGGTCGCGTTGGAGTTCTTCGCGCGTACCCGGAAGTGGTAGGTGGTGTTCGCGGTCAGGCCCGAGATCGCGCCCGAGACGCCGACGTCCGAGCTGCCGGAGCCGGGCGGCGGTGAGCACGGCACGCTGCTGCCATACGCTTCGCTCGTCCCGTATTCGAGCTTGCATTCCGTCACTTCCGAGCCTTCCGGATCGACCTTCGCGTTCAGCGTGGCCGCTTTCGCGGTTACCCCGGTGGCCGGTTCGGTTTTCACTTTGGGCGCGGGCGGTTCCGAGGTTTTGAACGTGACGTCAGCGCCGAAGACCGCGGTCGGGTTCGAGTTCTTGGCGCGCACGCGGAAGTGGTAGGTGGTGTTCGCCGTCAACCCCGTCACGGCACCCGAGACCGCGACACTCGAGCTTCCGGAGCCCGGCGGAGGTGTGCACGGGACGCTGCTGCCGTACGCTTCGGTCGGGCCGTATTCGAGCTTGCATTCGGTCACTTCGGAGCCTTCCGGATCGACCTTCGCGTTCAGCGTCGCCCCGTTCGGACCGACGCTGCTGGCCGGTTCCGTTTTCACTTTCGGCGCCGGCGCGACCGAGGTGCTCGTCGTGAATTCCTTGTCGGCGCCGGTGCCCTTTTCTTTCGCGCTGTTTTCCGCGAGGAGCCGGTAGTGGTAGGTCGTGCTTTCCGCGAGTCCCGCAAGTTCCGCTTCGACGAGCACGGACGTTTCGCCGGAGCCTGGCTGCGTTTTGCACGCGGCGGTTTTGCCGTATGAGGTCGTGGTGCCGTATTCGAACAGGCAGGTGGTCGAGGATCCGTTCGGGTTGACGGCCCCCTTCACGAGCTCGGCGGTGGAGCTGAGCGCGCTGGAGCCACCCGTCGTCGCGGTCGGCGGCTGCGCTGCCTTGGCTTCGATCGTGACGTGACTGGTGACTTCGACCGTCGGTTCCGCGAGATCATCAGTGTGGATCTTGACCGTGACCGTGTGCGTGCCGCCGTTCGCGAATTTGTGGGTTATGAAGGCCGACTGGTGGGCGGGCTTCGTCACCGTGACGGGCGCCGATCCGTCGCCGAAGTTCCATTCGGCAGACAGCGCGTCCGCCTGCGTGAGCTTGGATTCCAGTTCCACCGTGGCCGCGATCGGGATCGTCTGGGATTCTTCGACAGGGACTCCCCCCACCGCCGCCGTCGGGCTCGCGGCCTGCGCCGTCGGGCAGCCTTCGCCTCCCGGCCCCATCTCGATCAGCCGCGGGAAGGAGAGGTTGTCATCGAGCATGAACAGGACGTGGCCGGCGCCCGGCGTCCATTCTTTGCCGGCCGCGACCAGCGGCGTGCCCGCGATCCGCAGCATGCATTTTTCAAGGCCGCCGGCCGGGCTCTGGCCGCCCGTCCATCCGAGCACCTGCCCGGTTTGATCGTAGGAGACCGCGCCTGGGAAGAAGTTGTTTTTGTTGGACGCGAGCTTGATCGAGGCCGTCGTCCAGAACGTCCCTTCGGGTCCCACCGTCATTCCCGCGCCCAGGAAGGGAGCCTGGATCGACGGCGTCTGCCACAGCCCTCCCAGCTGTTCTTCCCACCATTCTTCGCGTTCCGGCGTTGACTGCGTCAGCGATTTCGGCGGGCCGGAGCTGGGGATCTCATAGATGCCTTCTTCCCCCTGCACGTAGAGTTTTTTGTTGAACACGACCGGAGAGCGCGCTTCGTCTTCGAGCACTTCGGTCGTGTCGACGAAGCGCTGTTCGTCCAGCAGTTTCCCTTCGCTGCCTTCGGTCATGCCGACGCGCCAGACCGCCGAATGCAGGATCGCCACCCCGTTTTCGGCCTTTTTGCCCGTGTCGACTGTGCCGAGGAGATCGACGGTGTCGTGCGTGGCGTCGATCGGTTCGACCGCGATGCCCGTCGGTTCGAGCAGCGATTCTTCGAATTTGGTCGCCTTCACTTTCAGGACTTCGGTGCTGGCCACCACGCCCCCGGTCGAGCCCGCCACAGGCGGCAGTTCTTCGCCTTTCTGTTCGGTCGAGAACGCGAACAGCTCGCTGGCGACTTCTTCGGACTTGTCGGGTTCCTTGGGCTTTTCGTTGAGGGCGAGCACGTACACGCGGTGCATCACGGGGTCCACCGCGACGCCCTCGACCGGGGCGGCTTCCGAGCCGCTCGAGCCTGCCGGTTTGAAGGTCGCGGCCGCGAGGAATTTGAATTCACCTTTTGCGTTCGCCGCGAACTTCTGGATGCGCAGTGCCCCGTTCGAGCTCGGCAGGTCGACGACGTAGACGCTGTTGTCCGTCGGGTCGACGCCGATCGCGTCGGTTTCCCCCGGGAACAGGTCGAACTGCCCCTTCCCTGTCCCTCTCGTGCCGATGTGGCCCAGTTCGCCGTAGGGTGCCGCCGACGCGTCTGGAGCCGCCGCGAACAGTGCGGCGCCGAGGACCAGCATCAGCGCTGCGAGCGTGCGAAGGTGCGAGCGGTGGCTGTCAGGCATCTGTCTGTCGGTGTCCGCCGCCGCGGTCGTGTTCGACCCGGCCCCCCACGCCGCCGGTGAGCCGGAAGCGGCTCGCAGAACGATGGCGGTGGATGGCGGCGAGGTTGTTTCGATGCCGTAAACCTCAGGTGAACCGAATGCCAACGGCCCTAACGCCAGGGGTCGCGGCGGCCGGAGGTTCTGCGCTGTCGATGCGTCGTGCTGGCCGTCGCGTGCGCCAGCCTGATCTCGCGGCGGCGCCGACCGATCCGCCGCCTCGCGCCCGCGCCGGCGAACGCCGCGAGGACGACGAGGCCCAGCACGAAGGCCGGCGATGGATCGTGTTCGTGCGCTACATAGGCGCTGGCCTCGTTGCTGACCGATTCTGGAGCGGCCTCCTCCTCCTCTTCTTTTTCGGGCGCCTCGACCGGCTGGGTCACCGCCGAGAACCCGCTCGGAGGGGTCGGGCGCGCGGGCGTCGGAACCGGCGGCGGGAGGATCGCCGGGACGAACGCCGGCAGCGGCGCCACGACGAAGAACGGCGGGGTTGCCGGATGTGCGGCGACCGGCGCCGCGGCCGCCGGCACCAGCGGGGGGGCCGGCGGGACGGGAACGGGCGGCGGGGCGCTTCCCGCGGGCGCCGCCCCGGTCGGCGCGGGCGCGGGCGCCGGCGCCGGCACGGGGGCGGCGCTTTCCGTTTCCGGCAGCGCTTCGAGCTTGGTCGTGCCGCAGGGCCTGCGGACGCTGCCGGGTTCGACCCTCAGGCGCAGCGAGGAGGAGAGGCCGCCGGCCTTGAGGGTGACCGTCGTTTCGCCGCGGTTGAACGCGCAGAAGAGCCCCGAGTGAGAATCCCGGATCGGTTCCCCGCTCGAGTTCAGCAGCACCGCGTTGTGTTCGGTCGAGCTCAGGTTCGGCTCGACGAAGTCACCGATGTCTTTCCTTGAGGAGACGAATTCGTATTCCGGCTGCAAGGCGCTCGCGCACGCCGCCCCGAGACAGTTCTCCGGGATCGGGATGTAAGGATCGGTGTCGCGGTCGTTCACGCCGATGATCGGCTGGTTGTGCGCTCTGTTACCGGCCCGCGGACGACGCGCGAGACCTTCGAACAGCACCGCCTGGCTGCGCTGCAGGATCGTCCCTTCGACCGGTTCGACCGCGAGTTCGGCGATGTTGGGGATCAGCCTGACGTTGACGGTGGCCCGGTTTCCCCCCGCGCTCCCGCGCGCTCCGAGTTCGGCGAGCATGAAGGCGCTCGCGCCGTGGAAATCCGTGTGGCGCTCTTGCAGGAAGTTCACGTAACCGAGCGTGCCGGAGCCGTACGCTTTGACGCCGCCGGGGAGTTCCAGCGTGACGTTTTCTTCGGGGGCGTCGAAGAAGTAGGCCGAGGCCTGCCCTTCGCGGAGCACGCTCGCGACGGCCTGTGCCCAGCCGACGTGTTCTGAGACGAGCGCCGGCAGGTTGGCGCTGCCGACGACGATCGCCGGCTCGTTCGCCCCCGGGGCGAGCACCTTCAGCTGTTCGGAGAGCCAGGCGAGCTGGCCGGCGCCGACAGGCGCGTTCTCGTCGACCACGATCACGCGCACGCTGTGCGGGGGCGTGCCCGAGTTGAACGCGAAGTACGAGCATCCGGGGGTCCCGCACGCTTCGGGGTATTCGTTTTTGAAGGCTTCCCTGAACGGCATCTCGCTACCGCTGCCGACTGGGTCCGTCGGGCTCGGAACGGCAACCGCATCGGGGAAGGGAGCCAGCAGTTCCGCGTAGCGTTCTGTCTCTTCCTTGAAGGGGATCGGGAGCGTCGCGGGCCCGGCGGTCGCGCCGGTCGTCAGCCTCGGCCCGGTGTAGATGAAGCGCTGCACGCCGGCGATCGAGGCCGCGCGGGCGAGCGCGCTCGTCAGCCAGACGTCCGGTCCGATCCTCGCGTTGCGCTCCGAGGCGCACGGCGCTTCGCATTTTGCGTTCCCGCCGATCGCGACAGCCGCCGCCGTCCCTTCGCTCAATCCGATCGGCGCCGACCCGGCCTGCGGCGGGGTGGTGCCGTCGTTCGGGTAGCGGGCGACGTCGGCGGTGTCCAGCTGCGCATTCGGATCGACGAATCCGCCGATCGCCCAGCCGTGCGATCCCGATTCGTCGATCATCACCGCTGAGACCGGATCGGGCTGGTAGACGGTGTCGTATTGCGCATAGTGGCCCGGCGGTTCTTTGACGTTGTTGAGTTCGTGCTCCTCGTCGCGCCAGCCGGTCGAGGTCTGGCGCAGCACGCCCTGTTCCGGGCGGGATTCGACCGGATAGGGCCGCAGCTGGATCGGGGGTGAGCCGGGCGGCGGCGGTTCTTCGCTTTCGATCGCGGCGGTGTCGGGCACGGTCCCCGCCGCGACCACGCGCAGCTTGCCTTCTTCCCGGAACGCCGCGAGCGACCCGGGTGCCTGCCCGGGGAACGGCGTGGGCGAGGGCTGCCAGGAGGCACCGGCGGATTCGCGCTCGAGGATCGCCGCGCCCCCCAGCGCGCCTGAGACGCCGATCGCGGCGCCGCCGTCTCCGAGCGCCGCGATCGCGTAAGGCGTGCTCGTACCGAGCGCCGCCGCGGCGGCGGGGTCGACGTGCCAGCCCGCGCCGCTGTTGACGAGCACCCCGCCCCGGTACTGCTGGCGGGTCGTCGAGAGCAGCACGCGGTAGGCGACCAGCGCTTCCGAGCCGGCGAAGGCGATCGACGTGAAGTTCGCGTCCTGCCAGTTCGAGCAGCGTGCCTGTTCTTCGGCGCTGGCCGACGGCGGCACCGTGCAGGGCCCTTCGCCGGGGAACGATTCCTGCTGCCAGCTCTTGCCGTACTTGAGCAGCACGCCGCTCTCGCCGACGGCGTACCCTCGAGCCGGGTTCGCCGGGTCGAACGCGACGCCTAGGAGATTGCCCTGGAAGTTCAGCGGCGCGGCAGGGTCGGGTTCCCACAGGCCGGTTTCACCGCGCCACAGCCACATCGCGCCTTCGTCGCCGACGGCGTACGCGCGCCCGGGTCGCGGCCACGCCACGGCTCGCAGCCGCGGTGTGGGATGCGACTTGCCGATGCCGAGGCTTTCGGGCAGCCATCCGCTTCCGGGCTGATAACGCGCGATCTCGCCGCGGTCGCCGACCGCGAGCGCCTGGCTGCCGGGCGCTCCGACCGGAGCGCCCGGCTGCGGCGCCAGCGCGAGCAGCGCATGGCGGAAGGGGACCGGCCAGTTGGTCAACTGGCTCGGCAACGGTTGGGTCGTGAGGTGGACCGGAAGCTGCGCCTGGCCGAGCCAGCCCTCGCGCGGGCTCGCAAACGCAGCCCCGAACGCGCCGCCCACGTCTTCTGTCGGGCTCCCCCCGAGCGCGGCCACCGCCCGGAACGAGTTTTCGCCGGGTTCGAAACGAAGGCTCATCCCTGCGGGAAGGCCGGTCAGGACGCGTTCGCCGAATCCCGCACCCGGCCAGGCGAAGCTCCGTCCACCGGAGCTCGGCAACTGCGCCGGCAGCGTGCCCGCGCAGGCCGGCGAGCCCCCGGCGCACCATGCCGAGGCCACCTGCGCCGAGGCTTCACCGGTCGCGCGCACGAACATCGTCACCGAGTCCTGGCTGTCGGTGCGAACGCCGTCCACCCACAGGCCTCCGCTCGTCGCGGTCAGGATCTGTGACTGGGTGGCCTGCGGGATCGAGAACTGCACAGGCGAGGCGCTCGTCGGCACCTCGAGGGGTCCCCCGGCTTCGCCGCCGGGCGTGGTGGCGACCGCCCGCCACACGGCTTCCCCTTTCGCGCCGACATGGCGCCGGTAGAGGCCGACCGCCCCGGCGGGGTAGTTCGAGGAGAGCTTGGCGAGCAGCCAGGCTTCGGTGGGCGAGCTCGCGGCGAGCGCGAGCACCGTGAATTCTTTGTTGCTCGCGGCCGGAACTTCGATCTGCTCGCGGCTCCAGTGTTCGCCATCCCAGTGCAGGACGCTGCCCTCGATCCGTTCGCCGCCTTCGTCGACCGGCACCACAAACGCGCCGGCGTGGCCACCTTCTTCGTCGAGGGCCGCGACCATCGGCGCCTGGTTTGCGCCGAATAGCTGCTCGCCGCTCTGAAGTGCGGCTTCGCCCACGGGGGCTTCGCCTTCGGGCAGCGGCCCCGGCGCTTCCTTGAATGCGCCGCCCGGGTCGCGCACCAGCAGCGCCTGGCGTCCTTTGCCCGCGCTCTTCGCGGAGCCGAGCAGGGCGCCGCTGCCGGCGGCGGTCATCTGCCCGGCCAGCGGGCTCGGTGCGGAGTGGGTACCCGCTTCCGGATGCGCCAGCGAGAACGCTTCCAACGGCGAGGAGCCCGCGTCCTGCAGGGGCGGGCCCAGCGTCCAGCCGGTGTTCGCGGTGTAGTGGACGACCGCCGTGCCACCCATCGAGGTGCCGATCCCCCAGACCTCGTCCGGCGCCTCGGAGGGCGAGGACCCGAACATCGTGACCGCGCTCGCCGGCACGGAGTCGTCGGTCTGCGGCGTGACTTCCCCGGCCGCAGGCGCCGCCGCGGCACTCTTCGCGCCGGGACCGGCCGTCGCGATCGCGAGCGCGACGACAGCGATGGCCAGCGCCGCCAGGGGAAGGGCAAGCACGACGCGCCGGCGGCGCCGCCGGCGGATCTCGGTTTTCACGGCAGGGCGCTCCAGCTGCCGGCAAGCGGCGCCTGCGGCGCGAGCTCGGAGGTTCCGATCGTGGTCGTGTTCGATTCGCGCGTCGTCGTGGTCGGCAGCGGCGCGAGCGCATGTTCTTCCAGATGGAGCTTCGTCGGCCAGCGCTTCGGGTCCAGGCGAAGCGTGAGCTTGTGGCTGCCCGCGCTCAGCACCTGCTTGCGCGTCGAAGCGACGATCTTGCCGTGCCGCTTGGCGATCAGCCGGATTTGTGCCTTGACCGCGAGGTGCAGGCTGAGCACGAGCGTCGTGCGGTTCACCAACTTGACGTGCACGCCCGAGACCAGCGGCAGCGTGATCGTCGCGAACGGACTCGGGATGCTCTTGAGAAGTTCCTGAACGGATGCGCCCACCGAGCCCGACCCCTGACCTTCTCCCGAGCTGTCTTCGGGGATCGTGTCGGGGGGCGTCTGCGGGACCCCTTCGTCGAGCGGCCGCGAGTCGATCGGGGTTTCGCCTGCGACTTCCGCAAACGCTCCGTCGGGGGGCCCGCCGGGTTCTTCGCCGTTTGAGAGGTGGAAGATCCAGCCCTGGCTGGTCACGAGCCAGCAGTCGTGAACGGCCGGGCAGGTGAGGTGTTCGCCGGCGCCCTTCGCACCGACCGGGTCTCCGGCTTCGGGCAGCTCGGTGCGGTCCGTGATCGTGCCGTCGGCGCCGATGCGCGCGATGCTCGCGAGAGTCGACGGTCCGGGAGATTCCGCGTCACGCCGGGTGTCGATCGCGAGCCATGCGTCGTGCGTCCCCGGCTCGGCCGCGATCGATGTGACGGTCGTGTCTTCTCCGAAGTCTTCGATCCCGCTCGGGCTCGTTTCGGGTCCGACCACCTGGCCCCACACCGCGTTTGGTTCTTCGACGAATTCGCCGAGCACGGAGACCCACGCGAGCTTCGAGTAGCGGGCGATCGTCACGCCGGGCTCGTGAGGGCCTTCGGCACCCGCGCCCGACGGTCCCCCGGCCGCCCACAGCGCCTCGCCGTCGGATCCGAGATGCAGGGCTTCGAGCCACAGCGGCGACTCGCCGAACGAGTAGAGCGGCACGTTCAGCAGCGATTCGAACGTCGGGGGGCTCCCCGCCGAGATCCGGCGCAGCGGCGGGACCGTCGCTTCATGCTTGACGCGCGTGTCCGTGGCGAGCAGCTTGAGACTCTCGAAAGCCGATCCTTCGAAGGCGCGCATCTCCTCGATCGCGTGCCCTTCGGGGATGTAGGGCATCTCCGTCATCGTTGCGCCGTCCCAGTGCAGTTGGAACGCACCTTCGCCCGGGGGTTCGAGAGGGTCGCCGCCGAACCAGCAGTCGTTCGGCGCGAGACACACCGCGCCGTGCATCGCCCGATATGAGGTCGACTGGAAGGCGAGCGTCGCGTAAGAGCCCACGACTTCGAAGCGCCCCGCAGGCCCCACCGCGAAATGGCAGAGCGTGTTGTCCCGCAGCGGCGGCAGAACGCCGCGGCTGTCGGGCGCCTGGCCGGGACGCCCGTCGGAGACGGTCCAGAACTCGTCCGGGCCGGCCCACGCGACGCGACCGTCGCTGGCGCCGCAGGCGGTCGACAGCTCGCGCCAGTGCAACCCGTTGTAGAGCCACACGCCGGCGGGGACGGTGCTCCCGTTCCCGGCCGTTATCAGCGCGCCGCGATTGGGCGAGTAGAACTCGATGTCGCCGATGTGCCCGAGGCCGACGAGCCACGACGGCCGTTCGATGCCGGCCGGGGCTTCCGGCGCTTCGGGCTGCTCGAGGCGCCATTCGGCACCGCCATCATCGGCGAACGGTGCGGCTTGCACGACCGGCGCGGCGAGCGCGGACGACACGGCAAGGGTGAGCGCCGTCAGCGCGGCGATCGAGAGCCGTCTCCCGATCATCGCTGGCCCTTCGAGCGGATCTCGAAGCGGATGTGCAGCCGCGACTGCAGGCGCTGATGTCCGGACGCGGCGAACGTCACGAGGGCGCTCGCCGCGATCCCGCCCTTGCGTTTCGCGAGCGCGCGGTACTGCGGGGCGAGCACCAGTTCGAGGGTGCGCAGGCCGGGCTGGACGCCCCCCGGGACGCCCTTGCTGGCCACCGTGCGAAGGGCTGCCTTGTGCGCCGCCTTGTGGCCCGGCGGGGGCCGGAGCGGCACCGTCGCCGTGGCCGCTGCTCGCAGCGATCCGGCGCCGGGCAACTCGAGGTAGATCCGCACGTGGCCGTCACGCAGCGATTCGGCTGTCGCCCCCAACTTCCAGGGGACCTCCGGCGCCGGGTTCGCCGGCGGGGCCGAGATCATCTGTTCGGGGGGCGCAGCCGCGAACGTCAGCCTGTGGGTGACGAACACGTCGGCGCCGTCCTCAGCCCCTCTCACGCCGCCGGGAGGGGTGTTGTTGTCGCCGAAGACGAGGTTGGAGGCGGTCGATGAGAACGCGAGCGTGGTTCCGGAGGCGTCGAACGACGGCGCGAGCGACCCGTCGTCGGGGCCGAAGAACACGTAGGGATCTTCGACGCCGCCTCTTTCTTCGCGGAACGGGTGCCCGGCCGGGCCGCCTTCATAGCCCTGGGTCACCCTCGTCAGGGTGTCGTTGCCCAGGTCGACGTCGTAGAGTTCGCCCAGGCCGGGCGCAGCGGCGCGCGAGGAGACGTAGCTCGGGGAGCCCAGCGTGAAGACGGTCCGCACCGTCGTGAACGCGACCTGGCCGACGTGGTTCTGCTGCGATGCGTTCGGCGAGACCGCGACGTCGGTGATCGCTGCATCCGTCGCCAGCGAGCTCCCGAACTGGGTCAGTGGACGCAGCGCCTGAGCCCGTGTCAGCCCGGGGTGCATGTCAGCGAGGAAGAGGTCGCTGTGGGGGCCTTCCAATCCCGTCCCTCCGAACAACGGCGCGCGCGCCAGGAACGCGACCGTGTAGCCGTCCCCGCTCAGCTTTGGAACGAAGTCGTCTTCGGGATCGCCGATCCAGACGCCGGCCTCGCCGGGGTTGATCGAGTCGGTGAGGCGGGTTTCGAAGGGCCCCTGGCAGGGATCACCCACCACGGGACTCAGCGGGAGCCTCAGCTCCCCGCTCGCCTGGCATGCAGGGCTTTCGGGATCGGACCCGCCCGTGACTTTCCGCGTCGGAGCGAGTTCGCCGTCGGCGATCCGTCGCCACAGCGGCTCGGTCCAGTTCGCACGGGGCGGTTCGCCCGACAGGAACGGCACCTGTTCGCCCAGTTGCTGACCCATCCACGCCACCGTGGAACCGTCGGCGCTGATCGACGCTCCGATCTTCTCGGTGCGCGAGTACGCAGGCACTTCCGCGCGGAAGAACGGCGTCACCCCTTCGGAATCGACAGCGCCGTAGATGCCCGATTCGGTATGGGTCGGAACCGGTTCGGGATCGCCCGTTTCGGGATTCAGCGCAGGGCTCCCCGTGGCGGGGTCACGACGCACGCTGACGAGCTGGGTCACGCCGGTTTCGAGGTCCCGCACTGCGACCTGCAGGGCAGGCGTCCGGGGCTTGGGGGTTTCGCCGTGTTCGAGTTCTTCCTGTTCGAGCTGCGGATAGCTCGATAGGTTCGAGATCGTCGTGGTCACGAAAGCGACCTTGGTGCCGCCGGCGCTCATCGCCGTTCGGCCGGCCGCGACAGCGCCGTATTCTTCGCCCGCGTTCGGCTGTCCCGCGTGTTCCTGCGCGACTTCGTAGCGCAGCGGTTCGTTGGAGCCGCTGCGAGCCGAGACGATCCGGAACGCGCCCGGCTGCTGGGCGCCGAGGTTCATGTCGCGGACGTAGACGTTCGGCGATTCGCCCGTTTTCGCTTCGAAGTGCTGGCGCCCGTCGGTGAACGCCGGCAGCTGGCCGCCCTGGTTGGTCGTGAAGCTGATGAAACGCCCGTCGGCGCTGATCGACGGCAGATCCGCGTCACCCCCGGCGACCTCGACCAGATCGCCGGTCGCGAGTTCGCGCCGCCACACCCCGTTGACGCCGCCGACGGACCCGTCAAAGGCCACGAATCGCGCGTCCGCCGAGATCGCCGGGTCGTGGGCGTAGTCAGCCTGCTGGATCGGATCACCCGATACGAGCGCGATCGGCCCGAACACGTCCGCATGCGCCTGCCCCGCGAACGCGCCCGCGAACACGATCGCCAGGCTCAGGAGCAGCCGGGCGCGCGTCATGCGACTTTCACCACCTTGTGGAGGGTGACGCTGTTGCCCAGCAGGTCCTGGGCGTGGATCACGAGCGTGAACGTGCCCCCGTGCTTGTAGCGGTGGCGCGCCCGAGCGGAGCCGCGCGCATGGCTCCCATCCCCGAAGCTGATGCTGACCGACTTGGCGGCGACACCAGACTGACCGTCGCGCAGCCGCACGGCCACTTCGGGCGCCCTCCTGGCGAGCGAGAGCGAGACAGTCGGCGGGCTGGCGTCGATGCGCAGCGCCGAGCGCGCGGAGAGCGTCGACTGGCCGTTGCGGTCCGTCGCGAGCACCTGCACGATGTGTTTGCCGGTGGACAGGTAATGAGGATCGATCGTCAGGGCCTGTGCTTCGGGTGGTGTCGGCAGGCGGTGTCCGTCGAGGACGACCGTGTAGGTCAGAGGCCCGTTGGCACTTTCGGCGGCCAGCCATGACAGGCGCGCCGCGCGCGGAAGGATCCAGCCCTTCGGCGCGTTGACGATGAACTCACTCGGGACGGCTGAGATCTCGGCGGCCACGATCGCCGCGTCGCCGAGCGGACCCTGCTGAAAGGCGACCAAGCCGTCACCGAGACCCGAGCGGCCGACCGCGAGTTCGCCGATCGGCCCTCCCGCGCCGCCGCTGATGAGCCCGGTCTGCGCGCCGCCTCCCGGGTAATCCTCGCGGACCGCCACGCCGGGCCTGCCGTGGCGGTCGGCGCTCGGCCAGGCGGCGATGCCGCCGCCTTCGGGACCGACGGCGTTCGCGGCCGGCAGTTCGGCCGCCGGGGCGAGCGTCGAGCCGACGAACGGCGAGCCGAGGGCGACGGTGCCGGCGAGACCGAGGTCGGTTCCTTCGACGACCCGCGGAGTGCCGTTGCTGTCGTAGAGCAGCCGCATCCCCTGGCGTTCGTTGACGTCGATCGTCGGGCGCCCGACGCTCGCGTTCTTCCCGCCTGGCACCGAGTTGTCGGCGACGATCGGGCCTTCGAACTCGGCGCCGCTCGCCGCTTCGCCGTCGGAGAGGATGTTCAAGAAGATGCGCGGGCCCGGCAGCGGCGAGCCGCGGCCGGCCGGCTGGCGGTAGGCCACCTCGGCCTGACCCAGGCGCGAGAAGGCGACGGCCGGGGCGTCGGCATCTTCGTTGATCGCGGCGCCATGGAAGCTCGTCGCGCTCACCGGCAGGACGTAGTTCACGTTCGTGCCGAACAGTCGCCGCGCCCAGATGCGGGCGACTGCGGTCCCGATTTCGGGCTCCTGCCAGACGACGATCCCGTTACCGTTCTGGTTGATCGCCACGACCGGCGCGTTCGCTGCGCTCGGCGGGCGCATCGAGACCCCCGGATCGCGGTTGACGCTGCCCAGGCTCGTCCAGCGCTCTCCGTCGTAGCGAGCCACGCGCACGCTCTCTGCGACGTCGCCCGGCCGCTGAACAGAGACCGTGCTGAGGTTGCCGATCACCCGGTAGACGACGTAGCCCTGGCCGCTCGAGCTCATCGCCAGGTCGGGGCTCAGACCCGCGGCTTCGCCGACGTTGGGATCGACGATCACCGCGCCGCTGAAGGCTTCCGACCCCGGCGACAGCGTCGCGCTGAGCAGCTCGGAGACTGGCTTGCCGCGGACGGTCGCGTAGGGCGTGGCCCAGACGACGAGGAGGCGTCCACCGGCGGCGGCGCCGATGCGCGGCGAGCTCGCAGCGAAGGACTCGGCGGCGTCGACCCTGATCGGCGCCTGCCAGTGACCGGACGCATAGCGCGCGACGAACACGTGAGCTACGCCCTGCACCCGCTTGAGGTAGACGATCCCGCCGGTGCCGTCTTCGGCCATCGCCGTGCCGCCGAACCCGACGATTTCCTCGCTCGGGCCATCGAGCGTGACGGGTGGCAGGACCGCCGCACGCGCGCCGTCGGCGAGCACGGAGATCGCGAGGAGCGCGCCCGCGCCGGCAAAGATCGCGCGACGGAGCGGCCGGTGCCGGCTCAGGTGCTGGAGCGCAGCGGTGTCGGGGGGGCGGGACTCACTCGGCAGGCTCACTGTTCGTTTTTGTTGATCGCGCCCGGCGTCTTGTTGAACGCGCAGCGGAAGTTCTGCGGTTCGCTCACCGGCTGCGCCCCCGCGAACCCGCCTTTGTTGCTGTTGTCGTACACGGTCACGTACTGGAGCGATTCCGGCTGCGAGTTGGCCGGCAGCGGCAACGGGTTCGCCTGTCCCTGGCGCGGGTTTCCCGTCGCGCCTTGGCTGACTCCCTCCGAGCCGGCAGCGGCAGAGCCTGCTTCGGTCGTGATCAAGGTCGATGACATCTCTCGTTCGTCTTTCAGACCGCGGGTCGGGTCCAGGTCGATCGTCGCTGTCAGCTGCGAGTCGTGGATCGTCGACTCGAGCTTCACCCGATCGGCGGCGCCCACGAGCTGCGACGCGGAGGGCAGCCACCCGCCTTCGGCCGCGCAGGCTTTGCTCGCCCAGATGTAGTTGTTCTTGCCGACGTCGGCCTTCGCCAGCGGATAGGGCGCTGTGTCCAGGCACCAGCTCCCGAGGTCGACGGTCGCGGGCGGGCAGCTGCCGGCGAGCTGTTCGGGCGTTTTGCCCTGGACGCGGGTCGCGTTCTTCACGGTCGGGATCGCCGACGCGGGGAACTTCCCGTTCTTGCCGAGCGCCAGCAGCGCACCGGGCCGCGGCTTGGACGTCACCGGATGACCGGCGATCACCGCCGTCACGGCATGCCGCGCCGCCTCGCCCACCCCCGTCATCGAGAACACGAGCGCAACCAGCGCGACCACGAGCGCCGGCGACGGTCGTCGGAGACGCATCAGGCGTACCCTTTCGGCTCTCGCTCGCCTTTGGTCTCGCGTTGGGTGAAGCGAGGCGGTGCGTCCTTCTTGATCTCCATCAGGTCCTCGAGAGGGATGTCCTGGACGGTCGAGAGCAGGGCGTCGAGCGCGACGCCAGAGAGGGTCTCCTGCTCGAGCAGCGCCGCAGCCGTCTCCTCGACGGTGCCCCAGTTGCGATCGAGCACGTACGCGGCACGCGCCTCCGCGTTGCGCACCAGCCGCTCGACCTCGTTGTCGATGATGTTGAGCGTTTCGGGTCCGACCGAGCCAAGCTCCTGCAGGGACGCTCCCAGGAACACCTCGCCGCCCTTCTCTCCGATCGTCACGAGCCCGAGGATCGGCGACATGCCGAACGAGGTGACCATGCTCCGCGCCAGCGAGGTGGCCGAGTGCAGGTCGTCGTTGCCGCTCGTGGAGATTTCGCCGAAGGCGATTCGCTCACCGGCCAGCCCGGCCGTCGTCACGATCAGCTGCCGGCGCAGGTCGGACTCGCTCATGATCGATTGGTCGCGATCGGTGAGCATGTGCGCAGCGGTCCCGAGCTGGCGGCCGCGAGCGACGATCGAGAGCTTGCGGATCGAGATCGTGTGGCCGAGCGCGTCCGCCACGACCGCGTGGGCGGACTCGTGCACCGCGATCAGCCAGCGCTCGTGCTCGGTGAGGATGTGCTTCTTCGCGGGCCCGGCGACGACGCGGTCGATCGCCTCCTCGAGGACAGCTTGCGTGATCTGCACGCGCCCCTCGCGGACGCTGAGGAGCGCGGCCTCGTTGATCACGTTGGCGAGCTCCGCGCCGCTGAACCCCGGCGTCTGCCTGGCGACCTCCTCGAGCGACGCGTCAGGAGCGAGCGGTCGCTTGCCGCCATGCAGGCGCAGGATCTCGAGGCGCCCGTGGACGTCGGGCGTGTCGACGACGATCTGGCGGTCGAAGCGCCCCGGCCGCAGCAGCGCCGGGTCGAGGATGTCCGGGCGGTTGGTGGCGCCCATCACGACGAGTCCGCCGTCGCCGGCGAAACCGTCCATCTCGACCAGGATCTGGTTCAGCGTCTGCTCACGCTCGTCGTTGCCCTGGCCGATGCCGGCGCCGCGCTTACGCCCCGCGGCGTCGAGCTCGTCGATGAAGATGATCGCGGGCGCCGTCTTGCGCGCCTTCGCGAACAGGTCACGGACACGAGCGGCGCCGACGCCGACGAGCGACTCGACGAAGTCAGAGCCCGAGAGCGAGAAGAACGCGGCGTCCGCTTCCCCGGCGACGGCCTTTGCGAGCAGCGTCTTGCCGGTGCCGGGCGGGCCGACGAGCAGCACGCCCTTCGGCGCGGCCGCACCGACGGCGAGGTATTTGCCCGGTTCGGCGAGGTAGTCGCGGATCTCCTTGAGCTCGGCGACCGCTTCGCCGGCTCCGGCCACGTCGGCGAACGTGATCCGTTCTGAGCCGCCCTTCCCCTTCTTCCTTCCCTTACCGGTGAACTGCGAGAACGCGGCGATCCCTCCAGCCCCGCCGTCTCCTCCCATGCGCGTGAACAGGACGAACAGGCAGACGAGCAGCAGGATCGGGATCAGGAACTGGACGACGATCTGCTTGGTGCCCTTGCCCGGCTGCTGTTCGACGGTCACGGTCGCGCCGGCTGCGCGGAGTTCGTCGGAGAGCTGCTGGGTCTGCGCTCCCGAGGCCGGGTAGGCCGCCCACAGCGCCTGCAGTTGGCCGGCCGGTGGTTCGACGGTTTCGGTCCGGCCCGTCGGCTTGCCCTTCTTGTTCTTGATCGCGACCGTCCTCGTTTCGGGCGCGCCGTTCGCGTTCAACGCCGGCGCCGAGGCCTTCGTCGCGACCTCGACGCGGGCATCGTGGTCGAGCAGCACTGCGCTGGCGACCTGGTGATGCTGGGCGAGGTTCTGCACCGTGCTCAGCGGGACCTTGCGCCCGCTCGAGCCCGGCTTGATGTCCCCCAGCAGCACGAAGAACGTGACGGCGAGGGCGATCGAGGCGATCAGCAGGAACAGCGACATCGGATCGCGCAGCAGGAACTTGCGCGAGGCCGAGAAGAAGTCGACGATCCTGGCGAGGACCGGGTTGCGCCGTTTGGCGAGTCCCGACCGAACCGCTTTCGCCGCTGCCGGCGAGTGGCCGTTGCTCGTGGGCGGCGGCGCCGGTGCGCCGTCCGCCCCCGAAGGCGGGTGTCCGTCGCCTCCGGAGTCCGGGGTCGGGTTGTGGTCGGTCATGGGGAGATGATCGCTTTCGGCGTCGAGGACAACTCCGGCCGGCGCCGAGGCGGGTGAACGCACACCCCCGGGCGATCGGAGGTTCCAGCCTCACACGCCAATGGGCGAAAAGCAATGGCGTTCACAAAAACAACACAAGGGTCCAGATCTCTTTCACATTTCGTACACATCGAGGTGCACGAGCGCGTTCACAAAAACAAAACACCATCCCAATCCTCACCTTGCACTCTTGCTCGCGGCCACTCCGCCTGCCCGACACTGAGAGCCGTCGCGAAGCCGCGTTCATGGACGCGGGAGCGGCGCTGGGGGCTCCTCGCCGGGCCAGAGATCTCCCCCCTTCAAAAGGAGCAATCAATGCGCGCACCCCGCCTACTCATCGCCTCCCTGCTCGTCGCAGCCGCGCTCGTGGCTCCTGCGAGCGCGTTCGGCAAGCGCCTGATCATCGACGGTTCCACCTCGATGCTGCCGCTCGTGCAGAAACTCGCGAGCGCCTACGCGAAATCCACCGGCAAGCCGGCGCCGAAAGTCGGCGGCGGGCAGTCAGCGGTCGGCATCAACGACGCCGCCGCGGGCCGCGTCGACATCGGCGATGCCTCGCGCGATCCGATTCGCGGCGTCGACCCGAAAGGCCTCGTGTTCACGAAGGTCGCGCGCGACGGCGTGTGCGTGATCACCAACAGCTCCAACCCGCTCCCCAACCTCTCCCAAGAACTGATCGAGGGGATCTTCACCGGCGCGATCCGCGACTGGAGCCGCGTGCCGGGGGCGACCGCGACCGGGCCGATCGACCTTTTCGACCGCGACGCCGCGTCGGGTACTCAAGATGCCTTCCAGCAGATCTTCCTCGGGGAATCGCTGAAGATCTCTCCGAGCGCCACGCCGGAGAGCTCTGAGGGTCTGGAGGTCAGCTCGGTCGGGTCGGACCCGAGCGCCATCGGCTTCACCTCGTTCGCCGCGACGATCAACGGCGGCGTTCACACCGTGAGCCTCGGAGGCGTCCCGTGCACCCTGCGCAACGCCAAGTCTGGCCAGTACGCCGGCGTGCGTAATTTCTGGTTCGTCACCAAAGGCGTGCCGAAAGGTGAAGCGCGCAAGTTCATCGAATGGGTCGTCAAGCCCGGTAACAAAACAGTCCGCTCGATCGTCAGCTCCGAGTGGATCGCGATTCACTGACGTACGACAGACAGGCCGCGCGACCGGCCAGGGGGGGCCGGCGCGCGGCGCTCCGCGACCGCCGTGTCGAGATCGTGCTCGGCGCGGCGGCCTTCGCGGTGCTCGCGATCATCGTCGCGATGCTCGTGACGGTCTTCGCGCGAGCGTGGCCGTCGTTCTCCCACAACGGCCTTGCCTGGTTCGGGCCGGGCGGGGACGTCGACGCGCAGTTGCGCGCGATGCAGCAGCTGCAGCCGCTGCCCGGTCACTCCGTGTACTGGTTCCGTGCGTGGCCGCTGATCTGGGGGACCCTGCTGACGACCGGGCTGGCCGTGGCGCTCGCCCTCGTGATCGCGGTCCTGGCGGCTGTGTTCCTGACCGAGTTCGCACCCGCCCCGGTCAAGCGCGTCGTCGACCCGGCCGTGCGGCTGCTGGCCGGTGTCCCGTCGGTCGTCTACGGGCTGATCGGGATCCTCGCGATCGCCCCCTTCGTCAACAGCCATCTGATCAGCCAGCACCGCAAGGAATCCGTGACCTACGTCGTGCAGCTGAACGGCGCCGACCTCACGACGGCGACGCTGATCCTGATGGTGATGATCCTGCCCATCCTGGTCGCGATCACCGCTGACGCGCTCGAGTCGGTGCCGCCCGCCTGGCGGGAAGGCTCCCTCGCCCTCGGCGTGAACCGCTGGCGCACGATCTGGCGGGTTTCGTTGCGCGCGGCGCGGCCCGCGATCATCGCGGCGACGATCCTCGGCACGGCTCGAGCGTTGGGCGAGGCTGTGATGCTCGCGATGGTCTCAGGCGGCCGTGGCTTCGCTGCGAACCCGCTCGACGGGCTCACGTTCTTCTTCGAGCCGGTGCGGCCGCTCGCGGCGACGATCCTGCAGAACTCCGAAGGCCTCAGCAACCAGCCCGTCATGCACACGATGTACGCGATCGGCGCCGTCCTGCTCGTCTCCGCGGCGATGCTCTCGCTGACCGGCTGGGCCGTCCGGCGCCGCCTCGGCCGCTACGGGATCCAGACCTGATGGCGACCGCGCCGCTCGCGCCGCCGACGCCGGTCGCGCGCAGCGCGCGCGAGCGCAGCGGCGCTTGGCCGCTCGCAGACCGCATCGCCTACTGGGCGTGCTGGGCCACCGGCATCGGGCTCGCGCTGCTCACGCTCGCGATCGTCGTCTTCATGCTCGTCAAGGGGCTCTCCTTCCTGCACCCTGCGCTGCTCTTCGAATCGCCCAGCGCCGACATCAAACAGAGCGCCACGGGCGGGTTCCTCGACCCGATCCTGGGCACGCTGCTCGTGACCGCCATCGGCATCGCGATCGCCGCTCCACTCGGGGTCGCGATCGCGGTCTGGCTCGTCGAGTACGGTCGGCCGGCGGCCCTCGCCCGCGCGGTCGAGTCCTCGGTGGAGATCGTCGGCGGCGCGCCCAGCATCGTGCTCGCGATCTTCGGCCTCGGGATCTTCGCCCAGGGGTTCCTCGCGTTCCTCTCCCAGCGCGCGGCGAACGGCTCGGTCTACGGTCGCTCGTTCTTCGCGGCCGGCATCGTGATGGCGCTGCTGGCCCTGCCGCTGATCGTCGGCTCCACGCGCGAGGCGCTGCAAGCGCTCTCGCCGCGGCTGCGGGAGGGCTCGTTCGCGCTCGGCAAGACGCGCGCGACCACGATCCGCCACGTGCTGCTGCCCTCGGTCCGTCCGGGGATCGCGACCGGCGCCGTGCTCGGCATGGGCAGGATCATCGGTGACACCGCGATCATCAAAATCCTGCTCGGCGGGCTACGCGTCGAAACGGTCGGAGGCGTGCCCGTGCTCGGGCTGCTGCGCGGCACGGGCTCGACGCTCACGACGTACGTCTACGAATTCTCGCCCGCAGGCGAAGGCAACGCGCCGCAGAAGGCCTACTTCGCCGCGTTCGTGCTGCTGCTGATGGTGCTCGCGCTGAACGGGGTGGTGACGTGGCTCACGCTGCGCCAGCCGGGAGGCGAGCTGCCGCGCAAACGTTGGATGGACCTCTGGAGGCTCTCGGCGTGGACCCGATGATGCCGCCCCCCGTCCGCCGCATCGCCGTGGACCGCGACCCCCGCGTCGCGCCGCCGCGGCCCTCCGCGAACGGTGTCGCCACGGGCGCTGTCGCGCTCCCGCTGAAGACGGCGCGCGCGCCGGCGGCGGTCGTGCGGGAGCGCATGAGTCTCGACGCGGTCTGGCTCGCCTACGGCGAGAACTGGGTCGTGCGCGACGTCTCCCTTCCGGTCCGCCAGGGCGAGGTCCTGGGGATGATCGGCGCCTCGGGTTCGGGCAAGACGACGCTGCTGCGCGCGCTGAACCGGCTCACCGAGATCACCGAGGGCGCGGCACGGGCGGGGCGCATAGCCCTCGACGGCCAGGACATCCACGAGCTCGAGGTGAACGACCTGCGCCGCCGCGTGACGATGGTCTTCCAGCAGCCCAACCCGTTCCCGATGAGCATCTTCGACAACGTCGCCTATGCGCTCACCGAGCATCCCGAGCGCGGCTCGCGCAGGCGGCGCCGTTCCGGCGCGATGCGCGACGCGGTCGCATCCGCGCTGCAGCGCGCGGGCTTGTGGGACGAGGTCGCGAACGACGTGGACCGCTCGGCGCTGCGCCTGTCCGGCGGCCAGCAGCAGCGGCTGTGCATCGCCCGGGCGCTGGCGGCGAACCCGGAGGTGATGCTGCTGGACGAGCCGTGCTCGGCGCTCGACCCGATCTCGACGGCGGCGATCGAGGAGCTGATCGTCGAGCTGCGCGAGAGCATCGCGATCGTGATCGTCACGCACAACCTCCAGCAGGCGTTTCGCGTCGCCGACCACGTCGCGTTCATGCACCTCGGAGAGCTCGTCGAGTACGGGCCGAGCGAGGAGGTCTTCAACCACCCTCGCCAGCAGCGCACGCGCGACTACGTCAGCGGGGCGTTTGGGTGAGAAGAAGGCGAGGGTCGGCCGGCGCCCCGTGCCGGCCTCGGGGAGGCTCGGCCGGCGCTCCCCTTCGGCCTTGGGCGGTCGCGCTCGCGGCGCTGGCGGTGCTCGCGCTGACCGGTTGCGAGTCGAGCCAGGAAAAGAACGCGCAGCTCGCGAGGGCCGCCAAAGCGGTCGAAGCGAAGGCGCTGGCGAAGGGCGCGGCCGCCGCGCGCGCGAGCCAGATCACGCACCCGAGCACCAAGGTGACCGTGGCCGGGGTGACGCTGCTGCGCTCGAGCGAAGGCCTCGCGACTGTCGTCACGCTGCACAACCGCACCGCCACGGCGCTGCGCGAAGTGCCGGTCAAGGTGACCGTCCGCGACGCCCGCGGCCGCCAGCTCTACACCAACGCCACGCCCGGCCAGGCGGCGCCGCTCGTCTCCGCGGCACTGGTCCCGGCGCACGCGACGCTCGACTGGATCGATGACCAGATCCCGCCTGAATCGGCCGCGGCAAGCGCCTCGGCCGAGGCGGGTGAAGCGTCGTCCGCGCCAGGCGCAGCGCCGCTGATCGCGGTGCAGGGCGCCCACGTCATCGAAGATCCCACCAACGGGCCGGGCGCGGAAGGGCTCGTCGCCAACCGCTCGGCGCTGACCCAGCACGAACTTGTCGTCTACGCCGTCGCCGAGCGCGCGGGCAAGGTCGTCGCGGCCGGGCGCGCGGTGCTGCCCGAAGCCTCCGCGAACTCCACGACGCGCTTTCAGCTCTTCTTCATCGGCAACCCGCAGGGCGGCAAGCTGCTCGTCACCGCGCCGCCCTCGACGCTTCGCTGAGCCGCCGTCAGACGGCCGGCGGCTCGAGGCCTTCCGCAGCGGCGCCGCGGGCGCCAGGGCATAGCCGATCCCGAAGACGCGCCCCGATCACGCGCACGTCCCGCCTCAGCGCCGGCGCTGCTTGAGCGTGATGCCCTCGAGCACGTGCGCGACTTTCTCGCACGCGTCGACGGCTGCCTCGAGCGACTCGAAGATGTCCTTCCAGCGGATCACGACCATCGGGTCGATGCCACCGGCGAACAGCGAGGCGACGCCGTCGCGCTGCAGCCGGTCGCCCTCGTTCTCCAGGCGGTGGATCTCCACGAGATGCGGGCCCAGCTCGGTGCCGGTGCGAAGGCAGCGCAGCGCCTGGGCGATCTGCTCGCCCGCGCCCACGAGCACCTCCGTGAACTCGACGGCCTGCTCCATCGGCGCCTCCACGCCGTAGAGCACGAGCTCCGCGGCGGCGTTCTCCGAATGATCGACGATGTCGTCGAGCGCGCTCGCCAGCGCGTAGCCGTCGCCGGCGTCGAACGGCGCGCGCACGCGGCCGTGGCCGGCGAGCCGGTGGATGATGTCGTGGGTGATGCGGTCGCCTTCCTGCTCGCAGACCTTGAGGTCGCGCGCGAGGTCGGCGTGCTCCGGGTAGTCGACGAGCAGGTCGCGGAGCAGCAGGCCGGACTTCTGGACGTTGCGCCCGGACTCCTCGACCAGCTCCATCAGCGCGGGATCGTGGGGCCGGCGCCCGAGGAGGGTCATCCGGCGAGCATATTGTTCGCGCCCGGACCGGTCGGCACTTTTACGCTTTTTTCACGGATAGATCACGAGTTTGCAACTCCCTGCGAACGGGCTGCTGCGACGCTGCCCCGTCGTGGCGGTCTATCCGGAGAGCGCTGAAGTCCCGGAGATCCTCTATGCGGGCGAGCTCGAGATCCGTCCCGACGAGGGGCTGGTGCTTGCCACGGGCCAGGCGCTGACCCTGTCGGTGCGCGAGTTCGAGCTGCTCTCGGCGATGGCTCGGCGCCAGGGGACGATCGTCACCCGCGAGGATCTCTACCGCACGGTCTGGGGCGGCGAGCTGCGCCACGGCGACCGTTCCGTCGACGTGTACGTGAGCAAGCTGCGCAGCAAGCTGGAGGCGGCGCTTCCGGACCGGCGCTTCATCCACACGCACCCGGGTTTTGGCTACCGCTTCCAACCGCAGCCTTCACGAAATGTTCACATGGACGGGTCGGGCGCCTGAAGAGACTGTTATCGGGCTGTGAACGCCGTTTTGTTCATCCGGCGCCCGAGCAAGCACCAACACGAGTGCTGCGGGAGCGCCGCGGTCCGCGCTGGAGGCGCGAGGACGGCCGAGACCCACCCCCCGGCGCGAGCCGGCCGAAACGACAACTCAGCCAAGGAGAAGCAGTGATCAAGAACAAGTTGGGCGCGATCGCAGGGTGTGCCGTGCTCGCGATCGGCGTCGCAGCCTGCGGCTCGAGCAAATCGAGCACGACAGCGACGACGAGCACGAGCAAAGCCGCGGCCTCGGCGTCGAAGACGGCGACGACTCCCGCGGCGGCGAGCGGCACGATCTCGGGCGCGGGCTCGACGTTCGCCGCCCCCGTCTACGAACAGTGGGGCTCCTCCGTCGGCAGCCTCAAGGTCAACTACCAGGCAGTCGGCTCGGGAGCCGGCCTGACGGCGATCGAGAACAAGGTCGTCGACTTCGGGGCCAGCGACCCGCCGATGAAGCCCGAAGACGAAAAAGCGATCGCGAAGAACGGCAGCCCGGCGGTCCAGGTCCCCATGTTCCTGGGCGCGATCACGGTCTCCTACAACCTGCCCGGCGTCAAGAGCGGCTTGAAGCTCGACGGTCCGACGCTCGGCGCGATCTTTACCGGCAAGATCAAGACCTGGAACGACGCTGCCATCAAGGCGCTGAACCCGGGCGTGTCGCTGCCGAGCACCTCGATCACCGTCGTGCACCGCTCCGACTCCTCGGGCACGACCTCCGGCTTCACGAGCTTCCTGGCCGCCGTCTCGCCCGAATTCAAGAGCAAGGTCGGGGAAGGCAAGGAAGTTCCGTGGCCGACCGGCACGGGCGCCAAGGGCAACGCAGGCGTGGCCGGCGCCGTCAAGCAGACCGTCGGCGCGGTGGGCTATGTCGAGCAGGCCTACGCCCTGCAGAACGGCTTCACGTACGCCTCGGTCAAGAACAAAGCGGGCAAGTACATCGAGCCGACGCTGGCCTCGACGAGCGCGGCGGGTGAAGGCGTCAAGATCCCCGCGAACCTCGGCGTCAAGGTGGTCAACTCACCGAACGCCACCGCCTACCCGATCACCTCGCAGACGTTCATCGTCGTCAACAAGGACCTCTGCAAGGCGGGCATCCCGGGCGGCGAAGAAGCGGCCAAGGGCGTCGTCAAGTTCGTCGAATACGGACTCGCCGCCGGGCAGGAAATCCTCGCTCAGGCCGACTACGCGAAGCTCCCGGCGCCGATCCTGGCGAAGTCCAAGGAAGCAGTGAAGTCCCTGCAGTGCAACGGCTCGGCGATCGGCTGAGCGCGATGGCGCCGCCTCCACGGATCAGGTAGACAGAGAGACGTGGAGGCGGCAAGCATCACCGGCGGCGACCGCGGGCTGCTTTCGCGGTCGCCGCTCGCGCGCTTTCCCGACCGCGCGCTGAAGTGGGGCCTGACGGTCCTGGCCGGGCTGATCCTGGTCCTGATCGTCTACTTCTTCGTGCGCCTCTTCGACGAGTCGCGGCCGGCCTTCGAACAGCAGGGCGTGTTCGCCTTCGTGTTCGAAGACAACTGGAACCCGGGCGCCGGCCATTTCGGCGCGCTGCCGCTCGTCGTCGGGACGCTGATCACCTCGGCGCTCGCGCTGCTGATCGGGGTCCCGGTGGCCGTCGCGGCGGCGCTCTACACCAGCGAGCTCTCGCCCCGGCGTTTCCGCGCGCCGCTGATGATCCTGGTCGAGCTGCTCGCCGCCGTTCCTTCGGTGGTCTACGGGCTGTGGGGCATCTTCTACCTGGCGCCGAAGCTGCACCCGGCCGAGGTGTGGTTCTCCGAAACCTTCTCCTTCATCCCGTTCGTCGGCGGCGGCATCGTCACGATCCCCAACTGCTTCATCGCCGGCCTCGTGCTGGCGATCATGATCCTGCCGATCGTCAGCGCGATCAGCCGCGAGGTGATGAGCACCGTGCCGCCCGACCACAAGGAGGCGGCGCTCGCACTCGGCGCGACGCGTTGGGAGATGATCCGCATCTCGATCCTCCCCTACTGCCGCTCGGGGATCGTCGGCGGCGCGATGCTCGGCCTCGGCCGCGCGATCGGCGAGACGATCGCCGTCACGATCCTGATCGGCGGCTCGACCCAGATGGTCCAGAACCTGTTCGGGCAGAGCAACAGCCTCGCCGCGGTGATCGCGAACGAGTTCGGCGAGGCGCAGGGAACGCACCGCTCCGCGCTGTTCGCGTGCGGGCTCGTGCTGTTCGTGCTGACGCTGCTCGTCAACGGCATCGCGCGCTGGTTCGTCGTCCGCGCCGGCCGTGCCGCCGGCCCGCCGCGTGCCGAGGAGCACCGCACCGGCGCCGCCACCGCCGCGCTCGCGGCCGACACGGCGGCGGGCGCATGAGCGCGCCGGGAGGGGCAGCGTCTCTCGAGACGCTCGGCAGGCTCGCGGTCAGCCCCGGGCGCCGGCGCAAGGACCGGCTCGCGCGTGGCGCGATCCTCACCGCGACGCTGCTGGCGCTCGTCCCCCTCGTGCTGATCGTCTACTACCTGCTCAGGAAGGGTCTCGGCGCGTGGAGCTCGGATTTCTTCACGACGGACCCCACCGGCAGCACGTTCTTCAAGAACTCGAACATCGGCGGCATCAAGTCGGCGATCCTCGGGACGATCGAGATGGTCGCGCTGGCCTCCGCGATCGCCGTTCCGATCGGCGTCGCCGTTGCGGTTTGGCTGGTCGAGTACGGCCGGGACAGCTTGTTCGCCAACGTGGTCCGCTTCTTCGTGGACGTGCTCACGGGCGTCCCGTCGATCGTCTTCGGCCTGTTCGTCTACATCGTGCTGATCGTGGGCACGGGCACGAGCTACGCCGGGTGGAAGGGCTCGATCGCGCTGTCGCTGCTGATGCTTCCCGTCGTCGTCCGCTCCGCTGAGGTGATCCTCAACCTGGTGCCGAACGGGTTGCGCGAATCGGCGCTCGCGCTCGGCGCTCCGCGCTGGCGCGTGGTCGGCAGGATCGTGCTCCCCACCGCGCTGCCCGGGATGGTCACTGGCGTGCTGCTGGCGGTGGCGCGCGCCGCGGGCGAGACGGCGCCGCTGCTGTTCACGGCCGCGTACACCCACGAAACCACGACCAATCTGGGCTCGTTCATGAACTCGCTGCCGGTCCAGATCTACACGGACGTGACCTCGCCCACCCCGCGCGTGGTCGAACGCGCCTGGGGGGCGGCGCTCACGCTCGTGCTGCTGATCCTGGTCCTCAACATGGTCGCTCGACTAGTCTCGCGAAGGAGCCGCCTAGCATGAGCTCGACAAGACCCGACGAGCACGTGACAGACATGGACCCCGACAGCACCCCGGAGACGGCGCGCCGGCAGCCCGAGGACGCGACCGCGTCCGGCGTCCCGGCCGCCGACGGCGTCCGCGCTCCGATCGTGGCGCCCCAGGCGCGCGAGCGCGCGGCAACCACGCCGAGCAAGAAGGCCGTCGCGGTGAAGCTCGACGGGCTGCGCGCCTTCTACGGCGACGCCGAACAGGTCAAGGGCATCGACCTCCAGTTCAACGCCAACGAGGTGACCGCGATCATCGGCCCCTCCGGCTGCGGAAAGTCGACGATGGTCCGCTGCATCAACCGCATGCACGAGGAGATCCCCGGCGCGCACGCAGAGGGACGCGTGCTGCTCGACGACGTCGACGTCTACGGCGCGGGCGCCGACGTCGTCGCCGTGCGGCGCGCGATCGGCATGGTCTTCCAGAAGCCCAACCCCTTCCCCACGATGTCGATCTTCGACAACGTCGCCGCCGGGCTCCGGCTCACGGCGCGCCGCGGCGAGGTGCCGGAGAAGGTGGAGCGGGCGCTGCGCGGCGCGGGACTGTGGGAGGAGGTCTCCGACCGCCTCTCCGAGCCCGGCGCGGGACTGTCCGGCGGCCAGCAGCAGCGCTTGTGCATCGCGCGCTCGCTCGCGGTCGAACCCGAGGTGCTGCTGATGGACGAGCCCTGCTCGGCGCTCGACCCGATCGCGACGCTGAAGATCGAGGAGCTGATCGACGAGCTCAAGCAGCGCGTGACGATCGTGATCGTCACGCACAACATGCAGCAGGCCGCGCGCGTCGCCGACCGCACTGCGTTCATGCTCGCCGGCGAGCTCGTCGAGGTGGGCGCGACGCAGGAGATCTTCACGAAGCCAACGGACTCCCGCACGGAGGAATATGTCACAGGCAAGTTCGGCTGAGGGCGGCGCCCCGCCCGAGGGCGGCCTCGGCGCCGTCGCAGAGGAGAGCCAGGGTTCCGGCCGCGCGCACTTCCAGGGGCAGTTGCGCCAGCTCGAGACGCACGCGCTCGGCGGGCTCGACCTGATCGTCGAGCAGCTCGACCGCGTCCTGGAGGCGCTGCAGCACCGCGACATCGAGCTCGCGCAGATGGTGATCGCCGACGACGACCGCGTGGACGGCCGCTACCTGGAAGTCCACCAGGGGATCCTCTCGCTGCTGGCGCTGCAGGCGCCCGTCGCGGGCGACCTTCGCCTGGTGGCCGCTCTGTTGCACATGATCAAGCACATCGAGCGCATGGGCGACCAGTGCGTGAACATCGCCAAGCTGATCCCGCTGTCCGGCTACGACGCGCCCGTCGACAATGACGTGCTGGACGCGATCCTGAAGATGGGCGCTTTCGCCCGCTCGGAGGTGATCCAGAGCAAGGCCGCGTTCGCGGCGCGCGACGTCGCGCTCGCCGAGGACCTCGTCCGCCAGGACCGCGAAATCAACCGCCTGAACCGCGACATCTTCCGTGCGGCGATCGAAATCGGCGACGACCCCGACCGCCGCGAGTGGGCGATGCACATGACGCTCGTTGCGCGCGCTCTCGAGCGCATCGGCGACAACGCAGTAGACATCGGCGAGCAGGTGGCCTTCGTGGTCACCGGACTGTTCCGCGAGTTCTCGGACTCCTCCAGGCCGCTCGGCAGCACCCCGTAGGCCCCGCCGCAGGCGCTTGCGCCGGCCGCGGACACGGCCCCCCGGCCGGCACGACCGGGATATAAGCTTGCGCGGTGCCCGAGGACTCGCTGCAGGAGCGCTCCGAACGGATCTCTCTCGACACGTTCATCGGAGGGCCCCGCGGCAGCTTCGAGCGCGTCGGCAGGCTCGGCTTCGAGGTACTCCTCAAAGAAGGGCTGAAACCGACATCGCGCGTGCTCGACGTAGGCTGCGGCGCGCTGCGGCTCGGCTACTGGCTGATGCGCTTCCTCGACCCCGGGCACTACTTCGGGATCGAGCCGCAGCGCGAGATGCTGCAGGTCGGCCTCGACGAGCTGATCGAGCCCGAGGTGGTCGCGCGCGCCCAGGCCCGCTTCGACCACAACACGGACTTCGACTTCTCGGTCTTCGGCGAGGCCTTCGACTACGCCCTCGCGCGCTCGGTCTGGACGCACGCCTCGAAGCCGCAGATCGCCGCGATGCTCGAGTCCTTCGCGGCCAACGGCGCGCCGGGAAGCGTGTTCATGGCCTCCTTCTATCCCGCGGGGTTCTGGTTCAGGCGCGCCCACCGCCGCCAGCGCCTCGAGCACGTGGTCGTCCCGCGCCTACCGCTCGCGGAGATGACACCGCTGCTGGCGCGGATCCGCCCTTTCCGCTCGCACGAGTACGAAGGCGAGGAGTGGCTGGGCCGCAGCCACGAGTCCGACGAACGCGGCGTCGCCAACCACTCGACGCATTGGATCGCGGCCGAGGCCGCCAGGCACGGCCTGAAAGCCGAGCTGACGCCCTACCCGGTCCTCAACCACCAGTACTGGATGCGCATCCGCCATCCTTGACGGCCCCCCGCTGGGCCCCGCCGGCGTCGCAACTCCGCGAGGACCGCAAACAGCTGTGAAGATCCTGTTACATCGCTTGCGGCGGGCTTCTCCGGCCCGGGCGATCGCTTAGACTCACGCCCGATGACGGCAAGCGCTCGCGCCGGGGACGGGAGTCCTTCCCGTCCCGCCCAACCGGCCCCGTCAGTCGCCCCCGAGGGCGCTCCTGCGCCGGGGGGCACGCTGCGAATCGCGGTGCTCGACCGCGACAGCGGCTTCATCCAGGTCCTCAGCAAGCGTCTGGACCGGCTCGGCTGGGAGCACCGCGTACTCGCGAGCCCGGTGCCGGCGGACCAGGTGGTCTCGATGCGCCTCAGCGCGCTCGTCGTCGACCTGGCCGTGCTCGGGCCGCAGGCCTGGGGCTGGCTCGAGCGGCTGTGCGAGGCGCTTCCGGAGCTGGGCATCGTGGTCTGCACCGGGCCCTCGACGGTCGCGCAGCGCGTCCGCGGGTTGCGCCTCGGCGCCGACGACTGGATCACCAAGCCCTGCCACCCGGAGGAGGTCATCGCGCGGGTGCAGAGCGTCGTGCGGCGCCGCCGGCGCAGCAGCAGCCGCGCGGAGGCCGCCCCTGTGCTGGCCGGCGAGGTCGAGATCCGCTCCGACCGCTTCCAGGCGTTCGTCGGCGAGCGCAGCATCGACTTGACCCGGCGCGAGTTCGAGCTGATCGAGCTGCTCGCCTCGGCCGAGGGACGGGTGCTCGAGCGCGAGGAGATCTACTCGCGGCTGTGGGGCTACACGATGGTCCGCGGGGACCGCTCGGTCGACGTGTTCGTGCGCAAGCTGCGCCAGAAGCTGGAGAAGGCCTCGCCGAGCTGGCGCTACATCCACACCCACTTCGGGATCGGCTACCGCTTCGCCGCCGAATCGCTCGAGGTCGTCGACCCGAGCGTCGTGCCCTCCTCAGTGCCGGCCGACTGGGAGACCGGCGACGAGCGCCAGCTCGCGGGGCCGCATCAGGACGGCGAGCTCGGCACTCGAGCCGTCTAGCCGCAACCCCGCCAGCCCCCCCTTCTTGAGATCGAGCCGGCCTCCGGTCAGCGAGGCGATCAGCTGCGACAGGTCCGGCTCGTGGCCGACCAGCAGCACCCGCCCGTCGGCGCCGGCGCCGGCGAGCGCGTCGAGCGCCAGAGCGACTTCGAAGCCGCCCGCGAGCGGCGCGTGCTCGGCCATCCGCTCGCGCTGATCGTCATCCCAGGCCTCCGCGGCGAGCTCCGCCGTCTGGGCGGCCCGCACCTTCGGGCTGTAGAGGACGGCGTCGAAGCTCACGCCCATGCGCGCGATCGCGACGCCGGCCGCACGCGCCTGCTCCTCGCCCCGCTCAGTTAGGCGGCGGGCCGAGTCCTCCCGGCTTCCGTGCGGCTCAGCCTCTGCGTGTCGAAGTAGCCAGAGCTGGCGTGCCATGCGTGCCCGGCGTTAGCCTAGCGCGGTCCGAACGCGACGGGGCGCGGTCCGAACGCGACGGAGCGCGGTTCGAACGCGACGGAGCGCGGCCCGAACGCGACGGAGCGCGGCCCGAACGCGACGGAGCGAGGCCCGAACGCGACGGAGCGCGGCCCGAACGCGACGGGGCGCGGCCCGAACGCGACGGGGCGCGGCCCGAACGCGACGGAGCGCGCCCGCGCCGGCACGGATCGCCTGCATCGGATGAGGATCTCGGGTGTGCAAGCCGCCCTTCAGCGTGTAGCGTGAGTGGGACATGGACGGCGCCATCGACTACGGCCTCAGCAGCACGTCGGCGCCCGCGCCGAGCGCCCCGGGAAAGCCAAGCTCGACGGCGCCGCCCGCCCCGGCCGCCCCGCCGGCCGCTGCCCGGCCGGGCGGGCTCGAGGACCCCTCGCTCTACATCAACCGCGAGCTCTCGTGGCTGGAGTTCAACGATCGCGTGCTGCAGCTCGCCGAGGACGATGACGTGCCGCTGCTCGAGCGGGTCAAGTTCTGCGCGATCTACACGACGAACCTCGATGAGTACTACATGGTGCGCGTCGCCGGCCTGCGAGACCAGATCGACGCCGGCGTGCAGACCCCGGGGCAGGACGGGCGCACGCCGAGCGAGACGCTGGCGGCGATCCGCGACGAGGTGCTCGCCCAGGGCCGGCGCCTGACCGACTGCTTCGAACGGCGGCTGCGCCCGCAGCTCGCCGACAACGACATCGAGATCGTCGGCGTCGCCGAGCTCGACGAAGAGCGCCGCGCCGCGCTCGCGCGCCATTTCCAGAAGGTGATCTTCCCGGCGCTGACGCCGCTCGCGGTCGCGCCCGGCCGGCCGTTCCCGTACATCTCCAACCTCTCCCTGAGCCTGGCCGTGCTCGTGCGCGATCCCGTCGCCGACCAGACGGTGTTCGCGCGCGTGAAGGTGCCGACGGAGATCCTGCCGCGTTTCGTGACGCTCGAAGGACCCGGCGCGACACCGCTGCTGGTCCCGCTCGAGGACGTGATCGCCAACCACCTCGACGCGCTGTTCCCAGGCATGGAGATCGCCGACTGCGACGTGTTCCGCGTGACCCGCGACGCCGACCTCGAGGTCTCCGACGACGCCGCCGACCTGCTGCAGGCCGTCGAGGACGAGCTGCGGCGGCGGCGCTTCGGCGAGATCGTCCGCGTCGAGATCGGCGCGGGGATGTCCGAGCAGCTTCGCTCAGCGCTGACGACGCTGCTCGGGGTCGAGGACGAGGAGGTGTTCCCCGTCGACGGGCTGCTCGACATGGGGGCGTTGTGGCAAATCGTGAAGTTGCCCGGACACGTGGAGCTCCGCGACGAGCCGCTGCCGGGCGTGACGCACCCGCGCCTGATGCGCCACGAGGGCGAGCGTCCAGACGTGCTCGGCGCGATGCGCGAAGGCGACATCCTCGTCCACCACCCCTACGACTCGTTCGCGACCTCCGTGGAGCGTTTCGTCGAGCAGGCCGTGGCCGACCCCAACGTGCTCGCCATCAAGCAGACCGTGTACCGCACGAGCGACGACTCGCCGCTGGTGCCCGCGCTGATCGAAGCGACCGAACGCGGCAAGCAGGCGGTGGCGCTGGTCGAGCTGCAGGCGCGCTTCGACGAGCGCATGAACATCCACTGGGCGAAGGCGCTGGAGGAGGCCGGCGTGCACGTGGTCTACGGCCAGCCGGCGATGAAGACCCACGCCAAGTGCGTGCTGGTCGTCCGCCGCGAGGGGGACGGGGTGCGCAACTACGTCCACATCGGGACCGGCAACTACCACTCCGCGACGGCCCGCCTCTACACGGACTTCGGGCTGTTCACCGTGGACGAGCAGATCGGCGCCGACGTCGCCGACATGTTCAACTACCTGACCGGCTACGGGCGCCCGCTCCATTACCGCCGGGTGCTGACGGCCCCGAACATGCTGCGCGACGGGTTGATCGCCGAGATCGAGCGCACCGTCGAGGCCCACGAACGGGGCGAAGACGCGCGCATCAAGATGAAGATGAACGCGCTCGTCGACGGGCGCTGCATCCGCGCGCTGTACACGGCCTCGCAGGCGGGGGTGCCGATCGAGTTGAACGTGCGGGGGATCTGCTGCCTGCGGCCTGGCCTGCCGGGCATCTCCGAGCAGATCCGGGTCGTGTCCGTCGTCGGCCGGCTGCTGGAGCACTCGCGCGTCTACGCATTCCTGCGCGGCGAGGAGCGCAAGATCTACATCGCCTCGGCGGATCTGATGCCGCGCAACCTCGACCACCGGGTCGAGCTGGCGGTCCCGATCATCGAGCGCGAACTGCAGGACGAGCTGCTCGACACGCTCGAACGTGCCTTCGCGGACAACCAGAGCTCTTGGGAGCTGCAGGGCGACGGCCGCTGGACGCGCCGTCACCCGCGCCCGGGCGAACGGCCGCGCAACATGCAGCTCGAGCTGGCCGAGCTGCACGCGGCGCGCGCCGCGCACGGGTACAGCGACGGCGAGTTCGAGCCTCTGGTGCGGCCGCTCTCGCCCGCCGCGGCCGGGCGCCCCGAAGACTGGTAGCGCCCGGCGGCTCAGACCGCGGCAGGCAACTGCTCGAGCGCCGCTTTGAGCTCGTCGACGGTCTGGTAGTCGAGCCCGAGGCGGTGGTCGTGCCGGTGGCGCACGACGCCCTGCTCGTCGATCACGATCACGGCGCGCTTGGTGCCGAGCGGGCCGCCCCAGGCGCCGTACTTCTTGGCGACCTCGCCGCCCCGGTCGGCCAGCAGCGGGACCGTCAGCGAGTGCTTCGCGGCGAAGGCCTCATGGGAATCGACGTCCTGAGAGGAGATGCCGACGACCGTGGCTCCGAGCGCCGCGAAATCGTCCGGCCGGTCGCGGTAGGAGCAGAACTGTTTCGTGCACACCATCGTGTTGTCCCCGGGATAGAACAGCAGCACGACACGCTCGCCCCGGTGATCGGACAGGCGGAAGCCCCCGTCGGTGCCCGGCAGCTCGAAGTCCGGCGCCTGCTCGCCGACCTGCGGACTCTTCGCCATGGCAACCCCCTTTGCTCGTTTGGCGGATCGAGACGACCGATCCGCCCGTCGCCGCGGAGCATAGAGGCTCCCCGCCTAGGCCGATGCGCTACAACGAAGCGCGATGCCGGCCCGCCTCCCGACCGCGCTCGGCTTGCTCGCCGCGAGCGGGCTGCTGGCGGCATGCGGCAGCGCCGCGCCCGCCGACGTCTCGACGCCGTCGGCGAGCCCGGCGGCAGTCCCGCAAGCCCGGGTGGCGGCGGCGGCGCTTCGCGACTGGCCCGAGTTCGGGCTGAACCCGCAGCGCACGGACGTAACCGAAGCCGCGACCGGCATCACGGCCTCTTCGCTCGGCCGGCTCACGCGTAGGCGCATCTCGCTGCCCGGCACCGTCGACTCCTCGCCGATCTACCTCCATGGCGCGACCGTGGCCGGCGCCGCCCACGACGTGATCGTCGTCACGACGACGTACGGGCGCACGATCGCGATCGACGCGGACAGCGGCAGGCTGCTCTGGACGTTCACGCCCTCCGGCTACGGCAGCTGGGCCGGCAGCGCCCAGATCACGACGGCGAGCCCCGTCGCTGACCCTGGCCGCGGCTTCGTCTATGCCGCCTCTCCCAACGGCGATATCCACAAGCTCACTCTCGACTCCGGCGCCGAGGCGCCGGGCTGGCCGGTGCGCGTGACGCGTGACCCCACCCACGAGAAGCTCGCCGCCGCGCTGAACATCGACGGGCCGTATGTGATCGCCGCGACCGGCGGCTACCTCGGCGATGCTCCCCCCTACCAGGGACACGTGGTGCTGATCGACCGTGCGAGCGGCCGCATCGCGAGCATCTTCAACACGCTGTGCTCGAACCGGCGCGCGCTGATCGTCCCGAGCACGTGCCACTCGAGCGACTCCGCGATCCTGGCGCGCGGCGGCGCGGTGGTGGAGCCCGGCGGCGGCCGGATCCTGATCTCGACGGGCAACGCGCCGTGGAACGGGACGAGCGACTTCGGCGACAGCGTGCTCGAGCTCAGCGTGCCCGGATTGCACCTGCGGCAGGCGTTCACGCCGCGCAACCAAGCCGAGCTCAACAGCAGCGACACCGACCTCGGCTCGAGCGCGCCGGCGCTGCTCGGGGACGGGCGCGCGATCGTCGCCGGCAAGGACGGCGTCATCCGCGTGCTCTCGCTCGCCCGGCTGGACGGCCGCAGCCCGAGCGGCGGCGACAGCGGGCGCCTGGGTGGCGAACTGCAGCGCCTGCAGGTCCCGGGCGGCGCCGAGCTGTTCAGCGCGCCGGCCGTATGGCAGCGGGGCGGTCGCACCACCGTGTTCGTCGCCGACGAAAGCGGCACGGCTGCGTACGTCCTGCGGCGCGGGGTGCTCTTCCGCGCCTGGCAGAACGGCAACGCGGGCACCAGCCCGGTGATGGCCGGCGGCCTGCTCTACGTCTACGACCTCCAGGCGGGCGGCATCTACGTCTACCGCCCCGGATCGCCGCGCCCGGTCGCCAAGCTGCCCGGCCTCCCGGGCCACTGGAACAGCCCGATCGTCGTCGCCGGCCACGTGATCGAGCCCGAGGGCAACGCCAACGACCACGCCGAGAGCGGGACGCTCGACATCCTCTCCGCGGGCTGAGGCGGCTCGCGCGGGGCGATCGGGGGGGGCGCGTGGCGGGCGCCGTAACTAGGCGGGCACCTGCCAGCCGCGCGAGGAGGGATCGAGCAGCGCCCGCCACCACGGCGTCACCGGCGGCGGCTCCTCCCACTCGAGCGCGTCCAGCGGCGCCTCGGAGGCGCAGATGAACGCCACGCGCCGCTGTGCCGCGTAGTCGCCCACGCCCGCGCGGTCGCCCATCGCGTGCGCCAGGGGCACGCAGTCGTAGTCGAATTCGGCTGCGAGCTCGACGATCGCCTCCCGCGAGGGCAGCAGCGCGACGCCGTCGGAGGGCACCGCGCCGGCCGGCTCCATCGCGAGCTCGAAGAAGCTCGACGGCGCCCCCGAGAGAGCTGTGTCGATCACCACCAGCCGCGAGCCGGCGCGCGCGAGCAGCTCGAACAGCTCGACGGGCTTGCCGCTGCGCTCCATGAAGGCCACGGACAGCGCGACCTCGTAGCCGCCCTCGATCGGCGCAGCGGTCACGTCCTCGCGACGGATCTCGTATCGCGCCGGATCGACCGCTGCCGCCGCGAGCCGCTCGCGCGCGAGCTCCACCGCGCGGCCGTCGGTGTCGAGCCCCAGCACGAAGTCCGCCCCCGCCTCGAGCGCCTGGAGCGTCCAGGTGCCCTCGCCACAGCCGGCGTCGAGCACGCGCCGGCCCCGGAGCGTTCCCCCCGAGAGTGCGAGCAGCGGCTCGAAGAAATAGCGTCGCTGCTGCTCGACGCGATCGCTCGGCCCGCTCATCGCGCGGCACTCCGAAATCGACGGCGAACGCTCCTCGATGCGCCCTGCAGGGCGCCGGCCCAGGCATTCTGCGCCGGCTCCGGGGCGGCGGCGAGCCCCTCGAGGGACGGACCCGACGAGCAGATGAAGGCGAGACGGCGGCCGGCTGCGTAGTCGTCGACGCCGAGCTCGTCCGCGTCGAACTCGTGCGCCAGCGCGACCGTCCCCAGCCCGAAGCGCTTGGCCAGCGCGGTGACAGCCGGCCGCGTGGGCACGAGCACGAGCTCATGCTCGACCGCGTTGCGCGGCTCGTTCAGGCGGCCGACCTCGAACAGCTCGCCGCGGGCCCGCGAGATGCCCGTGTCGATCACGACCAGCTCGGCCCCCGACGCCGCGATCAACTCGAACACGGCGAGCGGCTTCGCGACGACGTCGAGCAGGCCGAGACACAGCACGAGGTCGAAGCGTTCGGCGGGCTGCCAGTCGAAGATGTTGACCGCCTCGAAGCTGTAGCGCTCGCGCGAGACGCCCTTCGCCTCGAACACCAGCTCGGCCTGCTCGATCGCGCTCCGCGCGCCGTCGACGCCGAGCACGAACTCGGCGCCCGCCTCGATCGCCTGCAGCGACCAGAAGCCGGCGTTGCAGCCGAGGTCGAGCACGCGGCGGCCGGCCAGCGTGCCCCCCGTGAGGGCGAGCAGCGGCTCGAAGAAGTACCGGCGCCGCAGCTCCTGGCGGCGGACCCGCCAAGCGCTGGCGACCGGCGTGGAGATGCCCTCGCCGAGGTCGAATCGGTAATTCCAGCTCGGGAAGGCGGCGATCCGCTCGATTAGGTCCTCGGCGTCCACGGCGGGGCCGCGCGCATGCTAGTGCAAGCGCCGACCGCGGGTAGCCTGTGACGATGAGCACCGAGTCACTGGCGGGGCGCCTGCTGCTCGCCTCCACGACTCTGCAGGACCCGAACTTTGCCCGCACGGTGGTGCTGATCGGGCTGCACAGCGACGACGGAGCGCTCGGGCTCGTGCTGAACCGGCCTTCGACCTCGACCGTCGCCTCGGCGGTTCCGCAGCTCGAGGAGCTCGTCGAGCCCAACGACCCGGTCTACGTCGGCGGGCCCGTGCAGGCCAGCTCGATCGTGATGCTCGCCGAGTTCAACGATCCGGCGGCCGCCGGACTGCTCGTGCTCGGGCGCATCGGGCTCCCGGCCCCCGATGCGAGCCTCGAGGAGCTCGCGGCGGCGACTTCGCGCAGGCGGATCTATGCGGGCCACGCGGGCTGGTCGGAGGGCCAGCTCGACGCGGAGATCGAGGCCGGCGACTGGATCGCCGACGACGCGCTCCCGGGCGACGTCTTCAGCGAGGACCCGCTCGCGCTGTGGAGCAGCGTGCTGACGCGCAAGGGCGGCCGCTACGCGCTGCTCGCGCGGATGCCGCTCGACCCCAGCCTCAACTGAACCGGCTACCCTCATAGGGCGCCCTGCGTCGGGCTTCCCGGGCGCTCTGCTCCCCTCCCGGGAGCGCCCCCCGTCCCCCAGACCGGAGTTCTGCATTGCTCAAGCTCGCTCGCTGGTCTACGACCCACCGCAAGTACGTGATTGTCGGCTGGATCCTGCTGCTCGTCGCGGTGAACGTGCTCGCACAATCCGCAGGGACGAGCTACTCGAACAACTTCACGCTCCCCCACTCCGACTCCCAGCGCGCGTCCGATCTGCTGCAGCACAGCTTCCCGACCCAGGCGGGCGACCGCGACACGATCGTCTTCAAGGTCCAGGACGGCAGCGTGCGCGACCCGGCGGTGCGCGCGCGGATGAGCGCGACGTTCGCGCAGGTCGAGAAGCTTCCGCACGTCAGCGCCGTGATCAGTCCCTATGGCACGGCCACCGGCCGCTCGATCTCCTCCGACGGGCGGATCGCGTTCGCGACGGTCGTGTTCGACGAGAAAGCGAACCTGCTCCCCAAGAGCGCGGCCGAACGCGTCGTGAACACGGCGAAAGCGGCTGCCAAGCCCGGCCTCGAGGTGGAGCTCGGCGGGCAGGCGGTCGAGCAGACCGAGCAGCCCGGCTTCGGCATCTCGACGGCCGTCGGGCTGCTCGCGGCGATCGTGGTGCTGCTGCTCACGTTCGGCTCGCTGATCGCCATGGGCCTCCCGATCCTCACGGCTCTGTTCGGGCTCGGCACCGGCCTCGGCCTGATCGCGCTGTTCACCCACGTCGTCGACACCCCGAACTTCTCCTCCGAGCTCGCGGCGATGATCGGGCTCGGCGTCGGCATCGACTACGCGTTGTTCGTGCTGACGCGCTTCCGCGAGGCCTACCGAACGCCGGGCAGCACCTTCCACGACGTGCGCGAGTCCGTCCTTCGCTCGATCGACACCGCCGGGCGCGCGGTGCTGTTCGCAGGCACGACGGTCGTGATCGCGCTGCTGGGCATGATGCTGCTGGGAGTCGAATTCCTCTACGGCGTCGCGATCGCGGCCTCGATCGGCGTGCTGCTCGTGATGTTCGCCTCGCTGACCCTGCTGCCGGCGCTGCTGATGCTCGCCGGTCGCAAAGTCGCCTACCCGGGCCGCCGCGCACGCGCGCGGGCCGAACAGGCCGAGGCCGACGCCGAGGCCGCGCCGGCGGCCGGCAACGGCGCCGCGCCGATGGGCGAAGGCTCGTGGCTTCGCTGGAGCCAGTTCGTCGGCAAGCACGCGCGCGCGATCGCCGTTCTCTCGACGTTGCTGATGCTCGCGATCGCCGCGCCCGCGGTCGCGTTGCGGCTCGGCTCGAGCGACGCCTCCAACGATCCCTCGAACCAGACCACGCACAGGGCGTACGAGCTGCTCGCCGAAGGCTTCGGCGAAGGCTTCAACGGCCCGCTGCTCGTCGTCGCCCAGACGCCGCACGCCGGCGACCCAGCGGCGGTGGGCGCGCTCGCGACGGCAATCGGGCGAACGCCCGGCGTCGCCTCGGTCGTGCCACCGCGGCTCAGCCCGTCGGGGACGGTCGCGACGATCACGGTCTACCCGCAGTCCTCGCCGCAGGCGTATGCGACGACGAGGCTGGTCGAAGACCTGCGCAACCGCGTGACGCCGGCCGTGGAGCGCGGCACCGGGATGAAGATCTACGTCGGCGGCGTCACCGCGGGCGCGATCGACTTCGCGAAGACGCTCGGGCACAAGCTGCCGCTGTTCATCGGCGTCGTCGTGCTGCTCTCGGCGCTGCTGCTGCTGATCGTGTTCCGCTCGCTGGTGATCCCGCTGCAGGCGGCGGTCATGAACCTGCTGTCGATCGGCGCCTCGCTCGGCGTGATCGTCGCCGTCTTCCAGTGGGGCTGGGCCGGCAGCCTGTTCGGCACCTCCAAGGGGCCGATCGAGTCGTTCATCCCGGTGATGCTGTTCGCGATCGTGTTCGGGCTGTCGATGGACTACGAGGTGTTCCTGATCTCGCGCATCCATGAACGCTGGACGATCACGCGCGACGGACGCCGGGCGGTCGGTGAGGGCCTCGCGCTGACGGGACGTGTGATCACCGCCGCCGCGGCGATCATGGTGTGCGTGTTCCTCTCGTTCATGCTCGGAGAAGACCGCGTCATCAAGGAGTTCGGGCTGAGCCTCGCCAGCGCCGTGTTCCTCGACGCGCTCGTCGTCAGATGCCTGCTGCTGCCCGCCACGCTGCACCTGCTCGGCGACGTGACGTGGCGGTTCCCGGCGTGGCTGGACCGGCTGCTCCCGCGCGTGAACATCGAGGGCACGATGCACGGCATCCCGGCGGCGGCGACCGGCGCGGCTCCGAACGGCGACGGGCTCGGCGAGCCGGTCCCGGTCCCCGCGGGGGCACGGGCGAGCGAAGGGGCGGAGGACTGAGAGGACCCCGCCGGCGGGCCGCCGCCGGCCCGCTGCTGCTCGGCCTCGCGCCGGCGCTCGTGGTGCTCGCGGCGCTGGGCGCGCAGGGAGCAGACGCGTCTTCGCCCCCGCCCCGGGGCACGGCTCGAAGCGCGTTGATCGTGTTCGTGAACGCGGGCGAGCGCGCGCTCGCGCACGCGCGCATGTCGGTCGGGATCATGTCCGCCTCGCAGGGCAACTACACGCCCGCGCAGCTCCAGCTCGACGTCACGCAGGGTGCCCGGATCGCGTCGTCGGCGTACCGGACGCCCGCGCCTGCGCCGCTGTCGCTCACGTTCGGCGCACCCCGGTGCGGCCGCGAAGGCGCGTGCATCGAAGGCTGGCAGGCGGCGCGCTCACGGGCCGGCGCGGCGCCGCAGCTCCTCACGCCCGGGCTGCTCGCGTCGAGTGTCGAGGGAGCTGGCTACGCGGCGCCCGGCCGCTCGGGCGCCGTGCGCACCGCGACCCGCCGGCCCCTGGGCTTCGGGGATGACGCGCCCGTCGCGGCGGGCCTGGGCGGCCACATCGCCGCCGTCTCGATCGGGGCGCCGGCCACGCTCCCGGCCCGCGTTGGGTCCCTTCTGCGCGGCCACGCCATCGTCGTCGCCGACCTCTCGCCCGGCCGTGCCGGGCGTCGCCAGCTCCGCGCGCTGCTCGCGCGGCGCGCCCGCGGCGAGCTCGTGATCGCCGTCCAGCGCCTGCCCGCGGGCAAGCGCGGCCAGCTCCTGTGGCTCGGAGCGGCCGGCCTGCCGGGCGCTGCGTTCCCCGGGCCTGCGAAGGAGCTGACCTCCCCCACGACCCAGGAGCGGGGCCTCGTCTCGTCGGTGGACATCGCACCGACCGTGCTGGCGTGGCTGCACCGTCCGATCCCGGATGAGATGAGAGGCCGCACGATCGAAGCCGGCGGCGCGCTCGACGGCGCCGCGCTGCGGGCGTTCGACGCGCGCCTGCGGGTGATCGGCGAACGGCGCCTGCCGGCGTTCGGCTTCCTGCTCTGCGCCTGGGCGGCGCTGCTGCTCCTCGCTGCGGCCACGCGCTCCCCTGCGGCGCGCGCGCGGGCGATGCGCGCCGGCGCGCTCGGCGTGCTGTGGGCCCCGGTCGCGGTGATGGTGCCCGCAGCGATCGAACCGAGCGCCGGCCTCGAGTACGCGCTGATCGCGGTGCTCTGCCTGGCGCTCGGCGCGCTCAGCGACCTGCTGCTGGCGTGGCCGCGCGCGCTGCTGGCGCCCGCGATCGCGGCCCCGGCGGCGATCGTGGTCGACGCGCTGGCCCACACGCAGCTGCTCGTGCGCTCCGTGCTCGGCCCCAACCCGATTCTCGGCGCGCGCTTCTACGGCGTCGGCAACGAGCTCAAGTCCGGGCTCGCCGTGCTCGTGCTCGCGGCGGTCGCCGCCGCGCTCTACCCCTCCGTGACCACCTCGCGCCGGCAGTCGCTCGCGTGGGTGCTCGGCGCGGGCGCGGCGCTCGCGCTGATCGAGGGCTCGGCGCGGATCGGCGCGGGCGTCGGCGGCGTGATCCTGGTGTGCGCCGGGACAGCGGTCGCGGCCGTGCTGCTCGCGCCGGGCGCCCTGACCCGGCGGCGCGCCCTGCTGGCGCTGATCGCGCCCGTCGCGGGGCTCGTCGTGTTGGCGGCCATCGACCTGGCGACCGCGCACGGCAGCGGGCATTTCACGGGCAGCGTGCTTCACGCCCGTTCCGGGGGCGACGTGCGGGACATCCTCGTGCGCCGCTACAAGGCCGCGTGGGGGGAGCTGCACAACCACGCGATGCCCGTCGCGACCGCGCTCGCGGTGCTGTGCGCGGTCTGGGGTGTGCGCGCGCGCTCGCGCCTGCTGGCGCCGGTCGGCGGGGACCAGCTGTGGCTGGCGACGCTCGCCGGCGGGCTCGCCGCCGGCGTCGTCGGAGCGCTCGTCGAGGACTCGGGCCCCGTCCTGCTGGTCGTCGCCGTGTTCGCGCTCGGGTGCGTGCTCAGCTACCTGTGGGGGCGGCCGAGGCGAGACTCGGCGTCGTACCGGAGCTCGCCAGCGGCCGCAGCGTCGACGGGCGCCGTCAGTCGGCGTACACCCGCCGGCGGCGCACGTACCACACGATCGCGCCGATGATGATCAGCACGATGACGACCCCGCCCACGATGTAGCGGATTTTGTGTTTCGGGGCCGGTTTTTCTTTGGCTTCTTTGGCGGCCGCTTTCGGCGCCAGGATCGCGAAGGAGACGTGCTTGGCTTTGAGCTTTTCTTCGACCCCTTTCGCGCCCTTCTTTTCGTAGTGGTACAGGTACAGCGTGCCGTTGGCGGTTTTGATGTGCAGGCTGCGCAGTTTCTTGTTGAACTCCGCTGACTTGATTTCGCCTTTGGCGAGCTGTTCTTCGAAGGCCTTCTTGCTCTCCTTGGTGTAGTGGGGCGTCGCCGTCGTCGTGCCTTCTTCGGCGGCGAGCGCGCCCGAGGGCAGCGCGAGCGCGAGCGCTAGGCACAGCACGAGCAACACGGCTGCGCCAAGCTGGCGCGTGGGCGTCGGTGCGGTCATTCTCTCGACTCCTGATGTCGATCGGCAGGAGGCGAGCCCCGGCGGCTCGTCCTGCTCCCAGGGGGGTGGACGAGTGCGTACCCTAGCCGCTGGCGGCTGGGCGCGTCGCAAATGAGGACGCTCTCATTTGCGCGCGGTGCGCATCGCCTTCAGGCGCTCGACCCTCGAGATCACGACCTTGCGTGGCCGCACCGAGCCCGGCGTGACCTCGACGCACTCGTCCTCGCGGACGAACTCGAGCGCCTCGTCGAGCGTCGGGCTGTGGTGGGTGTCGAGACGCACCAGCACGTCGGCGGTCGAGGAGCGCATGTTGGTGAGGTGCTTCTCCTTCGTCGGATTGACGTCGAGGTCCTCGGTGCGGGCGTTCTCGCCGATGATCATGCCCTCATAGACTTCCTCGCCGGGGCCGACGAACAGCGTCCCGCGCTCCTGCAGCGTCATCAGCGAGTAGGTGGCGGTCTGTCCCCGCCGGTCGGCGACGAGCGCGCCGGTCGTCCGCGTGAGCAACTCGCCCGCCCACGGCTCCCAGCGGTCGAAGACGTGGTGCATGATGCCCGTTCCCCGCGTCTCGGTGAGGAACTCGGTGCGAAAGCCGATCAGGCCGCGGGCCGGCACGAGGTAGTCCATCCGCACCCAGCCGGTGCCGTGGTTGGTCATGTGCTCCATCCGCCCCTTGCGCGCGGCCAGCAGCTGGGTGACGGTGCCGACGTGGTCCTCGGGCACGTCGATCGACAGCCGCTCGACCGGCTCGTTGCGGCGCCCGTCGATCTGCCGCTCGACGACGTGCGGCTGCCCGACGGTCATCTCGAAGCCTTCGCGCCGCATCATCTCGACCAGCACGGCGAGCTGCAGCTCGCCGCGGCCCTGGACCTCGTAGGTGTCAGGCCGGTCCGTATCGCTCACGCGCAGCGAGACGTTGCCGACCAGCTCCTGGTCGAGCCTCGACCTGATCTGGCGCGCGGTGATCTTGTCGCCCTCGAGGCCGGCAAGCGGTGAGGTGTTGACGCCGATCGTGATCGACATCGCCGGCTCGTCGACGGTGATGACCGGGAGCGGGCGCGGGTCGGCGCTGTCCGCGAGCGTCTCGCCGATCGTCACCTCTTCGATCCCGGCGACCGCGATGATCTCGCCCGGCCCGGCCTCGGCGGCGTCGACGCGCTCGAGCGCCTCCGTGACGTAGAGCTCGGCGACCTGGGCTTTGGTGATCTGGCCGTCGGCCCGGCACCAGGCGATCTGCTGGCCCTTCCGGATCGTGCCGTTGCGGACGCGGCAGATCGCCAGCCGCCCCACGTAGGGCGACGCATCGAGGTTCGTGACGAGCGCCTGGAGCGGGTGACCCTCCTCGTAGCGGGGCGCCGGGATGTGCTCGATCAGAAGATCCAGCAGGGGCGCCAGGCTGCCGGTCTCGAGCTTCTCGCCGGGCTCATAGGAGAGCGAGGCGACGCCGGCCTTGGCGTTGCAGTAGACGATCGGGAACTCGATCTGATGCTCTTGCGCGTCCAGATCGAGGAACAGCTCGTACACCTCGTCGATCACCTCGGCGACGCGCGCGTCGGGGCGGTCGACCTTGTTGACGACGAGGATCACGGGCAGGCCCGCCTCCAGCGCCTTGCGCAGCACGAAACGAGTCTGCGGCAGTGGCCCCTCGGAGGCGTCGACGAGCAGCAGCACGCCGTCGACCATCGTCAGCCCGCGCTCGACCTCGCCGCCGAAGTCGGCGTGGCCCGGAGTGTCGATGATGTTCAGCTTCACGCCGCCGAAGTGCAGCGAGGTGTTCTTGGCGAGGATCGTGATGCCCTTCTCGCGCTCGAGGTCCATCGAGTCGAGCACGCGCGTGGCGACCTCCTGGCCTTCCCGGAAGGCTCCGGACTGCCACAGCATCGCGTCCACGAGCGTGGTCTTGCCATGGTCGACGTGGGCGACGATCGCCACGTTGCGGATGTCGTCTCGGGCCGCGAGCACGGCTCGACAGGCTAGCGGCGCCGGGGCCGTTTCCCGTGTTCAAGCGCTCCGGCGAGACGCCGGTCGGTGCGCCATCGCTAACGAGATCTTCACGGGTGGGGGTTTGAACCCGGGAAATGCCAGGTAATCCGGAGTGGGGGCCGGTTCACCGACCGTGACGCGGCGCACGCCGCCCGAACTCAGGAGCGACATGCCAGACCCATTCGAGCTACGCCCGATCACGCGCCGCAAGCTGATCCGCTACGGCGGCGTGGCCGCCGCCGGGCTCGCGGGCGCCGATCCGCTGCTGCGCGCCGCCAGCGCGCTGGCCCGCCCGGTGCGTAAGCCGGACAGCCTGCCGAATCCGGCCGTGCCCGCCGGCACCGTCGACGAAGCGCTGCCGTTCGATCACATCGTGGTCGTGATGATGGAGAACCACTCCTTCGACAACCTGCTCGGAGCGCTGCACCGATCCGGGCAGCCGAAGGCCCAAGGGCTGAAGATCAACGGCAAGGGCGTCGCGCACAACTGGAACCCCGGCCCCGAAGGCCCCGTCCACTCGTTCGCCTTCACGAGCACCGCCCAGGGCGGCGGCGTCTCGCAGTCCTGGAACGCCACGCACGAACAGATCGACGGCGGCCGGATGGACGGCTTCGTCAAATCGACCGGTTCGGTGCAGCCGATGGGCTACTGGACCGAGGAACAGCTGCCGTTCGCCTACTCGTTCGCGCGCATGTTCACGAGCGCCAACAAGTGGTTCTGCTCCGCGCCGTGCCAGACCTATCCGAACAGGCGCTTCTTGATGGCCGGTACCGCCTACGGGAACATCTCGACCGATTCAGAAAGCCTGCAGGATGCGCCGCCTCCGAACGGCACGATCTTCGACCGCTTCCACGCCTACGGCGTCGAATGGCGCAACTACTTCAGCGACCTGCCGCAGACGGGGATCATCCCCTCGATCATCGAGAAGTACCCGGGCAACATCCGCCACTACGCGGAATTCCTGCTCGACTGCAAGGCGGGCACGCTGCCGTCGGTGAGCTTCGTCGACCCGGAGTTCGGCGTGCTGGGCGAGGCCGGTGGGCCGCTCTCCGAAGTGCCGGGCCTGGAAGCGCTCGGCGCGAAGGTCTCGGAAACCGGTGGCGACGAGGAGGACCCGCAGAACATGGCCTACGGCGAGTACTGGGCCTACCAGACGGTGAAGGCGGTGCTCGAATCGCCGGCGTGGCCTCGCACGCTGCTGATCTACACCTACGACGAGCACGGCGGCTACTACGACCACGTACCCGTGCCGGGCGCGATCGCGCCCGACTCGATACCACCCGAACTGAAGCCGGGCGACGTGCCTGGCGGCTATGACATCTACGGGCCGCGCGTCCCGGGGATCGTCGCCTCGCCCTACTCGAAGCCGAACGGCGTGACGAACGTCGTGCACGACCACACCTCGGTGCTCGCGACGATCGAGAAGAAGTGGAACCTGCCCGCGCTCACCTACCGCGACGCCAACGCGAAGACCGTCGAGGACTTCCTGGACCTCGGCAGCGCCGCCTTCATGGAACCGCCCAAGACGGTGCTCGAACCGCCCGTCCCGGTCGAAACGGCGGCGACGCCGTGAGACGCACGATGATCGCGGCGCTGGCGGCGTTGTGCTGCGCAGCGGCCTTCGCCGCTTCGGCGCAGGCGAGCAGGCCGAAGCCCTTCAAGCTGCCGAAGATCCAGCACGTGTGGGTGATCGTGCTCGAGAACAAAGGCTACGAATCTACGTTCGGCGAACCGGCCGCCGACCCGTACCTCGCACAGACGCTGCCGGCGCAGGGCGCGCTGCTCGAGAACTACTACGCGACCGGGCACGAGAGCAACGACAACTACATCTCGCTCGTCTCGGGGCAGCCGCCGAACCCGCAGAACCAGGGCGACTGCCAGGTATTCGACGAATTCACCGGTGTCGTGATGGAAGACGGCGTCGACGCCGGCACCGGCTGCGTGTTCGGAAAGGAAGTGCAGAACATCGGCACGCAGCTGACGGCGGCCGGCAAGAGCTGGAAGGCCTACGAGCAGGACATGGGCAACGACCCGAACCGCGAGACGGCGGCCTGCGGGCATCCCGCGCTGAACGCCATGGACGAAACCCAGAAAGCGGAGGCCGGCGACGGCTACGCCACGCGCCACGACCCGTTCGTCTACTTCCAGTCGGTGATCGGCGAACCGGCTTACTGCGACGCGCACGTCGTCGCGCTGGGTACGCCGAGCGGCCAGATGCCGGCCGCCGCGCTGAAGGGCGAGACGGGCCTGGCCACCGACCTGGCCCGCCCCGGGCACGCGCCCACGTACTCGTTCATCACCCCGAACCTGTGCGAAGACGGACACGACTACCCGTGCACCAACCAGACCGGCGGCGCCTCGGCGCTCGCCGACATCGACGGCTTCCTCGAAACATGGATCCCGAAGATCGAGGCGTCGAAGGCCTACCATCACGGCGGACTCATCGAGGTGACCTTCGACGAGTCGGACGGCCCCGAATCGGACTCCAGCTCTTGCTGCGGCGAGGAACCCGGGCCGAACACTTCCGAGCCGGGCATCACCGGCCCCGGCGGCGGCCGCGTCGGCGCGGTGCTGATCTCGCCGAAGATCGCGCCCGGGACTGTCGTCGCGACCGACTACAACCACTACTCCTCGCTGGCGAGCTGGGAGCAGCTACTCGGGCTGCCGCCACTCGCCTACGCCGCGCCGGCGCCTCGCTTCGGCTCGGACGTCTTCACGGCGTCCCGGTGAAACCCGGCGCGCCGCTCAGCGGTGCGCGGCGCGCAGGCCGGTCCGCAGCCCGAAGCGGGCGAGCGCGGCGGGGTAGCGCTCGGCGGCGGCGATCGTCTCGCGCAGCGCGGCCGCGAAGCGGCGCAGCTCGTCCTCGGAGACGGTGAGCGCCGGCAGCGCCTTGATGACGTTCATGTGGTGGCCGGCGACCTGGCAGAGGATGCGGTGCTCGTGGAACAGCGGCACCGTGATCAGCTGGGAGAACAGGCCCGGCTGGCGGCGCTCGACGGTCTCCCAGAGCCGCCGTCCGATCGCGCCCGGCGGCGGGCCGAACTCGATCGCCCACATCAGCCCGAGGCCTCGCACGTCGCGCACGACCTCGAACTCCTCCACAAGCGACGCGGTTTCCTCCAGCAGCAGCGCGCCGAGGCGCTCTGCCCGCTCGACGAGCCGCTCCTCGTCGAGCACGCGCAGCGTCGCGAGCGCGGCGGCGGCGGCGAGGTCGTTGCCGCCGAACGTCGAGCCGTGGCGCACGGCGCGCTCCATGCCGTCGAAGACGGCGTCGAAGGCCCGGCGCGAGACGAGCACGGCGCCGATCGGGACGAACCCTCCCGACAGCGCCTTCGCGAGGCACACGAGGTCCGGTTCGAGCTGCCAGTGCTCCAGCGCGAGAAAGCGCCCGGTGCGGCCGATCCCGGTCTGGACCTCGTCGCAGACGAACAGCGTGCCGGCCTCGCGGCAGCGCCGCTGCGCCGCCGCGAGGTAGCTGGGCGGCGGCAGGTTGACGCCCTTGCCCTGCACCGGCTCGAGCACGAGCGCCGCGACGTCGCCGCGCTCGAGCTCCGCGGCGAGCGCGTCCTCGTCGCCGAACGGGACCGCCTCGCAACCGGGTAGGAGCGGCCCGAAGCCGTCGCGGAACTCGGCGTTGCCGTTGATCGAGAGCGCGCCGAGCGTGAGGCCGTGGAAGGCGTGCTCGGCATAGAGGATCCGGCTCCTGCCGGTTGCGGCGCGGGAGATCTTGATCGCCGCCTCGACCGCCTCGGCGCCGCTGTTCGCCGGCACCATCGCAGCGACCGATGGCGGCGCTCTCCCGATCAGCTCCTCGGCGAGCACGCCGCTCAGCAGCGTCACGCCGAGCTGCGGCATGTTGGCGGTGCGTGCTTCCATCGCCTCGCGGAGCGCCTCGACGACGGCGGGATGGTTGCGCCCGACCGCGAACACGCCGTAGCCGCCGAACAGGTCGAGATAGCGCTCGCCCTCGCGGTCGACGAGGTGCGCGCCCTCGCCGTGCGTCCACACCTTGGCGAAGCCGAGCGTGCGCAGGATCCTCCCCATCTGCGGGTTCAGATAGCGGTCGTTGAGCTCGAGCTCCTCGCCGGTCCGCGCGGCGATGGTCTCCGCGATGCCGGGTCCCCGCCCGGGCCGATCAGGGCGATCCCCCATGCGCCCCAGCCTAGCTCCAGCCCCGCCGCTGGACACGAACGGCCCTTTCTGTCCACAGAACGTATGAATGCTGACGTCTACGTATTGGCATCCCTGGCGCGATCCCGTAACATGGAAGGGCGACCGGCGGGGAAGGCCGATCGGTGGCGTACGCAGAACCCGAGAGAAGGGAGCGAAGATGCCGGCAACGGTTACCAACTCCGAAATCGGTTCACGCGCGAGAGGTCGTGCCGAGACGGCGCGACTGTTCGAGCGCTGGCAGAGTCATGGAGACGAGGCCGCCCGCGAGGAGCTGGTCGCGTCCTTCATGCCGCTCGCTCGCAGCCTGGCGCGCCGCTACGGACGGTCATCCGAGCCGTTCGAGGACCTGCTGCAGGTGGCATCGCTCGGGCTGTTGAAGGCGATCGACCGCTACGACGGCGAGCGCGGCCATCCGTTCCAGTCCTACGCCGTACCCACGATCCTCGGCGAGATGCGGCGCTACTTCCGTGACTCCGGCTGGGCGATCCACGTCCCGCGCGGTGCGCAGGAGCGCGCGCTGCGGGTGCGCGACGCGCAGGAGCGGCTCTCGAACGAGTCGGGCCGCGCCCCCACGGTCAACCAGCTCGCGGAGTACCTCGAGATGGACATCGAGGATGTGATCGACGCCCTGCAGGCGATCAGGGCGTACGAGACCGTTTCCCTGGACGCGCCTCGCGGCGGCGGCGAAGAGGACATCGTTCCCTACGGCGACACGATCGGGCGCGAGGACGAGCGCTACGAGCTCGTCGAGCTCGACGCCACCGTGAGCTCGGCGCTTGCCCACCTGCCGACGCGCGACAGGCTGGTGCTGCAGCTGCGGTTCGTCGATGACCTCACCCAGACTGAGATCGCCGAGCGTGTGGGCATCTCGCAGATGCAGGTTTCGCGTCTGCTGCGCCGCTCGCTCGAGCAGCTGCGCGCCCTGACGGACGCGCCCGGGCAGGCGCGCTAGCCGGAGACGGCGATGCGGCCCGCGGTAGGGGTCCCGCCCACCCCGCCAACCCCGCCCGCCGCCCGGCCGGTCCGCTCATGGTCGCATCGCCGAACGTCCGGCTGAGGCTCACGAACAGGGCCGAGAACGTCCTGCTCGTGCGTCAGGCGCTCAGCGGCCTGGCGGAGTCGGTCGGGCTGGACCCCGTGGCGCTCAACGACATCTCAACCGCCGTCACCGAGGCCTGCAACAACGTCGTCCTGCACGCCTACGAGGGCGGCGAGGGCGAGGGGCCGCTCGAGGTCGAGCTGTGCGTCGGCGCAGACGGCTTCGACGCGGTCGTCCGCGATCACGGCGTCGGCATCCGGCCCGGCGTCAAGGCCGCCGAGGAGCTCTCGGGCGGGATCGGGCTGCCGGTCATACAGGCGCTGAGCGAGACGGTGGAGTTCCGCGACCTGCCCGGCGGCGGCACCGAGGTCGCGATGCACTTCGAGGCCGTCGGGAGCAACCCGCCGGAGGAGACCGCCGGCGAGGAGGGCGCCGCGCTCGAGGCGATCGACCACGGCACGCCGGGAGGCGACCTGACGCTGATGACGGTCGGCCCTACGTCCGTCGCGCGCGGCGTGGTGCCGCGCGTGCTCTCGACGCTCGCTGCACGCGCGTACTTCTCGACCGATCGCATCTCGGACACGCAGATGCTGGCGGACGCGCTCGTCGCGCAGACCGACGGCGAGGTGCTCGCCGGCCACCTGAGCATGGGTGTGAGCGTCGCGCCGCGCAACCTCGAGATCAGGGTCGGCCCGCTGCGCACGGGCCGCGCCGATGCGCTGTTCCGCGAGACCGCGCTGGACGGGCTCGGGCCGGTCCTGGAGCGCATCACCGACGGTCACGCCGTCTCCCCCGCGGGCTCGGCGGAGATCCTCGACGTGCGCCTGGCGCAACGCAACTGAGAACGCCGCGCTGCGCTCCACCCCGCGCTGCAAGCTGCGTTGCGGCCAACTCCCGAGGATCGTCCCCATGCGGCTTGCCGGCCGGTCCGCGTCGGGGCAGACCGGCCGACATGCCACTCCTTGTCACCCTCTCTGTGACGAAGACCGCAGGGGGCGCGCGGCCATCCGTCGGCTGGGCAACACCGGTAGTCCCTTCTTGCCCCTAAGCCCGCTCTCTAAACACGTGCACGCAAAAGAACGGTCCGCCGCCGTACCGCCGCCGCGAGCGGTCGCGGGCCTGACCGGAGTTGTGGTTTGGCGGACGGCCCATTCGGGCATTTTCTGGGTGCGCCGCCGGACAGCCGAACACCGGCGTCGACAGCGTCCATCGAGTAAGGAAAGTGAGGTGCAGCGTGGTAGCGCTGATTGCGCTGTTGCTGATACTGGCGATCTTCGGCGGGCTCGGCTTCGCGGTGCACGCGCTGTGGATCATCCTCGTGGTGGCCCTGATCCTGTGGCTGATCGGCTTCTTCATCGGAGGCGTCGAGGGCAGCAGGCGGCGGTGGTATGGCCGCTGGTAGCGCTTACACGCTGAGGCACAGGCACTGCCCGGCGGAGTCCGCGGAGGGCGCCCTGATCGAGGCGCTCCCGCGCCCCCGGGGCGACGTGTGGGAGATCCCGTTCGCCGGCGAGGACCTGTTCGAGCTGCGCCAGCTCGTGTCTTCGTGGGCGACGAAGGAGGCGATGGGCGACGAGGCGAACGAAGAGCTGGTGCTCGCCGTCCACGAGGTCGCCACGAACAGCGTGCGCCACGGCGGCGGCGTGGGCATGCTGCGGCTGTGGCGCACGGCGGACACCCTTGTGTGCGAGATCCAGGACGCCGGCTACATCAGCGACCCCCTGCGCGCGCGGCGCCCGCCGGGTAACGAGGCGAGCGCCAGCCGCGGGCTGTGGATCGCCGGCCAGATCTGCGACCTCGTGGAGATCTGCTCCTCCCCGCGGGGCAGTCAGGTGCGCATGCACAAGCGGCTGGCCCCGGCCTGAGAGACATTTCGCGCACCGTGTCGCACGCCGGGGGGCTGTCACTTTCATGACATCGGAGTGGGGTTAGAATCTCGTCTATGGGGGCGCAAGAGCAGCTCCGCATCGACTCGCGGCGAGAGGCCGACCGCGTCGTGATCTCGCTCGACGGCGAACTCGACATGGCCAACGCGCCGCTGCTGCAGCGAGCCATCGAGGCGCCGGACCTGAAAGACACGAAGACGGTCGTGCTCGACCTACAGGGGCTCACGTTCCTGGACTCGACCGGTCTGCGCATCATCCTCTCGGCCCGCGAGCAGTGCTGGCGCCGCGGGCAGGAGTTCGCCGTCACGCCCGGATCCCAGCAGGTGCAGCGGCTGCTCAGCGTGACCGGCGTCGGCGAGCATCTGCGCACGCTCGCCTCGGCCGACGAAGTCCTCGCCTAGCGCGCGAGCGGCCGCCGCCGCGAGGCGCTCACAGCTCGGCCAGGCGCCGCTCGAGGAAGCGCCGCTCGGGCTCGGCGCGGACCAGCTCCAGCGCCCGCTCGTAGGCCAGGCGGGCCTCGCCCTCGCGGCCGAGCCTGCGAAGCAGCTCGGCGCGCGTCGAGTGCAGGTAGTGGTAGCCGTCGAGATCGAGCTCGCGCATGGCATCGAGCCCGGCCTCGGGACCGACGGCCTCCGCGACCGCGACGGCCCTGTTGAGCGCGACGACCGGCGAGCCGGTGAGCGCGAGCAGGCGCTCGTACAGGGCGGCGATCTGCTCCCAGCGCGTCTCGCCCGGGCCGGCGTGAAGCGCCGCGATCTCGGCCTGGATCAGGTAGGGCCCGCCGCCGCCCGCGGCGGTGGACACCTGCAGCGCGCGGCCGCGCGCGAGCGAGTCCAGGCCGCCCGCGAGCTTGCGGGCGTCCCACTGCCCGCGGTCCTGCTCGGCGAGCAGGACGATCTCGCCGTCGCGCAGGCGGGCCTCGCGGCGCGACTCGGTGAGCAGCATCAGCGCGAGCAGGCCCTGGACCTCTGGCTCGTCGGGCATCATCTCGGCGAGGGCGGCGCCCAGCCTGATCGCCTCCTCTGAGAGCTCGGAGCGCCCGTCGTAGCCCTCGTTGAAGATCAGGTAGACGACGGCGAGGACGGCCGCCAGCCGGTCGGGGAGCAGATGCGCCGGCGGGATCCTGAACGGGATGCCCGCGTCAGCGATCTTGCGCTTGGCGCGCACGAGGCGCTGCGCCATCGTCGGCTCGGAGACGAGGAACGCGCGGGCGATCTCGCGGGTGGAAAGGCCGCCGAGCGCGCGCAGGATCAGCGCGACCTGCGCCTCGAGCGCGAGCGCCGGGTGGGCGCAGGTGAAGAACAGCTCGAGCCGTTCGTCGCGGAAGGCCGTCTCCTGGTGCTCGTCGGGGAGCTCTTGCACGGCGTCGGGGACCTCCGGGAGCTCGCCGCGGGGCTGGATCCTGCGATCGTGGCGCAGCCGGTCGATCGCGCGGTTGCGCGCCGTGACGATCAGCCAGGCCGCGGGATTCTCCGGCGTGCCGGTGCGCGGCCAGCGCTCCGCCGCGATCGAGAACGCCTCCTGGGCGGCCTCCTCGGCGCGGTCGAAGTCGCCGAGGAAGCCGACCATGGCGGCAAGCACGCGCCCCCACTGCTCGCGGAAGACCTGCTCGATCAGGGCGACACCAGCGGGCGCACCTCGACCGCGCCGCCGAGCCGCGCCGCCGGGATGCGCGCGGCGAACTCGATCGCGCCGTCGAGGTCGTCGGCCTCGAGCACCCAGTAGCCGCCGAGCGCCTCCTTGGTCTCCGCGAACGGGCCGTCGGTGGTCAGCGTGCCGCCGTTGTGCACCCGCACCGTCGTCGCGGACTCGGCCGGTGCGAGCTGGGCACCGCCGCGCACGCCGGGGTGTTCGTTGATCTGCATGTACTCGCGAGAGATCGCCGCCCGCTCGTCCTCCGGGAGGTCCTCCCAGCCGGCCGGGTCGCCCGTGTAGATCTGGATCAGGTACTCCATCGTGCTCCTCCTTCTTTGGGGGTATTTGACACCCAATCGACGAACGGCGTCCGGCCGATTCGACCGTACTTGATCCTCTATTTATATATTTATATGAATATATGTAGATGCCCCCGAGCGCCTTCGAGATCGTCGCCGAGCCGGCCCGCCGCGCGCTCCTTGACCTGATGCTCGAGGGGCCACGTCCCGTCGGCGAGCTCGCGCGCGAGGCCGGCCTCAGCCAGCCGAACACCTCCCGCCACCTGCGGCTGCTGCGGGAGGCAGGGCTGGTGGAGCGCAGCGTCGCGGGACAGCGGCGCCTGTACGGACTTCGCGGCGAGGGCTTCGCCGAGCTCGCGCGGTGGCTGACCCCGTACGTCGTCCTCTGGCAGCGCGGCCTCGCGGCACTCGAACGCCACCTCGACGAGCAAGGAGAAGCCGATGCCTGACCAACACGCTGTGCTGCTGGAGCGCGAGGGACGCCACGTGCTGCGCTTCGAACGCCTGCTGGCCCACCCGCGCGAGCGCGTGTGGGAGGCGCTGACGCACCGCGAGGAGCTCGCGGCGTGGCATCCGACGCCGTTCGTTCGTGCTCGCGGGCACGACCGTCGAGTTCCTGGCCTCGCCGGGGGCTCCCGAGATGGGCACCGGCCGCGTGCTGGCGCTCGAAGCCCCCTCGCTGATCGCGTATACGTGGGGCGACGATGAGCTGCGCTGGACGCTCGGCGAGCGCGACACGGGCTGCCTGCTGACGCTCGAGCACACCTTCGACGACCGCTTCAAGGCCGCGCGGGACGGTGCGGGCTGGCACCTCTGCCTGACCGCGCTCGAAGCGCTGCTGGCGGGGGCTGCGGTGCCCGAGAAGGGAAGCGCGCGTCAGCTGCCAGAGGGCTGGAGCGCCCTGAACGAGGACTACCAGCGCCGCTTCGGGATCGCACCCGAGGACGCGGCGCCCGTGCCCGAGCTCTGAGCGCCGGGTAGCCTGCGGGTCGTGGCGGACACGACCACGATCGCCTCGCTCGCGACGGCCGGCGGCACGCTCGTGCTCGCCGTCGCGACGTTCGGCTCCACGCGCACGGCGAACCGGGCGGCTCGCGTCTCCGAGGAGGCGCTGCTCGTGGGGCTCCGGCCGGTCCTTTTCAGCGCGCGCCCCGAGGACCCGCCGCAGAAGGTCGGGTTCATCGACAACCACTGGGTTCGCCTGCACGACGGCCTCGCGGCGGTGCAGGAAGCCGACGGCAACGTCTATCTCGCGATGCCGCTGCGCAACGTCGCCAACGGCATCGCGGTGATCCACGGCTGGTACCTCTACCCCACGCGTGCCGGCAGCGACGTGGAGCCGGAGCCGGTCGATCAGTTCCACCCCCACAATCGCGACCTCTACGTCCCGGCGGGCGACATCAGCTTCTGGCAGGCGGCGATCCGCGACCCCGCCGACCCGCTGTACGCGCCAGTAAAAGCCGCGATCGAACGCGCCGAGGGGATGAGCGTCGACCTGCTCTACGGCGACCACGAGGGCGGCCAGCGGACGATCACGCGGTTCTTCCTCTCCCCGCACCCGGCACGCCCTCACACCGACGACAAAGAGCCGTGGATGTGGATGTGCGCGGTGGTCCGCCACTGGAACCTCGACCGCGCGGACCCGCGCTAGTCACAGCGAGCGCAGCGCCGGCAGCAGCTCGCGCTCGGCCCAGGCGATGAACTCGCCCTGGTGCTCGCCCCCGATCTGCACGAGCGCGACCTCATCGAAGCCGGCGTCCAGGAAGCGCTTCACCGCCTGCACGTGGAGCTCGACATCGGGACCGCAGGGGATCGACTCGGCGACGTCCTCGGGCGTGACGGCCGCGCTCGCGGCCTCGAAGCCGTCCGGGTTGGGCAGCTCGGCCATCACCTTCCAGCCGAGCCCGAACCAGCGGAACTGCTCGCGCGCGCGCCGGATCGCCACATCGCGGTCGGCGTCGTAGGAGACCCCCACCTGCCCGACGCGCGCCCCGCCGCCGCCCGCCTGCTGATAGGCCTCGACGATCTTCGCCTCGGGCTGCACCGCGATCAGCAGATCGGCGCTCGCCGCCAGTCGGCACGACTCCCGTCCGGAGGCCGCCACGCCGATCGGCACCGGCCGCTCGGGCGGGTCCCACAGGCGCGCCTGGTCGGCCCCGAAGTGGCTGCCGCGGTAGTTGACCGCGCCGTCGCCGGCGAGCAGCGCGCCGATGATCTCGAGCGCCTCCACGAGCATCCGGTGGCGGGTTCCCACCGAGGGCCACGGCACGCCGACGACGTGCTCGTTCAGGCGCTCGCCCGCGCCGAGGCCGAGGCGGAAGCGCCCCTTTGAGAGGTTCTGAACCGTCGCCGCCTTCTGCGCCACCACGACCGGGTGGTAGCGGATCAGCGGGCACGTCACATACGTCATCAGCGGAATTCGCTCCGTCGCCTGGGCGGCAGCGCCCAGCACCGACCAGGCGTACGGCGAATGGCCCTGCGCCGTCAGCCACGGCTGGTAGTGGTCGGAGATGACCGAGAAGTCGAACCCCGCCGCCTCGGCGCTCTGCACGTCGGCCACGAGCTGCGCCGCGCCCGACTGCTCACACATCATCGTGTAGCCGAAAGAGGGGCTCACGCGCGCACCTGTGACGCCATGCGACTCAGTTTCCCCCGGCGCGAGACCCGCAATCGCGCCGCTCAGAGCTCGCGGGCGCTAGCCGTCCTCGCCGACGGGTGCAGCGGCCGGTGAGGCGTGCACGGTGCCCGTGCGCTCGCCGTAGAGCAGGCTCGCCGCTTCCTCCTCGACGACCACGGGGCTCACGCTGGGATGCGCCGGGCGCTGCCTGCGCTGCCGGCGCTCCGCCAGCCAACCGAGCCGCCGCCGGGCACGGGCTGCGGGGAGGCGCTCCGAGGGACCCTTCTCGCCGACGGAGGGCGCGTGGCCGCTCACGCTCATCAACATGTGCACGTCATTCTGCTTCCCCGCGGCGCGGCTGCGAAACCCGCTTCACAGGATCCCAACGCGCCGCAAGCAACCGGAGCAACCCGGTGCGCGCCGGCGAGCGGAAAAAAGAAGCCCCGGCCGCGAGGCCTCTCTCGTCAGAAAGCCTTTCATGCGACCGGGGCGCGCAATGGTTTGGGTGCGGCCACCAGGGGGGACGGCAGCCGGGCCACCACTGCGCTCCCTTCACACTAGGGCAAAGCCCGGAAATCAAGATCCCCCATTTGGGCGGTCCGCCGTCAGCTGAACGAGCCGATGGCGAGGGCGTGGAATTCGCCGGCGTCGAAGGCGCTGACGCGGCTGAGGCCCGGGACGAGCGCCGGCTTCGTGGTGGAGGGACCCGCATCGCCGAGCGTCAACATCCGGTTGCAGCCGAATGCGAGCAGCTGCCCGCCGGAGAGGACGAGGCTGTAGAGGCGCCCTGCGGAGATCGCGGTCCCGGTGAGGCCCGTGCGGGTCGGCAACGGGACGCAGAGGCTGCCCCGTGAGCAGATCTGCGTGGGGCGGACACCGAGCTGGCCGAAGCTGTCGGCGCCCCATGCGACGACGCCGCCGTTCGCCAGCAGCGCCATGCTGTGGTCGATCGAGGTCGAGATCGCGACCACGCCGGAGAGCCCCGGCACGCGGACGGGGCTGTGGCGTTCGGTCGTCGTGCCGTCGCCGAGCTCGCCGTGACCGTTGGAGCCGAGCGCCCGGACTGTGCCGTCGCTCAGCAGCGCGAGGATGTGGCCGCCGTGCGAGCTCGAGCCGCCGATCGCGAGCGCGCGCACGTTCACGAGCCCGGGCACGGGCGTGGGCACGTCTTTGTCCGCTTTCGTGCCGTCGCCGAGCTGGCCGCTGCTGTTTTCCCCCCAGGCGAGCACGGTGCCGTCCGCGAGCAGCGCGGCGTCGTCGGAGCCGCCGGCGGCGACCGCGACGGCGCCCTGGATGTTGAGGTAGACGGGAACGTCGCTCGTGTAGCGCAGCGCGGCGCTGCCGTTGCCGCTCGTGCCGTTGCCGAGCGTCCCCCACATGTTCCCGCCCCAGGTGGCCACGCGCCCGCCTGAGAGCAGCGCGATCGCGTGCGCGTCGCCCGCGGCGATCTGCTTCACGCCGGTCAGGCCCTGCACCTGGACGGGAGCGAGCTCCGTGCCGCGTTCGCCGTTGCCGAGCTGGCCCATCCAGTCCGCGCCCCATGCCCAGACGGTGCCGTCGCCCATCAGCGCGTAGCTGGACTCCCAGCTCGAGACGACCTGCACGGCGCCGGCGAGCGACTGTGGGTCGATGAGCGGGAGGTGCGCCCGGCCTCTGAAGCCGCCGCCCAGCTCGCCGTGGCGGTTGAAGCCCCAGCCCACGAGCGTCGCCTGCACCGGCGCGGCGAGCGCACCCGGAACGGCGCACGCGAGCGTCGCAAACACTGCCCCCAGTACCGCTTTTCCCCTCATCAATGTTTGGATTCGGACAATCGGGGGAGTTGAAGAAGCGAATGAAACGGCTTTCAACGAAGCGTCGAGACGGTTGTCGCGGGGGAGTTGGAGCGTTGCCGTGCGGGCTGCCCGCGTGCGCCGAAACGGCCGGTCCAGCGGGGGTTTCCTGGCCGCCGGGGCGTCACTCAATTGTGCGATTGGGGACAGCCGGTCGGGCTGTCAGGCTGTCGTCATGAAGGTATGCACATGGTTCGGGCACCGGTGGCAGTGGCGCAAGAACACCTGCTCCTGCTGGTACGAGTGCAGTCGCTGCGGGCAGCGGCGCTAGGAGCCTGAAGAAAACACGAGCGCGCCGGCGGCGTCAGGCGATCTCGGCGAGCCGCTCGGCAAGGATGATCCGCCCCGCGGCCTCGATCAGCGCGAGGTGCGAGAAAGCCTGCGGGAAGTTGCCGAGGTGCCCGCCGGTGTCCGTGTCGTACTCCTCGGCGTAGAGGCCGAGCGGCGAGGCGATGCGCAGGAGCCGTTCCATCAGGTCCCGCGCGCGCTGTTCTGAGCCGATGATCGCAAGCGCGGAGACAAGCCAGAAGGAGCAGATCAGGAAGCTCCCCTCCTTGCCGCTCAGCCCGTCGTCGGTCTCATCCGTGCGGTAGCGCAGCACGTAGCCGTCTTCGGTCAGCTCGTCGGCGATCGCCATCACGCTCGCCTGCATGCGCTCGTCGGAGCCGGGCAGGAAGCCGAAGATCGCGGCCAGCAGCGTCGAGGCGTCGAGCGCGTCCGTTTCGTAGTGCTGGCGCAGCACGCCGCGCTCGGACACGCCCCGCTCGAGGATCTCGGCACGGATCTTCCCCGCGAGCTCGCGCCAGCTCTGTTCGTGCTCGGTATCGCCGGCGATCGCCGCGATCTTCGCGGCGCGATCCATCGCGACCCAGCACATGATCTTCGAGGAGACGTAATGGCGGGGCTCGCCGCGCGCCTCCCAGATGCCCTGGTCGGGCTTCGTCCAGGCCTCTTCGGCGCAGGCGGCCTGCGCCTGCACCAGCGGCCACAGGCGGCGCGGCAGCCGTTCGCTGCGCGTGGTGTGCAGGAGGATCGAGTCGAGCGCGGCGCCGAAGACGTCGTTCTGGCGCTGGTCGAAGGCCCCGTTCCCGACGCGGACCGGGTAGGCGCCCGCGTAACCGGTCAGGTTCTCGCGGATCGACTCGGCCAGGTCGCGGCGCCCGTCGATCCCGTACATGATCTGCAGCGCGCCGTCCGGGTTCGGTTCGAGGTCGGCGACGAACTGCATGAACTCCTCCGCCTCCCAGTCGAGGTTCAGGTAGTGCAGCGCCTGCAGCGTGAAGGTCGAGTCGCGCAACCAGGTGTATCGGTAGTCCCAGTTGCGTTCCCCGCCGGGCGTCTCGGGAAGCGAGGTCGTGAGCGCCGCGACGGTGGCTCCGGTCGGCATGTAGGTGAGGCCCTTGATCGTCAGCGCCGAGCGCTCGATCGGTTCGCGCCAGCGATGGTCGGGGATTCGCGAGCGCTTGATCCAGTTCCGCCAGAAGGTCGTCGTCGCGGCGAGCGCCTCGTTCGCCTCGTCGACGTTCTCGGGCACGTGGCAGTCCTCCCCGGCCCAGGAGAGCGCGCAGTAGGCCTGCTCGCCCTTGCGCAGGACGTGGCGCCCGCGGACGCGTTCGCCCTCGTCGCCGAGCTTCAGGTCGGTGACGAGCCTGATGCTCTTGCCGGCGCCCGTCGCGACGGCGCTGTGCCCGCCGGGCTCGACGGTCCACTGCCCCGGCTCGGAGCCGTAGTCGAAGACCGGTTCGCAGGTCAGCTCCAGCTCGACCTCGTCATCGAGGCACAGGGCGACGCGCACGAGCATGTGGTCGGCGTCGTCGTCGGCGGGCGGGCGCGTGTGCGGTGTCACGTGGTCCTCCCCCTGCCGGGGGCCGAGCGTCAGCGCATCGCGCACGAGCAGCCAGCCCGTCGGCGCCTTCCACGTCGTCACGAGCGTGTTCGTCCCCGGTTCATACGAGCGCGCCGAGGGGGTGTTGATGCCGAACGGGGCGAAGCGGAAGCTGCCCGCTTGGCGGTCGAGAAGCGTCCCGAAGATGCTCGCTGAGTCGAAGCAGGGCACGCACAGCCAGTCGACCGAGCCGTCGGGGGCGACGAGCGCGCCGGTGTGGCAGTTCGACAGGAACGCGAAGTTCGCGATCGGCGGGAACGGCGAGGGCGCCGCCGCGCTCTCGGGGGCGGCGGCGCCGGCGGCACGATCCCTCGACTGGGCGCCGGCGGTCGCGTCCCGGCCGGCGGATGCGCCCTGCTTCGCCTCGCCGGCTCTCGCGTCCGCTTGGGCCTGCTCGGTGCTCGCCATCGCCCCCGATCCTCGCGCCCGAGCGGCGGCCCGCATCATCCGAAGCAGGTGAGCCGGTCCTGGGGTTCCTCAGGTGTTCTCGCCCGCGCGAAGGACGCCCGCGACGAGCTCGTGCGCGGCGCCGTTGGCGCTCGCAGGGATCCACTCGAACAGCACAGTCCCGATTCGCATCCGCCGGTCGCCGATCTCGGCCTGGAGGGCAAGCAACGGCGGGCTGCGAATGCCGCGCTCGCCGCTGAGGTGCCCGATCAGCAGCCGCGAGTCCGAGCGGGCGATGAGGCGGGTGAGGCCGAGCTCGTGCGCGCCAACGAGCCCGGCCAGCAGCGCGCGGTACTCGGCTTCGGCGGCAGTGGCCGAGGCGATCGGCTCGGCGTGCTCGGCGATGCGCCGTCCCGTCTCATCGTCGAGCAAGTAGCCGATCCCGGCGGGCCCGGGCGCCCCGCGGGCGCCGCCGTCGGCCTGCAGCACGGCGAACCCCGGCCGCGGCGCCGGGGCGTGACCGTCGGGTGCGGCGTTCGCCTTCGCGAGGGCGCGACGCTCGGCGTCCTTGGTCGCGCGTCCTTTGCGGCGTCCTCGCCGCGGGCCCTGCGGTCTGATCTCTCTCGAGGGCAAGCAGCGGCAATTGTCCCGCAGCTCAGGCCGTCTCGTAGTCGTCGTGGCGGCGTATCCAGAGCGGCTCGGTGGCGCTCTCGTCGCGTCCCTTCGGCGTGCGGTCGAGCAGCCCGTAGTAGGCCATTCCGACTTCCAGGCCGCGGCTCGTCGTGACATAGGTGCGGTACACGGCGCCGTCCGCGAGCGCGTGGACGCTCAGGCCCGGTCGCTCGGTCACGTAGCCGGCGGCATCGGTGCCGCACATGCGCGCGTTCAGCACGACCGTCGAGGGCAGCTCGCCTTCGAGGAACGGCTTCAGCTGCTCGGGGCTGCTGAGGAACCCCAGGTCGCGGTTGAACTCGTTTCCGCCGCTGGAGACCCAGCCGATGTCCCAACCCATCTGCTCTCTGAAGTCGAGCAGGCGCTCTAGCGGCGCCCGCGACGCGAGCAGCAGCGTCGTGTCCCGGGCGTTCAGGTGCGGCACCTGCGGGGCGAGGGTGTCGGCGATCGATGAGCAGACGGGGCACCCGGCGGTGTACGGCGGTCCGAACATGAAGTGGTAGATCACGAGCTGGGAGCGCCCGTCGAAGAGCTCGGCGAGCGTCTTGGGTCCGTGCTCGGTCTCGAATCGGTACTCCGTCTCGACGGGCACCCACGGCAGCTCGCGCCGCTTGCGGGCGAGCTCGTCCGCCCGGCGCGTCAGCTCCTTCTCTTCCGCCATCAGCGCATCGCGCTGCGCGTTCCACTCCTCCTGCGTGCCGATTGTGTGCGAGGCCATGTTTGCCGACACCTCCTGTCGTGTCTCGTGGTCCGCGACCGATCCGCCGCGATCCGCTATATAGTTAGCAGAATGGCTAACGATACGTTCAAGGCGCTCGCGCATCCGCTTCGGCGCGACATCGTGGAACGGCTGAGCGCAGGGCCGGCGACCGTCGGGGAAGTGACGCGCGACTTCGGCGTCTCGAAGCCGACGATCTCGCGGCATCTGCGCGCGCTCGAGGAGGCGGGCGTGGTGAGCAGGGTCGTCGACGGCCGAACGCACCGGCTCGCCCTGCAGCCCGAGGCGCTCGGCGATGCGGCCGAGTGGATCGAGCGCCAGCGTGCGCGTTGGGAGCGCCTCTTCGACGTCGTCGGGGAGTACCTGGACGAGCGAAAGGAGCCTTAGGTGACAGACACAGAAGATCGAGTCCTGACTATCGAGCGGACGTTCGCGGCCTCCGCCGAAGCCGTGTTCGACGCCTGGACGAGCCCCGAGGTGATGCGGCGCTGGTTCCACGCGGGCGCGGATTGGGAGACGCCGGTCGCGGAGGTGGATCTGCGCGTCGGCGGAAGCGTGCGCGTCGTGATGCGAAGGCCCGACGGCACCGAGGGCGGCGGCGGCGGCGAGTACGTGCTGATCGACCGCCCCAGCCGCCTGGTCATGCGCTGGGCCTTCGACGACGAGCCGTCCAACGAGCAGCTCATCGAGCTTTCGTTCAGCGAGTCAGCGGGCAGGACGACCGTGCTGCTCGTGAACAGCGGCATCTCGACCGACTACCGGCGCGGGCGCCAGGAGCACGGATGGGAGCTGTGCCTCGAGCAGCTGGAGCTGGAGGTGGCGAGATGACGCGCGCAGGCGGCAGAGCGCTCACATCCGGATCACCGGCGTACGAGCGGGCCACCCCGGTCGGGCCCGCAGCGCTGCTCCTGCTCGTCGCCGGGGGCTGCTGGGCCGTGACGGTGCACAGGATGCGGGGCATGGACATGGGCCCCGGCACCGATCTCGGTGGCCTCGGCTCCTTCGCAGTCCTCTGGCTGACGATGATGGCCGCGATGATGCTCCCGTCGCTCGCGCCGATGGCGCACGCGCACGCGGGAAGGAGCCGGGCCGCCGGGGCGCGGCGACCCTCGTTCGGCTCGGCGCTGTTCGCGGCGGGCTACCTGGCGACGTGGCTCGCCGCGGGGATGCTCGCCTACGCGGTCGTCAGGCTTCTCGCCGGCCTCGACCTCGGCTGGCTGGCATGGGATCGCGCCGGCCCCTACGTCGCCGGCGGGGTGATCCTCGCCGCCGCCGTCTACGAGCTGACGCCGCTGAAAGCCAGGTGCCTGCGCCACTGCCGGCGGCCGGAGCTGCTCGCCCGACGGTGGCGGGCCGGCCCCCGCGGCGCCTTGTTGACCGGGTTGGAGCACGGCGGGTTCTGCGTCGGCGCGAGCTGGGCGCTGATGGCCGTGCTGTTCGTGATCGGGATCATGAACGTGACCTGGATGGTCGTCGTGGCGTCGCTGGTCGCGTTTGAGAAGCTGCTGCCGCGCCCCGGCCTCGCGGTCGCGCTGACCGCGCTGCTGGTCGCGGCCCTGGCCCTCGGGGTGGCGTTCGCGCCCGAGCAGGTGCCGTGGCTGACGGTCCCAATGTGAGGGACCCGTCAGGCCGGCGTTTCCGCGGCGCGCGGCCGGAGCCGGCGTGGCTGACGGTCCCAATGTGAGGGACCCGTCAGGCCGCCGTTTGAGTCGCGGCGCGCGGCCGGAGCCGGCGTGGCTGACGGTCCTGACGTGAGGGACCCGTATCGCCGGCGTTTCAGTCGCGGCGCGCGGGGCCCGAGCCCGCGGTCTCGCGCCGTGCCGGACGCGGCCTCGAGCGCGTGATGCGCCGCCGCGGCGGCAGCTCGCCGGCGTCGCCGTCCGCGTCGCCGGGGTCCTCCCCGTCCTCCTCGACCGGTTCGACCGCCTCGATCACCTCGGTCGCCTGCTGATCCGCGTCCTCAGCCGGCTCCGGCGGGACCTCGGAGGGTCGCCCCCCATCCTGCGCCTGCTCCGCGAACGCCTGCAGCGCGACGGCGGTGGAGCGAAGTTGCTCCAGGACGTGAGCGTGCTCGCGGCGCCCGTCTTCGGTCGCCTCCCGAATCGCTTCGAGGCGCTGCTGGGAGCGAGCGACGAGCTCGGCGGAGTCTGCGGCCGCGCGGTCGAGCATGTCGCGCGCGTCGTTCTGAGCCTGCTCGAGCACCTCGTCCGCTTCGACCCGCGCGCGCCGGGACGCGTGCTCTGATTCGGACACGGCCGCGGCGGTCAGCTCCTCGGCGGCTTCCCGGGCGTGCTGCAGGATCCCCGCTGTCTGCTCGCCGACGCGGTCCAGCGCCAGCTGCACCGCCTTCTCCGGCGAGCGGCTGATCTCGAGCTCGGCGATCAAGCGGTTGACGCGCTCGACGTAGGCGTCCACCTGCTTGCGGTTGTAGCCCCCGACGGCGGGGCTGAAGGAGACGTCGCGGAACTCCGCCGGCACGAGTTCGAGCGGTTTCGCCAACCTGAAGAGCTGGGTCGTGGCATCGTCCTCCTGCTCCTCGGCGGGACGCTCGTCGGGCTCTGCCCCGTCGGGCAGCTCTGAGTCTCCTAGATCGGGCACCGCTTCTCTAGTACCCGCAGATCAGGAATCAAACCCGGTTCGGGTGCTGGCGCTCAGAGCGAGCCGAGCGGCACGCCGATGATCTCGAGCCGGCGGGTGAGGCCGCCGAGCGCGAAGTCGCGAATCGCCTCGCTGGTCGCGCCGATCGCCGCGAAGTCCCGGTCTGAGCCCGTCTGGGGCGGAGCGAGCGACGCGGCGACCGACGGGAGCAGGTCGCGCAGCGCCTCGCGCACGGTGTCGCCTTCGGCCGGCTGCTCTCGCACGGTTTCGCGCAGGAACCAGACGCCATAGCCGATGTGGCGGGTCTCATCGTGGTGGATCTTCGAGTAGCCCTCGACGAAGCCGGGGAGCAGGTCCTCGCCTGCGAGATGGTCGGTCGTGAACTTGAAGGTGGTGAGCCCGAGCGTGCTCTCGAGGATCAGGTGGTAGATCGTGACGAAGCGGACCTTCGCGGACAGGCTCGCCGGTTTTCCGACGAGCCGTTCGTGGGCCGCGATGAGCTCCTCGTCGAAGATGTGGCGGAACGCGTCGGAGACGTTGGCGCGGGCGCGCTCGACGTGGCCCGCGATCTCGCCGGGCGCGGCGATGACCTCGTCCTGGAAGCGGGCGTAGAACTGCATGTGCCGCGCCTCGTCGACCTGCTGGGTCGCGAGGAACGTGGCCTCCTCCTCAGAGCCGTAGGCGCCGACGAGGCCCGAGAAGTTGGTCGTGATGCGCTCCTCGGCGACCATCAGCGAAGAGAGCACGAAGAAGATCAGGTCGCGGTCCTCGCCGGACATCTGCGCCCATTGCTCTCTGTCGCGATCGAGGTCGATCGCGAACGGCGACCACTGCGAGTCCTCCCAGCGCCGGTAGAGAGTCTGCGGGTCGTTGAGTTGGATCTCGTGGTCGGTCACGTCGCGGCGCCCGGCTTGCTCGCCCGGACGATCGCCGCAACGGCGTGCTCGTGGACGCGGTGCGTCTCGCGGATCTCCAGATCAATGAGACCTGCAGCCACGAGGGCGCGCTCGAACTCCTCTCGGGTCAGCGCTCCGGCGACGCAGCCGGTCCACTGCTGCATGTCCGCACGCGTGAGCTCATCCATGTCCGGGTCGGCGATCACGTCGGAGATCGCGAAGCGACCGCCGGGACGCAACACGCGTGCGGCCTCCCGGATCGCCTTCGGCTTGTCGCCCGAGAGATTCAGGACGCAGTTTGAGATCACGACATCGACGCTCGCATCAGGCAGCGGAATCTCCTCGATGTAGCCCTTGCGGAACTCGACGTTCTCGATGCCCGCCCGCTCTGCATTGCGGCGGGCGAGGTCGAGCATCTCGTCGGTCATGTCGAGGCCGATCGCGCGACCTCCCGGGCCCACGCGCCGGGCGGAGATCAGGACGTCCGCCCCTGCCCCGGAGCCGAGATCGAGCACCGTCTCGCCCGCGGCGAGGTCCGCGACCGCAGTCGGGACGCCGCAGCCGAGCGAGGCCTCCACGGCGTCGCGAGCGTCCTCGCCCGCACCGCCATAAAGGGAGGAGCCGAACACCTCCTCGCCCCGCCTGTCGGTCAAGGCGGGCGCCGCGCCGCCGCCGGCGGCTGCCGCGTAGCGAGCGCGGACGAGCTCGCGCACGTCGTCCTCGCCGCATCCGCACGAGGGGACGCCCGGCGTGCAACAGGCGTCCTTCTCCGCCGTGGCGCAGCAGTCCCTCTGCGTTTCGACGGCGCAGCAGTCGTCGGGGCGCTCTAGCTCAGCCATTCCGAGAGCTCTTCGAGCGCCCCAGGGATCACGTAGTAGTAAGCCCAAAGGCCGCGGCGCTCCGAGTCGACGATCCCGGCTGCCCGGAGCTTGCCGAGGTGGTGCGAGAGCGTCGGCTGGGAGACCTCGAACAACGGCACGAGCTCGCAGACGCACACCTTGCCCGCATGCTTTCGGAGCACGTCGACGAGCTGCAGGCGAATCGGGTCGCCGAGCGCCTTGGCGACATCGGCCATGCGCATCGCCCGCTCCCGGTCCACGTCCGGATACACCACCGGCTCGCAGCACGGCTCGCCCGCGGGCCGCTTGGTCTTGGGCGCGAGCTGCAGATCGATAGCCATCGATCTACGTATATCTATTGAAAAGACGTTTGTCAATGCAATAGCGTTTGCGCCGTGAACCCGCCTCCCCTCCGCCGCCGGCTGCTTGCGGAGCTGCTCGGCTCGGCGTTCCTCGCGGCGCTCGTGATCGGCTCGGGGATCGCGGCGCAGACCCTCTCGCCCGACGACACCGGCCTGCAGCTGTTCGAGAACGCTGCCGCCACCGGGGCGGGCCTGTTCGCGATCATTCTCATGTTCGGCCCGGTCTCCGGGGGCCACTTCAACCCGGTCGTGTCTCTCGCCGACGCCCGGCTCGGAGGGATCTCCTGGCGCGACGCCGCCTCCTACGTTCCCGCGCAGATCGCCGGCTGCGTGCTCGGCGCCGTTGTCGCGAACGGGATGTTCGCGCTGGCCGCCGTCAGCATCTCCACGCACCATCGCGCGAGCCCCGCACACCTGTTCTCCGAGGTGATCGCCACCGGCGGGCTCGTGCTCGTGATCTTCGCGCTCGCCCGCTCGCGCAGAGCGGCCACGGCGCCGGCGGCCGTCGGCGCGTACATCGCCGCCGCCTACTTCTTCACGAGCTCCGCCAGCTTCGCCAACCCCGCGATCAGCGTCGGGCGGATGTTCTCCAACACGTTCGCCGGCATCGCCCCTGCCTCGGTGCCCGGGTTCGTCGTCGCGCAGCTGGTCGGCGGCTTCCTGGCGATCGTCACGGTCCGTGTCCTGTATCCCGGGGTCACCCCGGCAGAGGCCGCCGAGGTGGTCGTGCCCCACATGGCGGAGAGCCGCTGACGATGGCGACCGTGCTGTTCGTGTGCCTGCACAACGCCGGACGCTCGCAGATGAGCCAGGCCCTCTTCGAACGCGCCGCCGACGGCGGTCACGTCGCTCTGTCAGCCGGGACGACGCCCGGCAAGCGGGTGCACCCAGAGGTCGTCCAGGCCATGCGGGAGGTCGGGATCGACCTCGCGGAGCGCCGGCCACGAGCCCTCACACGGGAGCTGGCCGAGCAGGCGGACGTAGTGGTGACGATGGGCTGTGGCGACGCATGCCCCTATATCCCGGGCAAGCGCTACATCGACTGGGATCTCGCGGACCCGAAGGGGCGCCCGGTCGAGGAGGTCCGGGCGACGCGGGATGAGATCGATCGGCGCGTGCGCGAGCTGCTCGCAACGCTCTGAGCTCGGAACCGGCTACCCGCTCCGGGGTCCTCGCTACGGTCGAGACATGCGTGGCGAGATGTTGCGGCTGTGAACGCCTCGGGGCGCGTCATCGAGGGCATCTGGATCGCCTGGGCGGCGTTCTGGCTGCTTGCCGCCCTCAGGACGAAGCGCACGGTCGAGCGCGGCGGGCTGTTCGGCTACCGGACCGTGACGGTCGTGATCATGCTCGCGCTGCTCGGGGTGTTCGCGTTGTTCGGGCACCGACCGGCTTCGGTTCTTTGGCGCCCGCCCGGCTGGCTGGCGCTCGTGTGCGTCTGCCTCACAGCGGTCGGCGCCGCGTTCGCGATCTGGGCGCGGGTCGTGCTCGGCCGCAACTGGAGCGCCGAGGTCACGTTCAAGCAGGGCCACGAGCTGATCGAGTCGGGGCCCTACGCGCTGGCACGGCACCCGATCTACACGGGCATCCTGGCGATGGGGATCGGGACCGCGGTCGACTACGGGCGCGCGATCGGCGTCGCGCTGCTGATCGGCTTGTGCGGCGGCTTCTGGTGGAAGGCGCGCGACGAGGAGAGGATCATGAGCAGGCACTTCCCGAAGGCGTACGCCCAGTACAAGGCCCGCGTCCACGCGATCATCCCGTTCGTGCTCTGAGCGAGCGGAGCGGTCTGAACGCTGACCGGCGCGCGTCCGCTGCCGGCGCCGCGCGGGCGTCTTGGCGCCTAGCATCTCCAAGGGCGTGACTGCACGAGTGCTGCTTGGCATCCCGGCAACGTGCGTGGCCCTCGCCGCCTGCGGCGGCACGTCCGGAGTACCCGCACGCCGCGTTGCCCCCGACCCCTCGAAGCCCCGCCCGGCCGCGTCTGCTCAGACGAGCGCCCCGCGCGCCGTCGCGGCGGCCAGAGTCGCCGCGAGCTGCGCGCGCCGACCGCCGGAGCGTCCCCTGGAACGCCGCCAGTGGCTCACGGGGACGATCATCACGGAGTACTACCCGGTGCCCGAGCGCTGGTTCGACGGCGCATACGTCCAGGCGCCGGGCGATGCCGGACGCCACCGCGTCGACTGGCTCTACTCGGCCAACGGCGTCTCGATGGAGGGCGACGGCATCGACCTCGCAGGCCACCATGTCCACATCGCAAACCTGGGTTCGGCGGGTTGGGTCAACTCAGCCGGCGGACCGACAGTGCCGCCGAAGTGCGGAGTCCACTGGAGCGGCGGGCCGCCGGCGTGGCGCGCGGGCGGCTGGCGCAACGCGTCCGGCGCCGTCACCTACCCGCTCTCGCGCGGCGGCTGGTCGCACGGCTTCGGTCACTGGGTCGGAGCCTACGGCGGCGCCACGTTCGAAACGGGGGCCTCGCTGCCGCTGAGCTACTACCACTCGGTCGCCGTCGATCCGGGGCTGATCCCGCGCGGCAGCCGCATCTTCATCCCGGCGTATCGCAGCATCAACGGCGGCTGGTTCGTCGCCCAGGACACCGGCGGCGCGATCATCGGCCGCCACATCGACGTCTACCGCCCGCCGACCGCGCAGCCGTTCGGCAGCGGGCGGCTCCGCCTGGATGAACGCGTGTACGTGATCCCGCCGGGCAGCTAGCTAGCCGGCGCCACGATCCTGGGCGCTGTGATGCCGCCAGCCCGCGGGGTACTCGGCGTCGTGCAGACGGTAGAGCTCGTGGGCGTAGTGATCGAGGCGGTCTGCGGCCGATTGGGCCTCGTGGTAGTCCTTGCCATGGTCGCGAGCGGGCGTCTTCTCCTCTGCGCGCTTTCGGACCACGTGAAGCTCCTCGCGGGCGAGCTCCACGACTTTTTCGAGCGTCTCCTCGAGATTCATGTTCTCCCCTTCGACGAGTGGCCTGCGGCGGCGGCCGCAGGGTCAGCGTAGTCGGGCACCGACGCCTGCGCCTGGAGGAACGCTAGCCTCGGGTTCATGGCGGCGGCTGAGATGGGGATGGCCGACTACTTCCTGCAGGGGTTCGGCTCGGTGCTGCCCGACGAGCATCCAGCGCGGGCCGAGCTGATCGGAACCCCGCGCCTGGGCAGGGAGAAACACACCGGGCTCGTCGCGTATGAGCTCACCGATCTCGCGATCGACTGGTTCCAGGAGCTGGTCGGCGCGGAGGGGGGCGAGACGAAGGTCCTCGACAATCTCCCGGCCCCCAACGTCGATCTCGAGGTGAGGCGCAGGCGGATACTTCAGGTCCGGGCGAGTGGCCCACGGTCAAGGGAGGCCTCAGAGCACGCCCTCAAAGTCCAGGAACTGTTCGCCGAAGGTCGCCTGTTTCCGCAGGCCGAACGCGCCGGGGCGTGCTTCTACGTGCTGCTTGTCGGCAGGAAATCGCCTGACGAGGCGCTCGCCGGCGAGGCGACGCGTCAGGCCGTGGAGCTCAACGAGCTCGGCAACCGGCATGACCCTGAAGACCCGGCCGAGTCCCCGTGAGCGGTTCTGGAACGCAGCAGCTTCTGTCGGGTCCGGTGAGCGCTACGCCGAGCTCGGGCTCACTTCGGGCTCGGCCGGCCGGCTGAGGCCGGCGCCCACACGGGCCTCGCGGAAGCTGACCAGCCTCCGGCGGCGCTCGTCGTAGAGCTTCAGCCGCGTCGCGCGGAGCCCGTCGATCAGGGAGAGCGTCGGAACGTCGTGGAACGCCGGCGTCGAGTCGTGCGCGCGCTTCAGGTTGTAGCTGGGGACCTGAGCGTTGAGGTGGTGGATGTGGTGGTAGCCGATGTTGCCGGTGCAGAAGCGCAGCAGGCCCGGAAGCCTCAGGTAGGAGCTGCCGCGAAGCGCAGAGTCGGTGAAGCTCCAGTTCCCGGCGTCGTCCCAGTAGGCGTCCTCGAACTGGTGCTGGACGTAGAACAGCCAGATCCCGATCGACCCCGCGAGCAGCGCCGGCAGGCCCAGGACGAGCAGGTAGTCGCGCCAGCCGATCAGCCACACGAGCAGTCCCACGATCACGGCGAGCGCGGCGTCCGTCGCGATCACGCTGCGCCGCATCCGTGGCCGCGCGTTCTTGGCGACGATGCGCGGGCCGATGATCATGGCGACGATCGGGCCCAGCCCGAACATGACCAGCGGGTTGCGCACCAGCCGGTAGCCCAGCCTGCCTTTCGGTCCGAGCGCTTCGTACTCGGCGACCGTCAGCGTGTGCAGGTCGCCCGTGCCGCGCTCATCGAGGTTCCCCGCGTTCGCGTGGTGGACGGCGTGGTCGTGGCGCCAGCGATGAAACGGCGAGTACAGAAGCAGCCCGATCGCGCGTCCGAGCCAAAGGTTCGCGCGCCGGGACGGCAGAAAGGAGCCATGCGAGCAGTCGTGGAACACGATGAACGAGCGCACGAGGAACACGGCGGCCGGGACGACGAGCACCAGCGCGAGAGGCGACCGTCCGAGCAGCACGTAGATTGCGGCGGACAGCCCCAGGTAGGGAAGAACAGAGGTGGCGAAGCTCAGAGCAGCGCGCCGTGAGTCGGGCAGCGCGAACGGGGCGAGCTGCTCCCGCCAGGAGCGTGCTTCCGTGCCGCGCCCGGCGTTCAGCCGGGGTTGGTCGCTCATCGCGCCGCTGCCCGCTGGCGGCGCCGCGGGCGGCGGCCTGAAGACCCGGCGCCCTCCGCGCGGTGCTCCTCGCCGCCAAGGCCGTGGTTCAGCCCGAGCCGTCGTGCGAGCCGGCGCATCTCGTGGCGCTCGGCTGAGCCGACGAGCGTCACCCCTACCCCGCTGTTACCTGCCCGGCCGGTTCGGCCGACCCGGTGGATGTAAGCGTGGTGGTCTGCGGGCGGGTCGAAGTTGATCACGTGCGATACACCCTCGACGTCGATTCCGCGCGCGGCCACGTCGGTCGCGACAAGCGTATCTACGCGTCCGGACTGGAAGCGCGCGAGCGCGCTGTCGCGCTGGTTCTGGGACTTGTTGCCGTGGATCGCGACGGCCTGGAGGCCCTGCGCCGCCAGGCGTTTGACGAGGCGGTCGGCCCCGCGCTTGGTGCGCACGAAGACGATCGTCCGGTCACACTCGCCCCGCAGCTCCTCGACGAGGGCCTCGAGCCGTCCCTCGTCGCGGATCGCGACGAACCTGTGCTCGACCGGCACCTGCTCGCGGCGAGGTGGCGCGGCGTGCTCGTGGACGAGCGCGTCCGAGGTGTAGCGCGCGGCCACATCCCCGGCGACGCCATCGAGCGTGGCGGAGAAGAACAGCGTCTGGCGCTTTTTGGGGCAAGCGCGCACGATGCGGTCGATCGCGGGGCGGAATCCCATGTCGAGCATGCGATCGGCCTCGTCGAGCACGAGCATCCGGACCCGCGCGAGCGTGAACGCCCCGCGGGCGAGGAGATCCTCGAGGCGGCCTGGAGTGGCGACGATGATGTGCGCGCGCTTCGCCCTCGCCGCCTGGGCGTTGATGCCGACACCGCCGTAGACGGCGGCGACGCGCAGCCCGTTGGCGGCGGCGATCTGCTCCAGCTCGGAGACGATCTGGGCGGCGAGCTCGCGCGTGGGGGCGAGGACCAGACCCGTCGGTGCCGGACCCGCCTGCAGGCGCTCTGCGAGCGGGATGCCGAAGGCGAGCGTCTTGCCCGACCCGGTCGGCGCCTTGACGAGGACATCCCGTCCCGCGAGCACGTCCTCGAGGACGAGCCGCTGGACGGGGAAGGGTGCCGTGATCCCACGGCGGGACAGGGCGCCGCACACGGCGCCGGACACGCCGAGATCGGCGAAGGACTGCTTTGACATGTAGTTGCTGCTCCTGACGGCGCTCGCTGGCGCCTGCGGTTCGGAGGGTGGCTGACCCGAACCGCCCCTGGCGGGACTCAAGCGAGCTGACCTCGCGGCCGAAAGTCTCGACCGCCACGACGACCGTACCAGAGCCGGGCCGGAATGCCCGGCGGTTCGGACCCAAAGCCGAGCGCGATAAGCTTGTAATGATTCCAACTAAGTCGCGGCCGGCGCAGCCCACGCGAGGGTGAGGCTTAGGAGAGGGGAGCGTCCTCCTCCGTGCGGCGGCTGCCGAACCAGCGCCAGGGCAGGGTCAGCCCTGAACGCAAACGGTGCCAGGAGGGCATGTGCCGAGTTCCTACCAGCTGCGCCAGCAGGAGCAGCACGAAAAGAAGCTCAAGGACATCCGCGAGCAGGTCGCCGCGGGCAAACTCGTGATCCGGAAGATGACGCCGGAGGAGCGAAGGCGCTTTCCGCCGCGCGATCCGGCGGCCCCCAGCGCACGCCCAAAGCGTCGCTGATGGCCCGTTTCTTCGTTCCGCCGCTGCCCGACGGAGCACCGGCGGCCGAGCGGGCCTACCGCGAGCTGCGCGACCAGGCCGAGGCGAGCACCGGAGCGGTCTCGCGCGACCGTCGCATCGAGGGCGTGCTGTATCGCTGCAGCGGCCGTGACTGCCAGTTGCGCGTCGGCGAGCTCGACGTCGGCAACGGGCGGATGGTGGTCGCGATCATCCAGGTCGGCAGGGACGCCTACACGGTCCATCACCTGGCCGGGGACGCGACCCGGCCGTCGGAGCCCGTCGTGCTGCACGGCTCCGACATCTACTCCGTGACTGATTTTCAGTAGGGGCGGGCTCGCGGGTCGCGCGCCCGGGAGTGTGCAGCGGGGGGTTGGCCGTCGTCGGCCTGAGCGGGGCGAATCGCTGAAGCGATCAGGGCGCCCGTTTTGCGTCGGGGCCGACCAAGTCGACGGTCCCGCGACGTCCTCGGCTCGGTCGTGCGGCGATACTTGGGGCTCGATGCCCCAGCCGGGACCCTCGGCGAAGCTCCGCGCGGTCACCAACCGATGCCAAGCTCCGGGACACCCCCAGAATCCAATCGCTGAAGGGATGGCCGAATGCAAGCGCAAGACCCGACATCCGACTCGGCGGCTGCCGGCCCGCTGGCAGCGCCCCCGCCGCCCGCCGTCAAGACGCGACACCACCTCGCCAGAGCAGTTCGCCTCAGTCCGTCTGAAATCCGCCGGGCAGTGAAGGAGGTCGATGGCTTCAACGCGAAGCTGGCGGTCACGATCACCAAAAGCGTGGGCTCGATGCTCTGTGCCTATGTGTTCACCTTGATCGCTCTCACCAGCCTGCCGGCGATCCTGATCGAGGCGGGCGTTCTGAGCAAGAGCGACGTGCCAACCTTCCTGACGAAGCCGGGCCTGATCCTGATCGTCGCCTGGATCGCACAGACGTTCATCCAGCTCGTGCTGCTGTCGATCATCATGGTCGGCCAGGAGGTCCAGTCGATCGCCTCGGAAGCCCGGGCGGAAAATACCTTCAAGGACACCCAGGCAATCCTCGACGCCCTGAACACCGAAACGCAGGGCGGGCTGCGGACGATCCTCGAAGCGATCGAAGCGCGGGGCAAAACTGCCGCGCAACCAGCCCCGGGGGTCGCGCGAAACTAAAGGTGGGTGGTGGTAAAGGTGGGTGGTGGCCAGCTGCTCGCGGCGGCCGCCGCAGTTGCGCGTCCATTCGCGCCTTGAAGTCCCTCCACGTGACTCCGCCAGGGCCGGGCCGGGCCGCGCTCGCGCTGCGTGGCGTCTCGAGGATCGGGGATAGGCTTCGACGTCGTGGCGACCGCGACCAAGCTGACCATCGGCGAGACCGCCCTGACACGGATCGGACTGGGCACCAACCGCCTGACCAACACGCCTCAGAACGTCGCGTTCGTGCGGGAGGCGATCGCCGCCGGCGTCAACATGATCGACACCGCGCACCTCTACACGGGCGGCGAAAGCGAGGCGACACTGGGAGAGGCCGGCGCCCCGGCCGCGGCGGAGTGCATGGTGGCGACGAAGGGCGGGTACAGCGTCGCGGAGGCGAATCCGGATGCGCTGCGCGCGCAGATCGCAGAGAGCCTTCGTCGCCTGCGCACCGAGCGCATCGGCCTCTATTACCTGCACCGCATCCACCCCGAGGTGCCACTGGAGCAGAGTCTCGCCGTGCTCGCCGAGCATCGCGACGCCGGCACGATCGGGCATGTCGGCCTCTCTGAGGCGAGCGTCGAGCAGGTCGAGCGCGCACGCGCCGTAGTGCCGATCGAGGCTGTCCAGAACCACTACAGCCTCACGGAGCGAAGGCACGAAGAAGTCGTCGATTACTGCGCGGCGGCGGGGATTGTGTTCGTCCCGTACTTCCCGCTGCGCGGCGGCGGCCCCCCGGAGCTCGACGAGATCGCGGCTCGCCACGACGCGACGACGAGCCAGATCGCGCTCGCGTGGCTGCTGCGGCGCTCGCCGATGATGCTGCCGATCCCCGGCACCCTCTCGCTCGCACACCTGCGCGAGAACCTGGGCGCGCTCGAGATCGTCCTCACCGACGCCGAGTTCGCGGCGTTGATGTAGGCGACCGAGGCTCGCGCTGGTCGCCGCCGCCCACGGCGCCATCAAACGACCCGGCCCCAGCCGCCCCCAGCTCCCCCCAGCATCCAACTGGAACTCTAATCGGGGCGAATGGTGGGGGTTGGGTTTGGGGAGCGGGTTTGCGCGGGGCGTGGGCGGTTTCGTGTGCGGCGGGAGGCACGAGCGGCCTCTGCACAGCACGTGTAAGCTCGCAGGCGTGATCCCAATTCGTGGAATCGTGTCGTGAAACTCGGCGAGGCGCTCGCACAGCGCGCGGAGCTACAGAACCGTCTCGGACAGGTGCGTGACCGACTACGCGTCAGCGCGCTCGTCCAAGAGGGCGATCAGCCACCCGAGGACCCCGAGCCGCTGCTCGCCGAGCTCGAGCAGGTCGCACACGATCTCGAGCGCCTCATCGCGGCGATCAATCAGACCAACGCGATCACGCGGCTGCCGTCTGGCGCAACTCTCACGCAGGCGCTGGCGCGGCGCGACGTCTTGGGGCTTCGCCACAGCGCGCTAAAGGCCGTCGCTGATGCGACCGCGCAGCAGCAGGCCCGCTACAGCCGCTCCGAGATCCGGCTGGTCCGGACGTTCGACGTCGCCGAGGTGCGCAAACTCGTCGACTCGCTGGCACAAGAGCAGCGTGAGCTCGACGTGGAAATCCAAGCAGCGAACTGGACGGTGGAGCTAACGGACGATCAGGCCTAGCACGAGTTGGTAGCCGCGACGGAGGCGGCGAGCGCCAGGGCGGCAACTGCCCGGAAGTTGCATGCCGCGCAAGCGGCTCATTGGCGGCGCGTGGGCAGCGCCGGCGGGTTCGATTCCCGCGGTCACGGTAACGCCCAGCATCGTCACCTCGGCACAGCGCACAGCGCAGAGCGCACGACCGCGGCGCTGAGTCTCCGAGCGGTGAGGGTGGGGCAGGGGTTTCTCGTGTGTCGCAAAACTATGGCGCTGTGCTACCATGGTGTCATGGCTAAGAACCTCACGGTGCGGCTCGATGACGAGCTTGCATCCGACACAGAGGCGCTCGCTCGCGCCGAAGGCAAGAGCCTGAATGAGACCGTCAAGCACGCGCTCGCCGAAGCGGTGCAGCGCCGTCGGGAAGACCCCAAGTTCAAGGCGCGCGTGAAGCGCATCATCGAAGAGGACCGCGAGCTGCTCGAGCGCCTCGCGAAGTGAGCGTCGTCTACGTCGACCTGGTCGACTATCTGGCCATCGCCGCAGAGCTGACGGGACTCGATCCCCCCACGCTCCAACGCGTAACGAAGATCGAGCTCGCCGAGTCGGCGCTCCACGCGCCGGCAGCCGGCTTCGGTGAGACCGAGTTCTACCCCGACTTCATCGACAAGGCCGCGGTCGTGCTCGTTCGCCTCGCGAAGAACCATCCGCTGCCCGACGGCAACAAGCGAGCCGCTTGGGTCGCGCTGCGTCTGTTCGTCGCGATCAACGAGTGGACCTGGCGCACCACGCCGGGTGTAGACGAGGCGGAGCAGGCCGTACTCGCCGTGGCGTCGGGCACCTGGGGCGAGACCGACACGGCAGACTGGCTGCGCGGTCACCTGGCACCGCCAACCTGACCGCTCCACGAGGCCTTATTTGAGGTTGCGCCATAACCTCAAATAAGGACCCTCGCTACTTGAGGTTGCGCGCCCCGGCCGAGAGTCCGAACATTCGAACATCTGACGGAGCTACTGCTGGCTGCTCGCGCTCCCCAATGGTCCGGTCGATCGGCACGACATGCCCCCTGCTCCGTCGCCTGAGCACCACCGCGTCGGTACGGTCTACCTGCTTCATTTCTCCGGTCGAACGAAGCACGGCCACCAGCACTACCTCGGCTGGTCCAGCGACGTCATCAAGCGGTTCAGCCGCCACCGCGCCGGTTGGGGAGCGAACGAGGCCAGGAAGGCGCTCGGCGAGGGGCTGAAGATCACGCTCGCGCAGAGCTGGTCCGGCACGCTTGCCGACGAGCGGCGCATCAAGCACGAATGCAGATGGATCAGTGGCGGCTTCGCATGCCTGTGTCCGTACTGCGACCTCAAGGACGAGCGCGCAGTCGACCTTGTTCGCGGAATGGGACCGCCGACGACTTTGCGGGTCGTGCGCCCTCGGTTGCATGCCGATTACGCTGCCGCGGATGACCTCCGAAGCGCCAGGGCCTCGTGATTCCAGCAGCCGCCTTGCTGCCCTCGATGCCCTACTTGCGGGCCTGAGCGACGGGGAGCTCGCGAAGGCATGGGCGCGCTGCATGCGCGTAATGAAGGATCGCGGGCTCGTACGGACGGCCAATACACCGGTTGGCGACTACGCCGAGCGGATTTGCTGCAGTCGCTTCAACCTCCATCGCGCAGGGTTCTCCGAGAAGTCCATCGACGCGATCGACGAACAAGGCGTCCGCTACCAGATCAAGGGCCGCCGATTGACGCCAGAGAACCGGAGTCGCCAGCTCGGGGCCATCCGCGACGTCGCCGACGGCCCGTTCGACGTCCTGCTCGCCGTGTTCTTCGATGAGGATCTCAACGTCGAGGAGATCTGGAGCATCCCCTGCGAGGTCGTAAAGGAAGCCGCTTACGTCGCCCGGACCAATTCGACACGTTTCGTGCTGACCCAAGCGAGACAGCTAGACCCGCGGATCACACGACTCGTGTAGAGCCCAAGCCGACAGGTGGCTAAGAGGCGCGGTCGATGTAGCGCCACACCGTCGAGTGGATCGCACATCAGCGTTGGCCCGTGAGCTGACGGGAGCGTAGGCACGCTCGGGTCACGTGAGCTCCCAGAGTCCGCGCGGCGAGACATCGGCGGCGTGGAGCAGCCCTCGCTTGCGCAGCCCAGTCGCCGCCCACCGAACGTCGTATTGCCACGTGTAGAAGAGATCACCGGAGTCACGCAGATCCGTCTCATGGTCGCGCCAGATGACTCTGCACACGTCGATCAGGGCAGCACTCCCGCCCCATACCTCGATCGCCTCGACCACCCATGCCTGCAATTCGGCCTTGCCAACAGCCGTCATGTTGCGTACCAGCCCCCTGCGCGTCGTTCGACCTTTCCTTCCCGCTCGAGAGCGGGAAGGGTTCGCGTGAGGAGCGCCTCCTCGATGCCGATCTCGAAGGCGATCCCTGGCGCGGAGATCCCCGGGTTGCTCCTGATTGTGGCGAGCGCGCGCTGCGTGAGAAGCGCCCGCGGGCTACGTCTGTTCGCCACGGCATCGAGCGTCAGCCGCCCGAGCCCGTCGAGCCGCCTCGTTCGGGTCCGCAATGACGGGGGCGGGCTGGAACCTGTCATCGCCTCGCTGGGCTCGACCCAGCCGTCGGTCCGTCCATCTACGTCCCCTTGAGTGACAGCCTCGGTGCGCCTGGCCTGACCTGGTTCTGGCGCTGCGTCGGCATTGGATGATCCAAGGCGATCGGCCACCAATCGCTCCGAGTCATTTGAGACATTCTCGCCCTCCGCGATCACGTAGTGCGTCCCGCGCCTCACCCCCCGCTTCGCGAGCACGCCCCGTCCGACTAGGCCCATCAGCACCTCTCGGGCTTCGGGCGCGGACAGAGCAGTCGCCTCCCTCAACGTGATGTTCGTGACCCTGCCCGCACTGCGAGCGAGCATCACGGCGGTCCGCTCGAGGTCTGTGATCGCGCCCTCGTGCGCCTCGTCCGACGGACGCACGGTCGCCCCGCCTCTGGGCGCCGCGTCGATGCGGGTGATGTCCGCCGATGCATCTCTGTGGCGAACCTCGAATGTGGGAAGCGGTGCGTGCTCGCCCCGCAAGCCCGCGATCGCGGCGTCGAAGGTTGCTTCGACCAGTTGATCGACCTCTACCGCATCGAGGGCTGTGAAGGACGTGAAGGGGCTCAGCCGCATCAGCCGCTTCATGGCCTCACGCATGAGCTGCATACGGTCTCTCGCATCACCGGCTCGTACCCGCCTGAGGAACTCGCCTGCCACGGCACGCGCCAGCCTTCGGTCTCCGGCGATCGTCGGACGCTCCATGATGTTGACAAGCTCATCCTCACCGAGGTCCTCGAGCGGGATGGAGGCCCCCAACACCTCGACGCGCCACCAGAGCCGTCGGAACGTGTTCCGGTTGACGTTGCCGATGAAGCGGCGCTCGTCCGCATCCGAGCCGAACCGCCAGACCGCGATGTCGAGCAGCCAACAGCACGTCAGGTATGTCCAGACCTCCTCTTGCGATGCCTCGTTCGGCGTCATCGGCAGCAGCCGATGCAACTCGGGTGCCAAGCGCCCGTCGAAGCGCGTCGTGTCGGACGTCGCCCGCGGGTAGCCGTGCTCCCTCGCCACCTCCAAGACTCGGGCGCGCAGCGACCGGAGCTGCGAGTCGGTGACGAGAGTGCCCCCGACGGGGGCGAGCGTGTACTGCTCCTCGTGCAGTGGCTGTCCGACTGCGAGCTCCTCTATCGGCCGGCCGAGTGTGCCCGACAGCAGCTCGCGGGCGCGCTCACGCTCGAGTCGACGCATCAGAAGAGTCAACTCACGACCCCCAGGTGCGCTTGGAGCTCGGCATCCAGGCGCGGCCGATCGTCGCGGAGTCGACGGGCGAGTGCCTCCACCGGGACACCCGGCCAAGCTGACGCCAGCAGCTCGAAGAGCATCCGGCCCAGCGTGCCCTCCTGATACGACTCGGGTCCCGCGACGAACGGTTCGCTCGAGAGCGCCCCCTCGACGAGCGTCCTCGCCACGTCGTAGACGACGAAGCCACGGATGACCCCCGAGCGGACATCGGAGCTTCCGGATCGCAATGCATCCAGCACGCCGCCATCCCGCGAGTTGACAAGGAGCCGCAGAGAGGCGGACACCGGAGCCTCCAAGTCCTCGGCCGACCAATCGAGCGCCCATAGCCCCTGGGCCGGCAGACGTGGGATCGACTCGAACTCGACCGCCGTCAGAGGGAACCGCGCTGCGGCCCCTTCGACTACCAGGTGAGCACGGTCGCGCCAGAGAACAGCCCCCGGTCGCCGGGGGGACAGGGGCGAAGGGCCAGAACCGGCCGAACGGAGCACCACCTCTGTCACGAGCTCGACACGACCGCCCGAGGTCGATCCCGGGACGGTGATCTCGATCGGGACCCGCAACGTCCCGTCCATCGCTCCGAGCTCGACTGGATCGGCGCCACCGCTGAGCCTCGTCCGATCCGAGCGCCACGAGGCGACCACGGCGAGCGTCGTGTCGTCCGGCAGACGACACGCGCTCCGCACGAGGTCGACGTCGACGGTCAACGACCTGGTCGCCTCCACTTCGGTGAACGGGTCCCAGTGATCGAGCCGATCGGGCAGCTGTGCGCCATCGGGGGTGCGCCACGGCTCCGCATCCACCGACTCATCCGGGGGAAGCAGGTAGGGTCTCGCGGCCGGCGTCCTCACGCCGGCTCGGCGACCACGTCGATCCGCATCATCGCGTCCTCATGGAGCGCCACGACCGCGCCCCACTCGCCGGCTCCGACGTCGGCGGGAGCGAGAGCGCTGGCGCCGGGGTGGACGGCTCCGGACGGGTCGATCCACTCGCGTACCTCCGGGACGACGGAGCCGATCGGCGCCTCGGACTCGACTTGGGCGCCGTCGTTGGTCATCACCTCTACGCGGGCGCTCAGCTTCACGGCGTTGCCGTTCGGCTTGAGCTCGAACCGGTAGATGACGACGGGCACGTCGTCGGCGCTGGTGCCGAGTTCCGGCTCAGCCGCGTTGCGGATCATCGGGGGTCTGCCGCTCCGACCGTTGCCGTCGCCGGACACGTCATCGGCTTCGTGGCCGCCGCGCAATCGCTCGCCGGGCTCCTCTTGGAGATCCTCCGTCTGGCCGCCGACCACCCACTCACCGTCCGTGGTCCCAGGCGAGTCGTGTCCTGGTGCGTTCCGTCTCGCCCGACGGCGATTCGCAGCGACTGGGGACTTGCGCGCTCCCGGACCCTCGATCGTGGGCATGAGCGTCGCCAGCTGATCTGCGAATTCGCCGAGCGCAACCGCGCCGCCGTCTCCGACGGGGGCGCCAGCCTCATAGCCGGCGGCCTCTCGGCAGATGCCCGCGATGCGGTCGAGCGCGACCCTCACGAAAGTACGCTCCTGTTTGGACGTCAGGAACGTGGGAACCCAGTTGTCGTGCGTGGGGGGCTCGGCGCTTCGGAAGGTGGGATCGACGTCGACGCTGCAGCGGAACGCGCCGCTGTAACCGATGCGGCCCACCGGCTCGGCTCCCGGCAGATAGCACACGACAAGCTCGGCGTTCCTCATCAGCGCGACGTGATGCAAGCCTCCGGCAGTCACGCGGGCGCCCTCCGGGGTCGGCCCATCGTGCGCCGAGGCGGGTGCGGCGGGACCGCGCTGGATCACGAGCCTCCCGAGCCGCCGGATCGGCCTCAGGCATTCGATCGGACGATCGATGACCAGCGGGTCCTCGTCATCGTCGCCGGGTTCCTCCGAGCGCAGGCGGTCCATCGCCTCGACGAATCCCCGTAGTCGTGGATGGCTTCGCGGGTCGGGTACCGGGATCCTGCGCTCGCCGTCGCGGAGGACGAACCGCATGGTGGAGTGGACGCCGCCCTGGGCCGTGGTCATCCTAGGCCAGAAGTTCCACGCGAGTGCCTGTGCGATGAAGGACATCGTCACGTCCGACTCGTCGTCCTCGTCGAGCATGACCGCAGGCGCCACGATCGCGACGGTGGTCCCGAGTCCTCCCGCTCCCTCTCGATGGGGCAGACCGAGCAGACCGGCGAGTTCTGCAGCCTCGCTACCGCCGACGGGTTCGGGGACCCCGTCGACCATGCGCCCCCACCAGTGCCGGCCGGTGTACGGGCGACCGGCCTCGGAATACTGCTCGCCGAGCCCGTACGCGATCAGCCGCCGCTCGATACCCCCGCCGGTCCTGCAGCACGTGTCGATCACGACTGTCCGGGCGGCGCTGGCGAGATAGAAGGCGGCCTTGCCGAACCCGTACGAGCCACCGCCCAACTCCTTGTCCGGCGGCTGGCCGATGTTGCGGACGAAGTCTACGAAGTCCCTCTCGGCGTCCGGCTCGACGAGATCGGCACGTGTCGGTCCGGTCAGACCTCCGGTTCCGAAGTCGGCGAAGTAAAGGATCTCGAGGTCTCTCGAAAGGCAATCGCGCAACGGTAGACCCGGAGGAGGGTCCGTGAGCATGCGTCGCGCGACCTCGCGCGTTCCGGTCACGTCGATACCCTGCCTGCCGATCTCGACGGTGATGCCATGCTCCTCGCGCCGCCGGGCATCCCAGCAGTTCTGCACCGCCTCCCTCACGAGCACCTCCAACGGCTCGGTGTCCGGCCGACCGAGCTGGTTGAGGACACCCACGGCGGCCACCCCGCCCACCGCCGTGTAGGGCTCGGAGAAGCGTTCCAGAGGCGCGGTGCTGTCGTCCGGGCGCATCATGCCGGAGCCACGGCGAGGCGAGCGACCAGCTCCCCATAGGACTCCTCCGAGAGGGAGCGCTCGAGACAGTGGTCGAGATCGACGCGATATGTGAGGTCGATGACACCGGCGGGCTTGACCCCGCCCGTGAAGCTGGCGGGGACTATCCGGGGGGTCGCGTCGTCCACCGGGACGGTCAGACGTTCACGGACGTCGAGACGTAGCCGCCCGGCAGCCGGGTAGTCCGCCGGCGCCAGCCCGGCAGCCTCCACCGACTGATAGACGTCGTGCGCCGAGGCGCCCGCGGCAATCAGCTCGTCGACGAGGTTCGGGACCGACCTCCCGCTGCCGGGAACCTCCTCGAGGCGCACGAGGTGCAGATACAGCGAACCGCCCTCGGGCTCGAGCAGCTGATCCTCGCCGTGGACCGTCACGACCCGTGCGGTGTGTGCCCTAGTCGTCTTGACCTCGACAGCGTCGGACCCGCGACGGACATCGTGGCGTCCCCTGTGAGGACCCACCCAGGCGTCGATCCGATGCGACGGATCGGCCCGCACGACATCGAGCATCACGAGAAGCTCACCGAAGATCGACACGAGTCGGTCCCGGCTCGGCCCGGGGCCGGGGCCCACCAAGAGCCGACGCCATTCTTCGAGGACGGCCGCGACGGCCCGCGCGGGCGCGTCCGGAGCCGCCGTTAGGCGATCGAAGATCGCGACGATGAGGTGGTCGAACACCTCGGCCAAGGCCGTCGTGAGACATGCGACGTCGAGATACGTGACGGGGGCCACCGCCGCGACGGTCAGCGGGCGGAGGCCCAGCGAGACCGCGGCGACCGGGCTTTCCGGAGGGGGTTCGTCGGACGAAATGAGCAGATGGGATCTCATCTCGTCATCCAAGCCGAGGAGCACGCCGGGGGGACCTACGTCGGGAGACCTGACCGTGAGTGCGCCGGGGGCCGGTCCGCCCACCTCGCGCAGGGCGGCGAACGTGGCCCTCACCTCATCGATCATCCCTCGAGTTCCTCTGGGTCCTCGCCGAGGTCCGCCTCGTCCGGTATCTCGATCTGCATGGAGCCCAGGTCCGCGGTCACGTAGTCGACCGCGGCGCTCCTGGACGAAGTGATGGGGAATACGAAGCCGACGCCGAGCATGTGCTCGACCGCTTCGAGCGGCTCGCGCGTGAGTTCGCTTCCGCGCACGGGGACGCTGTCCTTGGAGATCGGGTAGAGCAGCAGGAGCCCGGTCCCATCGCCGCGGCCATCCTGGCTCGGGAGGTTGCGGGCTCGTGCCACCTCATCCATTTGCATCGCCCGAAGGTCGGCGGGCGCCAACCCGAGGTCCACCACGCGGTCGCTGCTGCTCATGAGCGTCTTGATGTCGGCATAGGCGGAGCCGCCGATCTTCTTGAGCCTCGCGCGATTGATGCAAGGCAACTCTTCGCCGAGGTCGAGCTCGACCGATCCCAGTGAAGGTGACGGCCTGCCGTGGCCCATCAGGGCCACGTGGAAATGGGTGAGCTCGCCGTCCGAGCGTCTGTTCTCGATGTACCGCGCGATCAGGTCGCCGTCGAGGTCCCTGCTGTTTTCGTGAAACGCATAAGCCGATACGAACTCCTCGATGTGGGACGACGGTATGGGCCCGAGCACGGTGATCCCCGGGCGGATCTCGCGGCGCGGCGCGTCCCGCACGGAGCCGATGAGTGCACGCCCCGCTCGGAGGTTGCCCTCGAGCCATGCTCGGTCCCGGTGATTGAACAGGATCGTCTGAATCCTTCGTCCGGAGTACGACGCCTCCGCCAGCTGCGCGCTGCGCATCTTCGCGGCGGCCGTGATCGCGAGTTGCGGATGGGTACGGATCCGCACCCCCAGCTCCAGCGGTGACAGGTGCTCGCTCTCGAAGCGGGCGATGTCATGACGGATCTCCTGCTCCACCGTCGCTAGGTGGTGGAACCACTCGCGCATCTCGTCGGTCATCCAGATCCGCGTCAGGTCTGCGTAGCCGGTCCTGTACCCGAACCAGCGGCCCATCTGCAGGAGCGTGTCGTAGGCCGATGCCGTCCTGACGAAGAAAGACACCGAGAGCCCCTCCAGCGTCAGCCCGCGCGAGAGCGTGTTGCCGCCCACGGCGATAAGTACGCGGGGGTTGGACGAGTCGAATTGGAGTCGCTCCGCGCTCGCCGAGTTGTCGACCACGACGCGTGCCTCTTGCGAGACGAGCGGCAGCAGGCGCGAGATATCGTCCCAAGCGACCGTCTCAAGACCCCAATCTGCCGCGGGTACCCGTGCGCTCTCGTCCTCCCACATCGATCGCAAGGAATCGAACAGCCCGGGCTCCCTCCGGCCCATGCGCGCCGCGAGCTGGCGCATGTGTCCTTCGATGACGTCCGCCGTCCGCCTGTGGACGTCGACGTGCTGTGAGGTGTGGACGAGTGCGGTCGCATGTGGATTGCCTGCGCCTCTGATGCGGCGCGCCGCCGTGCTGAGCAGGAAATACCTGAGTGCATCGTCGAGGCTCGGGGTCAACTCGGGCTCGAATTCGTGGCGCGTCGCGGATCCACGCGGCCGTAGGTGTTCGAGCTCGTCGACTTGGATGGTCCTGATGAAGTCGTGACCGTCGCCGGTGTCCTCCACGGCCCCCTCCGGGTCGAACTCGAGAGGCTCGCGTCCGAATATGGCCTCTGGCCCGATGTAGGTCTCGGGGGGCGGCAGATCCACGATGAAGTCGCGTGGATACAGGTCGGCGGCCTCGGTCGGGTCGATCAGCACGTTCGCGAAGGGCGTCGCGGTGTACCCGACATAGGCGACTTTCGGGAGCACGGCGAGCGTCTCCCTGATCAGACCGTTTATGCGGGTCGGTTCGCGCCCGGGCTTGGATGTGCTGACGCTCGCCTGATCGGCCTCGTCGTCGATGATCAGCACGGGGCATTCCGCCAGTCGCTCGGGCCTCGCCCCTTCAAGCCAGCGTTTGACCCTGCGCAGCCAGTACGGGTTCTTGAGAACCACACCGAGCGAGCGGTGGCTTCCGGGTGCCGCGAGTGCGTCGACGCTCATGTTGTCGCTGAAGCCGTGGTCGGTGGTCAGCGGGTGCCAAGCGTGTGATTGCGGATCCGAGAGCTGTTCGGTGAGGCGGTTCTCCGTCTGCCGCCGAAGCGCTCGATGGATACCGGAGAGGACGATGAACATCCTGTAGCCGGCATCGGCGGCCTTCGCGATCACAGCGGTGAAGTTGGTGGTCTTGCCACTCTGTATGTAGCCGAGCACAAGGCCCTTGGACTCGAACGGTCGTGTGAGGTGCGGGTTGGGCAGGTGCGCGACCACCTTTGTCGAGGACTCGTCGAGGTCTTCCAGTGGCCGCGACTCCCACCCTTCGGCTCGGAGGATCCCGAGGAGCGATGACCAGTTGGGATCCTCCTCGCGCGGGCCGGGATACCAGGACTCGATTCCGCCGGCCACCACCGCCCTGGGCCGGGTCGCCGTCTGCACGTCGTGCATCAGCTCCCGCACCCGGACGGCAGCCGCCTCGACCGTCTCAGGCGGTACGAGCTCGGAGAGCTCACGCACCGCCGGATCGAGGTCCATCCCGGCCCCGTCGCGCATGATCCGAAGTAACTGCCGGATAACGGGATCCTCCCGGCAAAGGTCGGCCAGCTCCCCGGATACCGGTGTCGCCAAGGCTCCCTCCCAGCTGTCTATAGGTCTACGCCATGCCCGTCAGCGGGCGGAGTCGATCATCCCAGATATGCGATCGGCGGCACTCTGCGGATCCTCGTGCTCCCACACGCGCACGACGCCCCAGTCGTGCGCCCGCAGCATCTCGTCGTTGTGGCGATCACGCTCTCGGTTCGCTTGAAGCTTCGCGTCCCACCATGCCGCATTGCCCTTCGGCATCACGCAATGGTCAGGGCAGCGGTGCCAGAAGCAGCCGTCGACGAACACCGCGACCTTCGCCGGCCCGAACAGGATGTCTGCCGTCACCCGGATGTCGGGCTCGGGGCGGCGGTGCACCCGGTATCTGAAGCCTCGTCGGTGGAGCTCTCTGCGAAGCCGCAGCTCGGGCGACGTGTCGCGCGGACGGTTCGCGCGCCCCATAGCCGACGCCGCCGGTGAGCTCGGCGGCGGCGTGCCGCGCCGTCGATCAGCCACTCGGGGTCGTGGCTATCTCCTCCGGATCTCCGTTCGAGAGTCCCAGCAGCAGCCGGTCGCGTAGCGCGGGATCGTGTCCCAAGACGTCCTCCACGACCGACATGATGACGGGCCAGTCCCTGCTGATGCTGATGGCCTCCGAGTCGGCGGCGATCGTCGGTGCCTCCTCGTCCGCGCCATCGAGGTGGTCGCGGTAGCGCTCCTGTGCAACCGCGACCGCCCCTGACGCGATGGCCCGCAGACCCGGACGCAGCTCCTCCGGGATCGTGACCCGCATCTTGGCGACGTCTACGGCGAATCTGTCCTCGTCCCCGACAGGTAGCTCAAGGGCTATCCGGGCGAGCTTGGCGTGCTCGTCGAGGGTTCGCAGCCGGCACCACCCACCCGCCTGGATCAGGCGGTCACGACGATAGACGTAGAAGCCCTGATGGCGGTTCCACCGCTGCGGACCGCCGGCGCGCCGGTGGGCCTCAGCGGATGAGAACAGCTCCTGCGCAGGCAGCACGAACGGACGCACCGCGACCGTGATCGTCCTGCCGTCGGAGTCCTCGTACCCGAGTTCCTGGGTCGGAAGAGCCCGCGTGTGTGGCTCATCGGTGGCGAAGGGATCCCACGCCTCGACCGCCTCGCCGTTCATGGTCAGGTGCAGGCAACTCCTGCCGGCGTAGGCCTCGCCGGACAGGAAGCGATGGAAGACCATCGCGAGGTGCTCTCGGACGTCGCGTTCGGCGGTCGCCAGCACGCGAGCCGTGATGCCGGCCGTCGGCTTGCGGGGGAGCATGCGGTCGAGGTTCTCCCACAGAACCACCGTGCCACGGCCAGTCTGACGCAGGGGGTCGGTCAGCCGCCGGTCGCCGACGGCTGCTGGGACACGCTCGAGAGTCCAGCCGTCGTGCTGCAGGACGGTGTCCAGGTCCCAGCGCCGGATGCTGGTGCGGCTTCCCTCCCGCTCGCGGGACGCGACGGTCAGTCGCCGACACTGCGACAGCGAGGCTGTCTTCAGGCCGAGGCCGAAGTGGCCCAGCGAGCGGGGTGCGTAGGCCGCGTCGGTCCCGTAGCGCATCGCCTCCTCGAGCCTCGCGCGCGACATCCCCAAGCCATCGTCGGCGACCCGCAGCCACGAGTCCGCGCCGGCGGCGACGAGCTCGAGAACGACGTGTTCGGCGTTCGCGTCGATCGCGTTGTCCACGAGGTCCGCGACGGCGCTTGCGAGGTCGTAGCCGATGTCTCGAAGCGAGGTCATCAGCCGTGCCGCCGAAGGCAGCACCGTGATGTGGCTCACGCTCATGCGGCCACCGCTCCGTTCGGCTGGGCGGTCAGGTCGAGCTGCACCGCGCGCTGCCGGCCGGTCGCGCACCGACTCCGCACAGGACAGGAGCCGCAGAGCGGCTCATCCGGGCGGCAGACGTCGCGACCGAGGTCCAGCAGCGCGCGGTTGAACTCGGGGTCCGGACCCGCAGCGCCAGCCAGCCGGTGCAAGTCGAGACGGAGCTGGAAGCGACGCGTGTTGTCGTGAGGCGACAGACGTTCCGCGATCCTCGCCGTCGTGCGATCCAGCAGCACCTGGCGTCGACCGAAGCCGAACGTCAGCACGGCGGTGCAGACGCCTTCACCGACGCCGGGGATCGAGCGCAGGTCCATCTCATCGTCCGGCACCCGCCCGTCGAACTGCTCGACGAGCGCGTGGGCCGCTCGGATCAGCAGCCGACCCCGCTCGCCCATCCCCAAGTCGTCGAGTATTGCCTCGGCGCGGTCCAGGCGTGCAAGTGCCTGCGGGGTGGGAGCGAGCCTTCGCAGAGAAGCAAAGATCGTGTCCGCCTCCTCGCGGCGCGCTCGTGTCAGGGTGAGCTCCCCCGCCAGCACGAGCCATGGATCGGACGCCACGCGCCACGGCGGCGGTCCCTGTTCGCTCGACTCGTGCCAGCAAAGCAACCGCTCGCGGAACCGCTCGCCGACCTGGTCGCGCTTCTGTCGGCGTGGCGCGTCGAGTGCCTCGCGCACGGAACAACCCACGGCCTCGCCTAGCAGCACGGGCACCGCATTGCCGATCTGGCGGTAGCGGTGGCTGGAGGTACCGGCGAACGCAAACCCGTCGGGGAAGGTCTGCACGCGTGCCGCCTCGCGGATCGAGAGCGTCCGGTGCTGGTCGGGGTGGATGTACCAGTAGCCGTCCTTGGCGATGTGGGCCGTGATCGATCGGCAGAGCTCCGACCACCCGAGACGCCTGTACTTGTCGGTGAAGATGTCCGACCGGTACCGTCGCAGCCGCTCAGGCAGGTCGACGTAGGTCTGGCCTTCGCCGAGCAGTCGGAAGGCTTCCATGTCGTCTGGGCGCACGTCGCGACAGACATGCTCGCGGATGATCGTGCTCTCCTCCGCCGAGAGCTCGTCGCGCATCAGCCGCTGGAAGTCCGAGGACTGGCGGCGCTCGTCGTAGGGAAGAACCTCGCAGCGCTGGGCGCGCGGGATCGGAGGGAGGTCGCCTACGGCATCACGGAGGCTGACAAGGTCGTCTGAGGGCTCCGGCCATCGCAGTCGCCGCCCACCGCTCAGTCCCACCAAGATGAGCCGCTGCCGGTGTTGTGGGATACCGAAGCGGAAGCCGTCGAGGATACGCGCCTCGACGGCGTAGCCGAGAGTCCGCAGCGACTCGTAGAGCCCGATGAGTACCGCGCCGTCGTCCCATCGCGGCAGGTCGGGCACGTTCTCGACTAGCACCGCCCCTGGCTGCAGGGCCTCCACCACGGCGACGAACGAGGACCACAGGTCAGCCCTGTGGTCGTGGGGTGCGCGCTCGCCCGCATCCACGAGTCCACGCACGCGAGACCGACCCGCCCGGCTGAACGGCTGGCAAGGCACCCCTCCGGCGATCAGGTCCACCCGGCTGATGCCCCACGCCTCGAGCATCCGCAGGAACTCGGCCGGATCCGAGAGGTCGCCACACCAGCCGAGCCCCGGCAGATTTGCTTCGTGAGTCCTGACCGCCCACTCGTCTGAGTCCGCCGCGGCGAGAACCTCGAATCCGGCGCGCTCGAGGCCGAGCGACAGCCCGCCAGGACCACAGAAAAGGTCGATCGCACTCGGACGCGCGCGCGAACGACCCGTGAAGGCTCGAACAGCCGTCAGGTCATTGCCATCAGGGGCATCCGGGTGCCGTGCCGGCCTGCGCGGCGCGCCACGATGGTGGGGCACGAGAGCCCTGCGCGGCCCGGATGCGCGCCGACGGGCGCCCGTCGTCGACGGCGTCTTCATGGCCGTCAAAGCTACTCGCCGTCGCGGACCGCTCATGAGGCGGCCTGACATCGTCGAGGTCCGAATGACCGAGTCACGCGGGCGGCGACCGCTGTCGGGGCCGTCGCCCCCGTCAGGGGATCCCGTCGACGCCTCAGAAGAGACGCTCCTGAGGGCGGCCGGTCCAACTTGGGTCGCCGGCATCTCGCGTCGTCGACCCCGCCTTCGCAGCGTAGGCACCGACGATTCGGTCAAGCGCGTGATGGCGATCACGATGGCCATAAAGCCGCCTGACGAGGTTGCCGCCATCTTGGTGCCCAAGCGCGATCGCAACGTCCTCGGAGGGCATCTCCAGCACGTTGACCATGTACCAGCCGGCGAAGTGCCGGGTTGCGAGGTACAGGCTGCCCGTCCACCCCGAAGCCGCCCGGACTGCCTTCCAGTGGTAGGCCCGCGCGCTCGGCGTCCAATGCTCGCCGCGGATCGGCACGAAGCAAAACTCGCTCTCGCGCGGAAGCGCTTCGAGTGCCTCGCCCGCCGGATCGGTGAGTGGCGCATCGCGCTGCTGATGATTCTTCGGCGTGTCGAAGAGCCGCGTCGCCGCGTTGAACTGTTCCGCAACGAGGATGCGATTCCGTGCGAGATCGACGCGCTCCCACCTCAGCGCGTCGAGCTCGCCCGGCCGCAGGCCGGTGAACGCGGCCACCTGCAGCCAAGCGGCGAAGGACGGGCAGGCCACCTCATGAGCGGCACCGATGATGCGCCGGAGCTGCGGCTCGCTAGGCGGCTGCTGGTGGCGGCGACCCGGGCCACGGGAGACGCCGAGCCGCTGGAACGGGTTGCGGTCGATTAGCCGGCCTGCCTTGGCTGAGGCAGCGTCGTTGAACATCGATGAGAGGCCCATGATCGACCCGGCGCTGCCGCCCGCGGCGAGCCAGCCGGCGACGATCTCATCGCCCACCTTTCGGAGCGGAACGTCGCCGAAGCGGTCAACGAAGCGCTTGGTCTGCTCACGGCGGCGAATGTCGGTCGACTCCTTGGGTCGAGCAAACAGCGGGTCGTTAGTCCAGCGTTCCCAGAACTCGCGAACCGTCGTCTCGCGCGGGTCGAGGTTCTCGATCTGCTCCCGGGCCCTCTCCCTCGCGCGCTTCGCCTCAGCCTTCGTCCTAAACGTGCCCGCTCCGCCGAGCACCCGGGACACGCTGATGTTTCTCTTGCTCGCCGGGTCGTAGACCTGGGCACGCCAGCGGCCCGAGGGGAGCCGAGAGATGCTCACGAGCGCCGCTCGCGACCAGCCGCCCACGCGATCGCGACCGATGGACGGAAGCGACGAGTCCGTCTCCCCCAGGTCACCGACGGCATCCCGTCGGTCACGAGCCGATCGACGGTGTCGATGCTCACGCCCATCAGCGCTGCGAGCTCGCGGCGGGTGACGTAGCGCTCGGGGCCAGACGGCGGGAATCGCGGCGCGGGTTCTACTGAGGCTGGCGCGGCCATCAGTGTTGATGACCGCGAGCCCGCCGCGCGAACCACCGACTTCGTAGCGACGGCGATGGCGGTCACGGCGAGATGCGGTGCATATTCACGGCCGCCCTCGTCGCGAACACGAACTCGCCGAGCCGGTGCGCCAGGCCTTCGCCGTAGAGCTGATCCAACGCGTCGACCGTCGCGACGCGATCGCCCACCTCGAGCTCGATCTCTCTCGGCAGCCAAGGGCGCTGATCCTCGGGAGCGAGTAGCAACGACAGGACCACCCGCCTCATGTCGCCGCGTTCCGGCATGGCACCACGGCTAGTCTCGTCCTGCATGGAAAGTGCTCCTTTCCGTGCCGGGCCCCGGGCAGTCGCAAGCTGCGCCGGGGCCGCTTTGTTATGGGTAGCGACCGTTCATAGCGGGCGACTGCGATGGAATCCGCGCCCTGCTTGCTGCCGATGCCAACCGGACCCCCGGCCGACGCGCACACTCGGCGCCCCGCCGACCGCCTCAGCCGCGGCCTACGCGACACGCCCTCCACAACACGACAAGAGCTTGAGCAGACTAGATGCACGGCAGTGCAGGCGCTGTGTCTCCGCGGTGCTGCTAAGCACGTCATCCACGCTGGGCCCGCCGGGCAGCGTGACCCGTTCCGGCGCCGCGAACCTCTCTCGACGGCTCGCATCGGATGATCCTCGCCCCTCCGCCCCCAGGCGCGCTGTCTTCAGTCAGGCCAGTCCGGGCCGGTGGTGTCAAGGGTGGGCACCGTCCACCCTGCAGCCGACGCTAGATGCCTTGCCAAGCGCTCCTCGGGACCTACCGCCCTCTGGTTGCCGAACCCGCCGGCAAGAACCTGTCGTGTCTCCCAGGCGTATTTCGTGTCCTCGTCGAGTTCGAAGGCCCAGTTCCGAATCCGCGCCACCCCTCCCATCGCCACCTGGGTGAGCGTCTCAACGAGCTCGACCCTTGCTCTCGTCGGCTCGATCTCGTGGCTCTTGGCTCGTACTCCCGCTGGAGCGGCGACCATGGTGACCTCAACAACGGTGCGCCCGGCGACCGCGAGCACGCGGGGATCGCCTTCTACCAAGATCGCCGCAGCGACCGCCTCGTCGCAGATCAGCACCGCCAGCGCGCGCCACAGGTGACTTTCGGCCGCCTGATCTACCGGAGTGGCACTCAGCTCGCGCCACCGGCCTAGGATCGTCATTGCGTCGTTGCGCTCGATCAGCACAGCGTACGCCGTGACCCCCGCCGCCAGCGTCCGTTCGTCAAGATCCACCGCGTGTCACTAATCGTTGATAGCGCACAGAGCCCGCCTGCAATCGACGCAGCGGCGTTCGGCGCGTGGGCCGCAGCGCACACGGTTTTCGTCTCGAGCGAGATGGGCGAGCTCAAGGAGGAGCGCCGATCGGTCGCCGGTGCGCTACGGGCGATGGGACTGAGCGTCGTGATGTTCGAGGATCTCGGCGGCCGCGACGACGACCCCGAGACGGCATACCTCGATGGTGTCGCCCGCAGCGACATCTACCTCGGGATCATCGCGGACCGCTATGGGCGAATGCTGCCCTCCGGACGCTCGCCGACGCACGAGGAGTACCTGGAGGCCCGTCGGCGCGGCCTGCGTATTGCGGTCTGGGTCGCCGCCGACCACGGCGACCGCCAAGGGAACGCCCGGGACTTCGTAGCGGAACTGCAGGTCTTCCACACGACCGGCGCCTACACGACCGTTCCGAGCCTTACGCAATCAGTGGAGGAGCGCATCCGGGAGATCGCGGCCGAGGAGGACGCGCCCTGGGTGAAGCTCGACGAAATCGTCTTCCGCGCGAGGTCGATCGAGGACAATGGGCAGCAGGTCACGACCACAGCGCAAACACGCGACCGTGCGGTCGCGAACGCGATTCAGGCGCTGCGGCCAGTCGATCACGCCCGCAGTTCGCAGCCGGTGCCCCTGACCTTCGGTGATGTGTCGGGGAGCGCGAGGGTGACGTCGGTGAGCACGCGGAGCACGTCGGCCACGCTCCAAGAGCTGGTGATTACCGCAGCGGTGAGCTGGAGCGATGGCCGGCGCTCTCAGTTGGCTGCAAGCATCAACGGCGTAAGCCCGGAGGAACAGGTCGAAACGGGACTCGCCGCCGGGCTGTTCGGCCGTGCGCTCCCTGAGCGGCTCGGTCTCCTCGCTAGGACTGTCGATGCCTCCGACCCGCTCGAGGATCTGGATGCGCTCGCGTTGCCGCACGCGGTTTATGAGCCGGTCGCGCGCATTCTGATCGCGGAGCGTCTTATCGGGGCAGGCGCCAGCGAGATCGACGTTGCTGTGGGCCCGGCGCGGGCCGGTAGGCGGCTGATCAGCGTGTCTTGGGTCGACCCGCGCGCGTACTCGAACGAGCAACCGGCTCGCAGGAAGATCGAGGGGGAGCGTGAGCGTGCCGTTGCGTCCGGCTAAGGACCCCGCTTTCAAGACGCCGGCGCCTACAATGACTGCATGACCCTGGACGCCGCGATCGATGAGGTCCTCAACGAGCGGCCAGGGCGCTCGTACCGCGAAATCGCAGCGCGGATCGCGAGACGCAACCTGTATTTGAAAGCTGACGGGCTGCCCGCCGAGCCGAAGCAAATCAACGCACGAGTAAGGGCAGCCGACTACGGCAGCAAGTACCGGGTCGACGACAACAGTCTGGTTTGGCCGGCGTGATGCCTGTCTCGTGCGCCCGATGCGGGCATCCCGGCGCCCACGCGATGATCATGCCGAGCTCCGGCGGCGGGGGGTCCGGTCGCTGCCCAAGCTGTCCGTACTGCCAGCAGGAGATCGCGCGCGAACAGGCTTCCGAGGACGCGGCTAGCCCAGGTCACCGCGACGAGCCACCGCCGCCAGTCGAGCGCTAAGTCTCGCAACGAGAAGGGGCGTGCAGCACTGCCCAGCTCGCACTAGCACTCCGGCCTTCAATCGGGCGATCGCCTGGTTGGAGGCCACCCACGAGACACCGCTCGGTCCTTCGTGCATCTAGTCCGTCAAGTTGTCCGTGTTTTTGTGGGTGTGCGCCCAGACAGCCTTTCGTGCGCAAGGTCGAGGAGGATAGACCGCGTATTTGTCGGTCGAATGCCGCGGAGGCGAAGCTAGCCAGCGACGCCGAGACCGGCCGCAGCATCTCCAAGAGCACGCATACTGATGCGATCGTGACGAGCCCAGAAGATTCAACAGTCGGACGCGGGTCGACATGGCGGCGCTGGGAGCCTCACATCCACACGCCCGGAACGATCCGCAACGACCAGTTCGGAGGGCCGCAGGCGTGGGACGAGTACCTGAGGCGCATCGAGCAGGCCACCCCGGCGGTGCAGGTGCTTGGCGTGACCGACTACTGGACGCTCGACCGGTACAGAGACGTCCTCGCCCACAAGGCCGCCGGCAGGCTCCCGGGTGTCGCACTGATCTTTGCCAACGTAGAGCTGCGCCTTGCGATAGGAACAGCGAGCGGCACCGCGCTGAACGCGCACCTGCTGATCTCCCCTGATGACCCGGAGCATGTCGCTCGAGCCGAGAGCTTCCTGAGTCGGCTGACGTTCGTTGCGTACGGCGAGCATTTCTCCTGCACGCGTGAGGACCTGATGCGCCTTGGACGCGCGCACGAGACCGGAACGCAGACCGACGAGCAGGCGCTGCGAGTGGGAGCCGAACAGTTCAAGGTGAGCCCGTCGAATATCAGCGAAGCCTTAAAGGCCAGCACCTGGGCACAGGAGAACATCCTGATCGCGGTGGCCGGCGCTAGCAACGACGGCACCGCTGGCCTGCAGAAGGACGGATCAATGACGGCGCTGCGCAGGGAGATCGAGCGGATGGCGCACGCCGTCTTCTCCGCTAGCCCCGTCGACAAAGCCTTCTGGCTCGGCCAGGGAAAGCTGAGCAAGAAGCAGATCGTCCAGACCTATGGAGCGCTCAAGCCATGTCTGCACGGGAGCGATGCACACACACTCGACCGTGTGTGCGCACCAGACCTCGACCGTCTGATGTGGATCAAGGGCGACCCGTCCTTCGAGTCTCTGAGACAAGCGTGCATCGAGCCGGAGTTGCGCGCGTACATCGGCGCTGACCCGGCGGCCGGGGCGCTGCCGTACAAGGTGATCGACAGGATCGAGCTGACCGGCGCCCCTTGGTGTCAGACACCACGGATCGAGCTGAACCCCGGCCTCGTCGGCATCATCGGCGCGCGTGGATCCGGCAAGACTGCCCTGGCAGACCTGATTGCGACGGGCGCGCAATCGTCGGCCAGCCGCGAAAACGAACGCTCATTTCTGCATCGCGCCTCCGATCTGCTCGCCGACCTTCAGATCAAGCTCACATGGGGCGACGGCAGCACCACTACCGCCGGCCTCGCGCCGCCGGAGAACGGCGGCGACGACCAACCACGCGTGCAGTACCTCTCCCAGCAGTTCGTCGAGCGCCTGTGCTCATCAGAGGGCGGGATCAACGACGAGCTGCTCGCAGAGATCGAGCGGGTGATCTTCGACGAGCACTCCGCTGAGGCCAGGGCCGGCGCCGCCACGTTCACGGAGCTCAGGGACATGCGAGCAACGAGAAGCAGGCTGTCGCAGCGCCGCAGCCGAGAAGCGCTCGGCGAGCTCCTCGAGCAGATCGCGGAGCAACGACGCAAGCAGGCCGAGCTGCCCCGGCTGAGGACCCGGCGGATAGCCGGCGCGAAGGCGATCGCCGACGACAAGAAGGCACGGGTGGCTCTGCTCGGCAGCGGCGCCGAGAGCCGAACGAAACGGCTTGACGAGATCCTGCGCGCGATCGACGCGCGCCTCAAGCAGCTCGACGCGGCTACGCGACGCAAACAGACCCTCGACCAGCTGCGCGACCACGTCGCAGACGTTCGCGGCCGGCGAGCGCCGAACGAGCTCGCCGACCTGCGACGGAGACACGGCGACGCCGGTCTGCGACCCGAGGATTGGTCCGCGTTCGAGCAGGTCTTTGCCGGCGACGTCGACGCGATCATCGAGCGAGTCGAGCGCGAGACCAGCGCGCGCCTTGAGCAGCTGAAAGGCGGGCCGGTAGCCGAGCTCCCCGCGAACCAAACCTACGTCGCCGACGGTGCAGACCTCTCAAAGGTGCCCCAGACCGCGCTCACCAAGGAGGCCGAACGGCTGCGCAAGCTGATCGGGATAGACAAACGCAAGGCCGACCAGCTCACGGCATTGGACCGCAAAATAGCGCGCGCCGAGTCGGCGCTGACATATCTTGACGAGCAGATCGCGGAGGCCGAGCACGCCAAGGAGCGCATCGCGGCGCTCACAGCCACCCGCAAGCAGGAGTACGGCAACGTGTTCGACGCGCTGCTCGAAGAGGAAGCCCAGCTCAAAGACCTGTACGCACCGCTAGAGAAGAAACTCGGGGACGCCGTTGGCACCCTTGGCAAGCTCACCTTCGTCATCCGCCGCGACGTGGACATCGAGCGGTGGGCTCATGCGGGCGAGGAGCTGCTGGACCTCCGCAGGGCCGGGCCGTTCCGAGGGCAGGGCGAGCTCGCCAAGGCCGCACGCGAAGAGCTACTCGACGCATGGAAGACGGGGTCCTCCACCGAGGTCGCCAAAGCCATGGCGGACTTTCGCGAACGCCACGACGAGCACTTCCTCGAGCACGCACTAGTGCGCCGCGAGGACGGAGCGCGCTACTGGCAGTGGGGCGCGAACATCTCGCGCTGGCTCGATGACACGAGCCACGTCACGATCCGCTACGGCATCAGCTACGACGGCGTCGACATCGAGTGGCTCTCTCCTGGCACGCGCGGGATCGTCCTGCTTCTCGTTTACCTGTCCGTCGACCAAAGTGACGACCGGCCCCTAATCATCGACCAGCCCGAGGAGAACCTCGACCCACAATCGATCTTCGACGAGCTCGTGCAGCGCTTCCGCGAAGTCGAGCTCCGTCGGCAAGTGATAATCGTCACGCACAACGCCAACCTAGTTGTCAACACCGACGCAGACCAGATCATCGTCGCGTCCGCCGGCTCGCACCCGCGCGGCAAGCTGCCCAAGATCAGCTACCAGGCAGGCGGCCTCGAGGACCCCCAGATCCGACGCGCCGTGTGCGACATCCTGGAGGGCGGAGAGCAGGCATTCCGAGACCGCGCCCGCCGGCTGCGAGTTCAACTGCCGCGCTGAACCGCGCGCCGGTTGGACGCCGAGACGACCAATCAGAGAACAAGCTCCCTGTCGGAGAGGGCCACGTGCACACGTCGCGGCCTCAGCTTCCCAGCCACGACCGGAGGCGTCCTGGGGTCCGGCCTATCGAATCGGGTGTCTACGGGTTCCGCGTTGGCTGCGCCCAGGTTGGCCGGCGGCATCCAATCCACGGCGCCGCGTAGGACGGAACGCGCTCGCTTCCTGGGCGATTGCAAGACGCGCCGCGAGAAACTAGCCGTCAGCGTGCAACATCGCATCGGCCTCAGCAAAAACGAGGTGTGTCGCCGCAGCTTGCCTGACCTCATCATCTCCGCCATCACCGGACCAGCGAAGGAGATCGAGCATCCGCCGCTTTCTCCGGTCCCACGAACTCAACGTCGTCGGGATCATCCACAGGAAATCGCAAAAGCCATCGCACACTGGCGACGGATAATGGGAGTAGCGAAGCCGCCGAAACGGCGCGATATCGGCGCCGCTGTACCGGTGACGAAGGTGAGCCGCTTGGAGGTCATCGTCAATCAGGTCAGTTGAGATCAGCAGACGGTGTCCCCGAAAGCCCGCTTGCTCTACGTGAATAGCCTCCATGAGCACCGGCCTGAACTGCCGCTCGAGAACTCCGGCGGGCGCTCCTTCGAGTTGGACTTCAGTGTCCAGCCGGGACCTTGGCCCGCCACGTTTCATGATGGCGCCTCTGATCCACACCCGCTGCTCGCGGCTACTGCGCCGAAATGCCTCGATCATCATCGCCTGGCCAACGGTCAGGGCGTCCGTCGGGTGGCGAAACTGAAGTGCCGCCGCGTCGGACTGAATCCCACCTGACACCTCTACACCGGCTGGCAACGCGGACAGGCCCGCGAGCACGACCGCCCTGAGCTGCCTCTGGCCTGACCGTGCCGCATTGACTCCTCGGGCGCGGTAGCGGCTCTTCATGCCCAAAAGGTCGACGTAGAGCAGCGGCATCGGCCCATTATGGGCCGGTCGGCTCAAAAAGCTTGCCGTCGGACACCTCCGGTCTCTTGCGCCAGTCGGAGTGCTAGCGTCGCCGGCCGTGGAGATCGAGATAGACGGTCTGCCTGAAGGCTATGACGAGAACCAAGTAGCCGACGCCGCTGCGCGGCTCGCCGAAATCGCTCCCGACCACGATCGGGTCCGCCTGCATATCGCTGCTGACCTACAGGCAGTGGTCCGCTCGAAGCATCCGGACCGAGACTACGCGGAGACCTTCGAGCAGGACCGTCCGATGGCGCATGTCTCCGCGAAGACGATTGAACAGCCGGATGGCACCGTCGACGTGATCATGGACCGCCGCATGTTCGCTCCCGGTGCTGGTGCCGACCCGATCCGAACGCTCGAACATGAGGGACTCCACGTTGCACTCGACCAGCGGAACGAATCTCTGCAGGAGTTGCACTCTCGAGGCGACAGCGTAGGCCAAGCGCGCGCAACCTACGTTCAGGTCGCGGGGATTGCCTGTGACGAGTACCGAGTTGAGCGGGCCTTGCTTAGCCGCCACGAAGCCGAGGACAGGAGCCAGCTTGCAGGTTTCGACCAGACGCTGCAGACCTTTGAGAAAACAGTGCAGAGTGCGGTCGACCGATGGCGCCAAGACGAGGACGTCGGTGCCTTTTCGCGTGGCGTGGGGTCGCCCTTCAGCCAGGTCGCAACGATAAGCGCATACGTCATCGCGGAGTACGACGCAGATGGCCGTAAACAGCTGAAGCCCGACAAACGACTCGCCAAGCGGCTGCTCGGCGCGCACTGGGTCGACTTCGCGGACACGCTCCTCGGACTGCCACCCGCCGACACGGCAACGGAGCGCCCCAGGCTGGACGCGATCGCGAACGCTGTTGCAGATGAGCTGCAGGAATGGCTAGGGCATATCGGATTCGTCTGGACCGACGAGCCCGATGGCGGCATCGGCTTCTACATGCTGCCCGGACACGACTGGTAGGCCGAATGCGTCCAGGCGTATCCCTGGACGCCGGACGTGCTGGTGGACCGTCGCATGGCTTCGACAGCGTCCTCAATGGCGTCGGATCGAAGCGCGTTTGCAGGACGGACCGACCGCCCACGACCTCGAGCGTAGGCGGCTTCGTGGGCGGTCCCGCCCGGAATCGCGCCGCGGCTTCCTATGACCGCTACCCGCCCGTACGCAGCGGATCTCTGATCCCAAAGCCGATCTCCCGGCTCCGGGCCCTCCCCCGCCCCTCCAACCACCAACCAGCCTCTAATCGGGGAGACAGCGCCCCATTGTGGGATCTAAGCGTTGTGCAACGCGGTAAGGGCTTCGATGGCCTCTGGTGGCAGCGAGGTTACGATGCCGCCGCGAAATGCATGCGAAAGCGCATAGCCAAAATGCTCCGTAGCCTTGGCGACGGCTGCCACCGCCGTCGGGCTGAGCTCTTCGCCTTCTAGGGTGCCAAGCTCTCGGAGCCCGAGCTGGACCTCGGTCAAAACTGCCGCGACAGCCTGTGGCGTGACTGGGTTGGCGCCGCCGCCTGCATAGTCGGGACGCGCCTTGAGTTGTTTGCGGATCGCCGCGACGTCCCGTTCAAGGATGTGCGGACTGAACGAGTGTGCCGTGTCCTGCAGCAGGCCGAGCGCGAGGGTGCCCTCGCCTATGTCCCGCACGCCACGCCGAGCCCAGTTATCGACAGCAAACCGAGCGAGAGCCAACGCTTCCGCATGTTGCTGTCCAGGACTCGCGTTGGCCGGAACCCAATCGAGGCTTGCCTGTCGCAATACTGCTGCGGCTGCCCCCGATGCTCCCTGTCTCCTCAGATGGCTTGTCAATGCAGCGATGAAGCGAGCGGCGATCGGCGGGTTGTTTCCGCTCAGCGTTCCGCCCGAGCGGTCCACGATTCGAATTGCTGCGGCCGTGGCTCCACGGGCGTTCTCGTCTACGAAGAACTCGACGGTGCTATCGACACTCAGATCCTCGAGATTGGTGCTACGCGCGGTGATGAGATGCTGGGAAAAGCTCGCAGCATCGCGAACCTCGACGAATGCGTAGCCCTGGCTCAAGTCCACCATCGTGACTCGCCCGTCGATTCTGTCGCCCACCACGACTGCCGCCGCGGCGAGGCGGTTGCCCTCGGGCGAACCGATAGGGTCCTCGTCGACGAAGAAGACTCGTGCGCCCTCTTCTGGAGACGAGCCGACTGCCAGGTGGCGACGATCGGCGTAGAACCGGTCGCCGTCCTCGGTCACCACCAGGCCGCGCCCGTGACCCTCATCCCACCTGACAAGCGTCCCCGAACGGGTTTCCGGCCCCGCCTTGCTGCCGGTGGGCTCGCCTGACCAGAAGAACTCCTGAAACTTGAAAGGGATCCGTTTCGCCTGGCGCATCTTCCCGAAGGACGCTGGCAACTCTCGTTCTGCTCGGTCGCGGCCGGCGGCAGCGGCTTCGACCAGCACCTCTTCGCCCTGGGCGATGTCGGCCAACATTGCGGCATGATCGATCACCGCCCCGGCAAACTCGTCGAGTCCATTCGGACCCTGGAAGGCGAGGCAAACGCCCGTCGCGATGCCGACGCTTAGCGACCACGGAACTTTCTCCCAGTGCCGGCTCACGCGCAGTTGGGCATCGTGAGCGTCTTCAAGGGCGACGTCGACGGCTTGAGCGTCGTAGTAGACGAACACGCGCCGGTCAAGAACTCGGTGCTCACGAAGCCGCATAGAGCCCTTCCCGAGCTCGAGAACGACGGTGTAGAAGAAGGCAAGCTCCTCGAATCGCTTCCGGTCGGGCAGGGGCCCGGCGCCCTTCATCTCGTAAACGGCGACGACTTTGTCGGACCACGCTTGCGGATTGCCGATCGACCGGCGCAGGTTGGCGCCCACCGTGCTCACGGGCGGTGCCTCTGATGACGGCGGGGACCACGACGTCGACGTCGAGATCGGCGCGGGAAGCTCAGCGAGTAAGTGGTCGAACTCGATGAGCGCTCGGCCTTCAAGGAGGCTTCCCGATCAAAGGCGAGCAGCACGAAGATGATCAGGAACACTCCCACGATCGCCGCGAAGGCGGCGTCGCCGGTCGTGTCCAGCGCGGCGCTGAGGCTGTGTGGCTCGGTCACCAGCGCCACCACCGCCACGGGTACGGCGAAGAGCGTCTTGGAGAGCATGGCTCCCTTTCTGAAAATCGACTTCGGTCTGAAAACGGCCCGCAGGCCAATGACCGTCAAAGTCTAGCTCGCACCGGCGTCGCGCGGTCGCCCCAGGCCCGTTCGGCGTCTCGGCTCGAGCTAGACCTCTGCCTTACGCCCCGATTGGGACCACGAGGGCGGCGAGAGTCCCGGCGCGGGCGGGCGACGCGCGGATCCGCCGACGCGCGGCCATTGAGAAGAGTCCGGTGCCAGTGCAGCTCGTCCGCCTCCACCGCCCACGCCCTCCCGCGTGGGCGGTTTCGTGGGCGGTCCAGCCCGAAATCGCCTCGCGGCGACTGACGAGCGCTCCGCTCGAGGGCCCACGAGAATGCTGATCCAGAGCCAATCCCCGCGCCCTGGGCCCTCCCCCGCCCCCTCCACCAACCAACAACCCTCTAATCGGGGCGCCCGGATTTGAACCGGGGACCTCACCGACCCGAACGGTGCGCGCTACCAGGCTGCGCCACGCCCCGACGAAGCCCGCAGTATCCCACAAGGCCGGCTCCGTCCCGGAACCTGCCCGGTACGCTCCGTCAGCGAGCACGCGACGCCAGGGGGAGGCGCCGCACCGCACGCCAGGTCCCACGAGCCCCGGAGCCAGCGCCATCGCCACCCCCTCAGCAGCAGCCGCGCCGGCGCCCCCCAGCGGTGCGAAACGCCTCGACCACGTCGCGAACATCCTCGCGATGACCGTCCCGCTCGGCCTCCTCGGCTATGCGGCGTGGCGGGCCTGGGGAGGCGCGCTGCGGTGGACCGACCTCGTCGTCCTGGGCGTCTTCTACGCGCTCACCGGCTTCGGCGTCACCGTCGGCTTCCACCGTCTGTTCACGCATCGCAGCTTCAAGACCGGCCGCACGCTCCGCTTTGCGCTCGGCGCGCTCGGATCGGCGGCGATCGAGGGTCCGCTGATCGAGTGGGTCTCCAATCATCGCAAGCACCATCAGCACTCCGACGAAGCCGACGACCCCCACAGCCCTCACCACCACGGCAGCGGGATCGCCGGGGCGCTTCGCGGGCTCGGCCACGCCCACGTCGGTTGGATCCTGGCCGGCGATGCCGCCTCGACGCCGGAGGTCTACGCGAAGGACCTGCTCGCGGACCCGGTCGCGCGGACGGTCGATCGGCTGTTCGTGCTCTGGCTGCTGGCGGGCCTCGCGCTGCCGTTCGCGCTGGGAGCCGCGCTGACCGGGACGGTTCAGGGCGCGTTGACGGCCCTGCTGTGGGGAGGCGCCGTGCGCATCTTCCTGCTTCATCACGCGACCTTCTCGATCAACTCGCTCTGCCACTTCTTCGGGCGCCACCCGTACCGAACCCTCGACGAGTCGCGCAACCTCGCCTGGCTTGCGCTCCCGACCTTCGGCGAGGCCTGGCACAACAACCACCACGCCTTCCCGGCGGCGGCCCGCCACGGACAGACCCGCTGGCAGCTCGATCCTTCCTGGTGGCTGATCTGCGCGCTCGCCCGCGTCGGCCTCGCGTGGGACGTCGTCGGCATCTCCCCCGCGCGCCGGCGCTTGCGGCTGGCCGGCGCGTCCAGCAGCGCCGACTAGGCCACGCTCACTCGTCGAGCCCGACGGCTTTGAGTGCTTCGGCCGGCTCGGTGAAGTAGCGAAGTTCGGTCACCGCCCCGTCGCGAACCTCCACCACACACGCTCGCGGAGAGTCGACCTCGACGCCGCTCACCCGCCCGCGTCCGCGCTGCCTGCCCGTGATCAGCACGTGCTGATCGAGATCGCGCGCCCGCTCGACCTCGAATCCCCACTCTGCCCAGCTCTCGCCCATGTCGCGGAAGAACTCGAACACGCCGTCCGCTCCGACGTAGCTCACGGGCTCGCCGACGACACCCACGAGGCGCATCTCGAATCGAGGATCACACAGCGCACTGAAGGCCTCCGGGTCTCCCCGATTCATCGCGGCAACGCCACGGAGCACGATCTCGACGTTCTCCTGCGACATCGCCTACGTAGTATGCCCTCCGCCTCAGGAAGGGCGGCGGGCGAGCACCTGGTAGACGGCGGTATGGCCCGTTTCGAAGCCGACCCGCACGCCTCGCAGGTACAGCCGCCACACGCGCGTGCGTTCGGGCCCGGCGAGGCGCCGCGCGTCGTCGAGGTGGGCGTCCAGACGCTCGATCCAGTGCCCGATCGTCGTCGCGTAGTCCGCGGCGAAACCCTCCACGTGCTCGCTGACGAGCCCTGCCCGCTCGATGGCCAGCTGGATGCGCGACAGGTAGAGAGGCTCCCCGTCCGGGAACACGTAGCGATTGGTGAACGCGTCGCCCGTCGCGTCGTCGTCGGCACGAAGGGCCGCGATCCCGTGGTTCAGCAGCCTGCCGCCGGGTCGCAGCAGCGAGCCGAGCCGTCGCGCGTACTCGTCGATGCGCCGCTCGCCGACGTGCTCGACCATGCCGATGCTCGCGATCGCGTCGAACTGCTCTTCACGCAGGTCGCGGTAGTCGGCCAAGCGGATCTCGACCCGCCCGGCCAGCCCCGCCTGCTCGACCCGCGCGCGCGCAAGCTCCGCCTGCTCGCGCGAGAGCGTCACGCCGAGCACCTCTACGTCGTGCTCGCGCGCGGCGTAGAGCGCGAACGCCCCCCACCCGCAGCCGACGTCCAGCACCCGCTGCCCGGACGCGAGCCCCAGCTTGCTCGCGACTAGCGCGTGCTTCGCTTGCTGGGCCTCCTCCAGCGTGTCCGCGCCACGCGAAAACAGCGCGCAGCTGTACGTCATCGACTCGTCGAGGAAGAGCGCGAAGAACTCGTTGCCCGCGTCGTAGTGGTAGCGGACGGCTTGCGCGTCGCGCCCGCGCGTGTGGCGCTCCCCCCGCAGCACGAGCTCGAGCGCAGGACGCCGCGCCACCGGTGCGCCGGCGGATGCCAGCGCGGCGGCCGCGAACAGCCTCAACCGCTGGCCGCGGCCGAGCGGCGGCGACTCCCAGCCGTCCACGACGGCGAACGCGCCGTCGAGCTCCTCGGCGTCCAGCGAGCCCTCGACGTAGGCACGCCCGAGCCCCAGCCGGCCGGGCGAACGGAGCACGTGCGCGATCGCGCGGGGCGAGCGCACCACGAAGGACGCGGAGCACGCCCCGCTCGCAGTCAGCGTCGACCCGTCCCAGAAACGCACGCTGAAAGGCCGATCGGGCAGCGCGCGAGCGAGCTCGCGGCGCAGCGGCAAGGTCAAGAGCGCCCGCACGACCCGTACTCAAGCAGGCCGCCGCGGTGCTCTGCACGAGCTCGCTCAGCTCCCTCCAGGGGAGGGAGCGATCTCGCCCCGGCCGGCCTGCTGGAGGTCACCCGGCAGCGGCGCGCGGACCCGCTGGGCGAGGACGGTAAGGGCGGTCCGCCAGCGGATGATCGCGGCGCGCTGAGAGTCCTGCGTGTGCGGCAGGGCATCCAGCTTGCCCTCCGCGAGGCCGTTGGCGAGGGCGCTCAGATAGGCGTCCTCGAGGACGTAGGTTTCGGCGTACGGCACGTTCAGCGCGCGCAGTCGCGCGTCCGGCGGATCGACGGCCGCGATCCGCACCGCGTAGCCGGCGAAGCGGCGCTCCAGCTCGCCCATCCGCCGGGCGGCGACGCGGTTGTCGATGCGCCCGGCGGCGTGCGCGGCGAGGATCGGATCCGCCCCGTCCAAGAGCGCGTTCACGCCGAGGCGGATCGGCTCGACTTCGCCGAGGTAATGCTCGATCGCCGCACGGGAGACCCCGTCCATCGAGGAGGCACCGCCTCCACCGCAGCCGGCGAGCGCCAGAAGCCCGGCCACCGCCGCGAGCGTGCCGGCGCGCTGCACGCAAACGCGCCGGCGAGCGCTAGCAACAACCGCTCTACAGATCAGTAGCCGTACGCGCCACCGCCGCCGCCCGAGGACGTTTCGGACTGCGTGCTGGTCGTCGCGGGCGCGCTGCTGGTGGCCGGCGCTGCTCCGCTGGTCGTGATCACGGTCCAGGTGCCGACGTCTTTGAAGCCCTGGCCTTTCGTTTCGCCGGGGTGCTGGTCGGAGGCGAACGTGTAAAGCGGCTCGCCCTTGTAGGTCACCTGGGTCGTGCCGTCGGGGCGCTTGACGACGCCGAGCGAGCTGACCTGGCCGCTGGGCGTCGTGCCGGTGCTCACCGTGAGCGGATGCCAGACCGCGGTGCAGCCACTGCTCGTGCAGATGAATTTGCCGCTCGTCTCGCCGCTCAGGTGGTAGAGCGTCATGCCGCTCGCGTTCACGAGGATCGTGCCGAGCGAGCTGGAGCCGGTCTTCACGACCGCCGCCGACGAGCTGGCGTTCTGCGCGGCGGGACTCGCGTTCGAGGTGGTCGTCGTGTTCGTCGTGCTGCTCGAGCTGCTGCCGCACGCGGCGAGCAGCAGCGACACGGCGACGGTCGGCAGGATCAACTTGAGTGGAGCGGGCATTCGTTCACTTCCGTTTCTGACGTCGAAGGGCGCGGACACAGAGCTGTCCGGCTGCCTGTAAGGACTCCGTGGCGCCGCAGTTCCTTCCGCCGCCCCAGCACTGGCGCCGGCTCCTAGTCCACCCGCTCCGGCAGGCCGAACCGCCCGAACGCGCCCCCCAGCCGCCCGGCGTCCATCGGCTGTTCCGGGAACCGGGCATACGCCTCGCCGTCGGGCTCGTCGGTCGCCCTCACGATGAACGCGGTCACCGCGCTGACCTTCTCCCCGCGAAGCGTGAGCACGTTGAGCGCGAACGGGAGGTGCGTCTGCTGTTCCTCGTCCCACGCGTAGAAGCCGAGCGCGGGCTGGCCGTTCGCGCGCACCGGCAGCGCCCGCCAGCGCCACTCCCCGCTCAGCGAGTACGCGCGCGCCCAGGTCTCGATCGCATCGCGACCCCTGTACCACGTGGTCAGAGGCGGCATCGCGAACGTCGCGTCCTCGACGAGCATCGCCGTGAAGGCCGGGATGTCGCAGCGCTCCCACGCGGTGACGTAGCGCGCGACGAGCTCCTCGAGCCCCTTGTCGCCGAGCGCTTGCAGCGCCGCCTGCTGGCTCTGGTCGGGGACCCGCTGCTCCACGGCCGCCCGCGCCCGCTGCAGGGCGCTGTTCACCGACGCCACACTCGTGTCGAGCATCGCCGCCGCCTCGCTCGCCGAGTAGGAGAGCACCTCGCGCAGGATCAGCGCCGCGCGCTGGTTCGCGGGAAGGTGCTGCAGGGCGGCGACGAACGCCAGCTCCACGCCCTCGCGCTGCTCATAGCGAGCGGCCGGCCCGGCGGCCTCGCCGCCGAGCCCCAGCCGGTCGTCGGGATACGGCTCGATCCAGACGTTCTCGACGACTGGTGCGCCGGGAGGGTCGTGGGCCTCGGCCGCGGGCCCGAAGTCGACGGGCAGAACGCGCCTGCGCGTGCTGCTTTCGATCTGCGTCAGGCAGGTGTTGGTGGCGATCGTGTACAGCCAGGTCCGCAGCGAGCTCCGGCGTTCGAAGCTGTCCATCCCACGCCAGGCACGCAACAGCGTCTCCTGCAGCGCTTCGTCAGCGTCGTGCACGGAGCCGAGCATCCTGTAGCAGTGGGCGTGCAACTCGCCCCGCAGCGGCGCGATGTGCTCCTCGAAATCGCCTGTGGCAGTTGCCCGCGGGGTCTCCACATGGCGAGGGTACCCGCCCCGCCCGCCCGCCGGCCCTCGCCGGGGCCGGCGGGTCGGGCATGCGCTCTGCATCGTCGTCCTCATCCCGGCTAGGCGACCTCGACGACCATCAGCGAGTGGCCTTCGGGGTCGCGGAACCAGAACATCGGCGGGACCGGGTCGCCCATCCGCGAGACCTGCTCGTCGACGTCGACCCCGAGGCCGCGAAGCTCGGCATGCGCGCGGTCGGCGTCGGCGGTCGTCAGGCTCACGCCGAGCTCCTTCGGCTGCACCGTTTCGCCCTCGCGCGGCGGTGCCAGCGACAGGCCGGTGGTACCCGTCGGCGGGTAGACCTCGACCCAGCGGTACTTGCCGCCGAAGGCGATGTCGGTGCGCTTCTCGAAACCGATTCGCTCGTAGAACTCGATCGAGCGGTCCTGGTCCGCGGTCGGGACCATCACGAGGCCGATCGCCTGGATGCTGCTCGTCGTAGTGGTCATCGTGTCCTCCTGGGTTGGTGGGCTGTCAACTGCTTTGACTCGCCCCACGGGGCAAACTCATCGGTCGCCCGCGAAAAGGCTCGCCCGGCTATCGTCGCGGCTGTGCCAGCCGCCGTCGCCGAGATCCTCGCCGAGGCCGAGCGCCTGCTCGAAGTCGAGCGCTTCGAGGACTACGCCGTCAACGGACTGCAGGTCCCCGGTCCCGCCGAGGTCGGCAAGATCGCCTCCGGGGTCTCCGCGCACGCCGAGCTGTTCGAACGCGCCGCGGACGCCGGCGCCGGGCTGCTGCTCGTCCACCATGGCCTGTTCTGGGGGCCAGGTGTGCGAGCCCTCGACGCGACGCTCAAGCGCCGGCTGAAGCTCCTCTTCGACGCCGATCTCGCGCTCGCCGCCTACCATCTTCCGCTCGACGCCCACCCCGAGCTCGGCAACAACGCGCTGCTTGCCCGGGCGCTCGGCGCCGAGCACATGGTCGGGTTCGGAGACCACCGCGGCGAGACGATCGGCTTCCTTGCCACGCTGCCCGACGGCGGGCTCGACACGGCCGCGATCCTCGCCGCCGTCGAGGCAGCCACGAACCGGGCGCCGCTGCACCTCGGCGGCGGCCCCGACAGGGTCGAGCGGATCGCGATCGTCTCGGGAGCCGGCTCCGACTACGTCGCAGAGGCCGCGGCGGCGGGCGCGCAGGCGCTGCTCACGGGCGAGCCGGCCGAGCGCGTCACGGCGAGCGCCCGCGAGCTCGGCGTGCACGTGATCGCGGCCGGGCATCACGCGACCGAGACGTTCGGGATCCGCGCGCTGGGCGAGCTGCTCGCAGGTCGTTTCGGGCTCGAGCACGTGTTCATCGACGTCCCCAATCCGGTCTGAGCGATCCCTAGCCGGACGGCCAGTCCGCTTCGTGCAACGTCTAACATCAAGTGACGCAAATTCGGCGAGAGTGAGAGAGGGGAGTTCGATGGAGGCAGCCACCACCACGGGGTCGAAGACGATCGCCGGCCTGATCCCGCGTGCGGCCGCCGAGTACGGCGACCGGGTGGCGATCCGCTACAAGCGTGACGGCGCCTGGCACGACGTCAGCTACGCCGAGCTCGGCGAGATCGTCCGGGACACCGCGCTCGGGCTGATCGAGCTGGGGCTGGAGGCCGGCGAGCGCATCTGCATCCTCGCCAACACGCGCCCGGAGTGGACCTACGCCGACATGGCGGCGACCTCCGCCGGCCTGACCGTCGTCCCGATCTACCAGACGAACTCGCCCGAGGAGTGCCTGTGGGTGATCTCCGACTCCGAAGCGAGCGCGATCGTCGTCGAGGACGAGGAGCAGCTGCAGAAGATCGCCGCGATCCGCGAGCAGGTGCCGAACCTTCGGACCGTGATCATCATGGACCCGGGGGTGGGCGGGTCCGGATCTTCCAACGGCGCCGCGCTCCCGCTCGGCGCGATCCCGCTGGACGACGCCCGTGCCAAAGGCGAGGGCAAGCCGGCGGACGCGCTGGAAGCCCGTCGCGCGGCGGTCAAGCCGGCGGACCCCTTCACGTTCATCTACACCTCCGGGACGACCGGGCCGCCGAAGGGCTGCGTCCTCACCCACGGCAACTACAGCTCGATCGTCGACATGGTCGGCGAGGCCGGCGAGATCAACGGCGACGAGGTCATCTACCTCTACCTGCCCCTCGCTCACTCCTTCGCGCTGCTGATCCAGCTCGCCGTGTTCGACCTCGGCGGCACGCTCGCCTACTACGGCGGCGACACGAAAGAGATCATCCCGGAGCTCCAAGAGGTCAAACCGACCTACCTGCCCTCGGTGCCGCGCGTGTTCGAGAAGATCTACACGCTCGCCCAGGGCGCGCTGCAGGAGATGCCGGCCGAGGAGCGCGAGGAAGCCGAGGGCGCCGTCACGCTCGGCGTGAAGGTCCGCAACGCGCTCAACGAAGGCAAGCCCGTCTCCGCCGAGGAGCAGACGGCCTTTGAGGAGGCCGACGAGCGCTTCTTCGCCAACGTCCGCGAGATCTTCGGCGGGCGCGTGCGCCACGCGACCAGCGGCGCCGCCCCGATCGCCAAAGAGATCCTCGAATTCTTCTGGGCGTGCGGCGTGCCGGTGCTGGAGGGCTACGGCATGACCGAGACCGCCACCGCCGCGACGACCTCGACCGTCGCCAACCACAAGTTCGGCACCGTCGGGCGCGCGCTGCCCGGCGTCGAGCTGAAGATCGCCGAGGACGGCGAGATCCTCGTCAAAGGCCCGAACATCTTCGACGGCTACCACAACCGCGCGGACGCGAGCTTCGGCGCGGTCATCGACGGGTGGCTGCACACCGGCGACCTCGGCTCGATCGACCAGGACGGCTACCTGTCGATCACCGGGCGCAAGAAGGACATCATCATCACGGCGGGTGGCAAGAACCTCACGCCGGCCAACATCGAGAACGACCTCAAGCAGAGCCGCTGGATCTCCCAGGCCGTGATGCACGGCGACGCGCGGCCGTACCCGGTCGTCCTGATCACGCTCGACGAGGAAGAGATGCCCGTCTTCGCGCGCGAGCACGAGCTCCCCGAGGACATCCCCTCGCTGATCTCCGAGCCGGCGGTCCTGGAGCTGATCCAGGGCGAAATCGACAAGGCCAACGCCAAATACGCTCAGGTGGAGCAGGTCAAGAAGTTCGTGCTGCTCGACCACGATCTCTCGCAGGCCACGGGCGAGCTGACGCCTACGCTGAAGGTCAAGCGTAATGTGGTCAACGAGAAGTACGCCGAACTGTTCGACGCCCTCTATGCCGGCTGAGACGCCGCTGCTGCCGGGGAGAGAAACCGAATGAGGAGCGATCCAGCCGACAACGGCGGCCTGTTCGTCGGGCGCCGCCCGGGAACCGCGCCCGTCCACTACCGCGACACGCCGGAGCGCGGCGGCGAACTGCGCCAGCGCGTCGACGGCTCGCTCGCCGGGCTGCTGTTCGCCGGCATGGTCTTCCTCAGCCTGCTGTGCTGGGGGCCGATCCCGATCGCCTGCCTGTGGGTCGGCTCGGAGGCCAACTACCTCACCGGCAGCGTCAGCCTGGGCATCCTGCTCGCGTTCGTCGCCCTGTTCGCGCTGCTGTTCGGCGCCCTCGCGCTGCTGCGGCGCATGGACAACGCCTGGATCCTCGTGCGCCGGGCCGCGGGTCACGATCAGCGCAGCGGCGTGATGGGGAAGATCTTCGGCACGACCGCCGTGATCTGCGCGGTCGTGTTCGCGTTCTGGTTCCTGGTCATCCACGGCCCCGGCTCGAGCACGATCTCCGGCGGCAACCACGGCGCCGGGTGAGGCGCGGGCGCCCGCGGCGCCCGCTGCCCCGGCGCACTGCTAGAACCATGCCGTAATGGGCCTGCTCGACTACTACAAGCAGTTCGAGGGGATGAGCGAGGAGGAGGTCAACGCCGGCCTGCGCGAGGAGGCTGCCGAGCGCCGGCGCAAAGCGCTCACGCGCGTCGAGACGCTCGACCTCTCGCATACGACCTGGCCTGAGCTGCCCGACCCGCGGATCGTCAACGCGATCACGTTCGTCGCGCGCCGCGGCATGCACCACTACCCCTATCTGCGCGGCACCGAGCTGCGCAGCCGTCTCGCGGAGGGCCACGGCGTCGACGTCAGCCGCCTGGTGCTCGGCAATGGCGCTGCCGAGCTGCTCGCCGCGGCCACCCGGGCGCTGATCAACCCCGGCCAGAAGCTGCTCACGCGCTGGCCGTCCTACCCGCTCTACCCGCTGATGGCGCGGCGCGCCCACGGGCAGGCCGTCCCTGTCACCGGCGGGACGGACGAGCTGCTCGCGGCGGCGCAGGACCCCGAGGTGCGGGCGATCGCGATCGCGAGCCCCGACGACCCGACCGGTGAGCTGCTCGCCGCCGCCGAGCTGGAGCGCCTGCTCTCCGGCGTGCCCGACGGGGTCGCCGTGCTCCTCGACGAGGCGCTCGTCGAGTTCGCCGACGCCCAGCCCGTCGACTCCTCGCTGCGCCTGCTCGAGAGCCACCCACGGCTGCTCGTGTTCCGCAGCTTCTCGAAGGCCTGGGGGCTCGCCGGCCTGCGCATCGGCTACGTGATCGGGGCGCCCGGCTCGGGCGAGCTGCTCGCCGAGCTCGAGCCCGACCTCGGCGTCTCCGAGCTCTCGCAGGCGGGGGCCCTGGAGGCGCTGCGCAGCAGCACGGCGATCGTGCAGCGGCGCGTCGCCGCGATCCACGAGCAGCGTCCGCTCGTCATCCAGGGCCTGCGCGAGCTCGGCTTCGAGGTCGCCGACAGCCAGGCCAACTTCGTGTGGGCGGCCCACCCCGCGCTGACCGGCGCCGAGCTGGCCGGGCGGCTTGCGCAGACGGGCATCCTGATCGCGGCCGGCGACGCGCTCGGCGAGCCCCAGCACGTCCGGATCGCGCTGCGCTCTCGGGCGGCCACCGAGCGCCTGCTCGACGCGGTCGCGAAAGCGCTCTAGCTGGCCTCGGCGCCCCGCGTGGTGCGGCGGCGCGTGCCGGTTGGGCTAGCCTGACCCCGCCTGGCGCAGCAGCGCGCCGGTGGTGCCTTCGAGGATCTTGCGCCAGGCGCTGACCTCCTCGGTCTCCTTGTCGAAGTGCGCGACGACCTGGCGCACGCGCTTGCCGGAGATGTCGAGGCCATGCTTCTCGGCGATCGCCTGGTAGCGGTCGTATTCGCCTGCCAGCTGCCGTGTCACGGACTCGAAGCCGTGGCGGGCGATCTCGACGCGCGACGTGAAGCTCATCATCGAGGTCTGGAACATCAGTTCGTCGGTCGGCTCGGGCTCGATCAGCACGATGTCGACGCCCGGGTAGCGGGCCTCCCACCCCTTGGCGAGTTCGTGCAGGCGCTGGTGGGCGACGAGCTTGAACACCTGGTAGCCGATCTGCGCGAAGCCCATGTCCGAGACCCGCCGGGCACGCTCGCCGCGCAGTGTTTTGATCGTGCTCGCGAAGTCGTTGACGAACGGCACGATCGGGTTGATCACGATCACGAGCTTGCACCCCGCCTGCACGGCGAGGTCCAGGTTCGTGGTCGAGACTATGCCCCCGTCGATCAGCTCGCGCCCAGAGACTTCGACCGGCGCGTAGACCATCGGCAGCGCGCCGGACGCGCGCACGGCCGTCGAGATCGGCACGTCGTCCATGCCCTCGACGCCGAACACCACCCGCTCGCAGGTGTCGAGGTCGGTCGCCGTGAGGTAGAGCTCGCAGTCGAGCTCGCGGAAGTCGTCGGTGCGGCCCGGTTCGCCCAGCACCTCCACCAGGTACTTCTCGATCCCCGCGCCCGTGTACAACCCGGACGGCAGCACATCCGCGAGCCCGAGCGCCAGGTCCATCGCCGAGACGCCGCCGCGCGTGCCGGCGAACTGGCGTAGCGCCGAGACCGCTTTGAGCGGCACCGTCGCGCCCTTCATCGCGAACTCGAGCAGGTTCGGACGCAGCAGGTCGCCGATGTTGATGTCTTTGAACGGCGGCTTGCCCTTGCGCGTGACGACCCGCATCATCTCCTCGGGCGTCACGCCGTTGGCGCACAGCGCGGCGATGAACGACCCCGCCGAGGTGCCGACGTACACATCGAAGTTGTTGACGGTGCTGTTGACCGCGAGCAGGTCCAGAGCACGCAGCGCGCCGATCTCGTACACGCCGCCCGTGAAGCCGCCTCCACCGAGCACGAGGGCGGTCTTGTCCCGCCGTGGGCGGCGACGCCTCTCGAACGCCTCAGGACGCCCGACCCCCCGCGGTGCGGTCAATCGCTGCTGCCTTCCCTTGGCCTTGGAACCGCCCTTCTTGAGGTTCGGTTCCAGCTTGACAACCTTGCCCATCGTCGAACATTCTAGGGCCGAGTGCCCCGGAAATGCCGTGCGCAGCCCTGGATCCCGACATTCGGGATCCTCGCGCTTCTGATCGCCCTCCTCGCCCCCGCCGCCGCCGCGGCCGCCGCAGGCGCCGGGCTCGGGGCGCTGCAGGCCGACCTCGCCCACCAGATGGCGCTCGCCGGGCCCGCCGACGGTGCCTACGTCTACGACATCACGGCCAAGAAGCCACTGTTCTCAGAGCGCGCGAGCGTGACGCGGCCGCCGGCCTCTGTCGAGAAGCTCTACACCTCGGCGGCCGTCCTCGACCGCATGGGTCCCGAAGCGCGCCTCACCACTTCCGTCTACGGCGCCGGGCAGCTGCTGCCCGGAGGCACGTGGGAAGGGAGCCTCTACCTGCGCGGCGGCGGAGATCCGACCTTCGGCAGCCGCGACTTCATCCTCAGCCACTATGGCGGGCTCGGCGCGAGCATCAACGCGCTGACGGTCCAGCTCGTGCGCCAGGCCGGCATCCACCACATCACGGGGTCCGTCTACGGCGACGAAGGCTTCTTCGACACCCGGCGCGGCGAGCCCTCGAGCGGCTATGGCTTCGACCCGTTCCTCGAAGGCGTCCTCAGCGGCCTGGCCTTCAACCGCGGCGAGATGCTCGGACACGGCGCCCACGCGCCCGCGGCCTTCGCCGCCCATGCGCTCTGGGGCGCCCTGAAGGCAGACGGCGTCAGCATCCGCGGGGCCAGCGGAACGGCCTCCACCCCGGCGGGCGCGATCCCGCTCACCAGCGTCCCATCGCCGACCGTCGCTCAACTGCTGGGCCTGATGCTGCCGCCGTCGGACAACTTCTTCGCCGAGACGCTCGTCAAGGACCTCGGCGCGCTCTACGGCGGCGGCGGCACGACCGCGCGCGGGGCCGCCGTCGTCACGAGCGCGATCTCCTCGACGATGGGCTTCACCCCGAGCGTGGTGGACGGATCCGGCCTCTCGCGCGCGGATCACACCTCCCCGCTCCAGGTCGTCACGCTCCTTTCCCGCCTGGCGGGCACCCCGGCAGGACAGGTGCTGCGCGAACACCTCGCCGTGGCGGGCAGGAGCGGGACGCTGGAAAAACGCATGCGCGGCACGGCCGCCCAGAGCCACTGCCAGGGGAAGACCGGCACGCTGACCGGCGCCTCGAACCTCGTCGGCTACTGCCAGGCGGCCGGCGGGCAGGAGATCGCGTTCGCGATCTTCAACGACGGCATCTCCACCGAAGCTGCGCACGTGTTCCAGGACCACATCGCGATCTCCATCGCCCGCTCGCAGATCACGAGCGCCGAACTGGCGCGGGCTTCCTCAGGGCGCCCCTGACGCGCAGAACGCGTGCACCCGCAGCCGGCTCTGTTCGGAGCTCGCTGCCGCGCCTGAGCCGGCCGCGAGGGCAGACCACCCGTTCCCGGTGGGCTCGTCGAACTGCACGCTCATCCCCGGCGCCAGGCTCGACTCGTACCCGCCGGAGACGATGTGCGTTCCGTTCGGGCACTGGGCGTGCGCCCAGACGAACCCAAGGCCCGGTTTCGAAAGCGCCCACGCGGAGTGGACTTCGTTGACTTCTCCCCGCGCGGAGCTGGCGAGCGAGCGCAGCACGCTCGGCTTGATCTGGCTGGGGCTGGTGATCAGGTAACGGCCGGCCGCGAGCGTCGTGCCGCTGACGGCGAGCACGAGCGCGAGCGTCGCCACGACCATCGCCGGCGACGGCTTTCGGATCCTCATGACTCTCCTCCCTCGTGGATCTGGCGGGCGCCCTGGGAAGCGGGCGCCCACCGATCAGCTTATTCCGGTGAGGCGAACCTTCCGGCCAATCCGAGCGGCTTCGATGGGCCGAAACGGAGTCGCGCCGGCCGCGGCAGAGGTTGCGTCGCGGGGGGCTAGCCCAGCGCGTAAGCGAGCGTGAGTTCGGCGGTGAGCTCGCAGCTCGTCGCTGACGCCTTCTTGGCGGGATGCTTGCCTTTCGGGCGGTGCGAGACGTGCGGCGAGCCCTTGACGGCGGCTCCCGACATCGCGGGCGCCGGCGCCCCGGAGGCGCCGGACGAGCCGACGCGTGCCACCCCGAAGTCCGGCTGTTCGCCTTCATACGCGACGTAGCGCGAGAAGCCTTCGCCTTCGACGTACCCGGAGCATTCGATCCCGCCGCCGTCCTCGACCGTCGTCACCGCGACGCCCAGAGCGACGCCCTCGTGTTCGGCGATGAACTGCGCCTTCGCCTGGCCGTCGGCGAGCGCCTTGGCCATCCCTTCGCGGTAGACCGCGGTCGCCTGGGCGGCAGTGGCTTTCGCGGGGATCGACACGACACCGACGCCCTCGACGTCGACACCTCGCGCGGAGCTCGAGCCGGCCGGGCCTTCTCCGGCGGCGACGCCGAGCAGACCCGCCGCGAGCAGCGCGACGGCCGCCACGACGCCGATCACGATCGTCTTGCCGCGCCTTCCCATGCCACGTTCAGGGTAGCCCCTGCGGGCCGGCACGGCGCGGTCTCTGGCCGCTCAGGCCCCGAGCAGCTTGCGCAGCCCGGCTTCGTCGAGCACCTCGACGCCGAGCCGCTGGGCCTTCTCGAGCTTCGAGCCGGGACTGTCGCCCGCGATCACGTAGTCGGTCTTCCTCGAAACGGAGCTCGTCACGCGCCCGCCGGCGGCCCCGATCCGCTCGGTCGCCTGCTCGCGCGACCACTCGGGCAGCGAGCCCGTCAGCACCAGCGTCTTGCCCGCGAGCGGGCCCTGCGAGGGCGCCGGCCCCTCTTCCTCGAAGCGCAGGCCGATCTCGCGCAATTCGGCGATCAGCTTGCGCATCCGCTCGTCGTCGAGCTGCGAGCGGATCAGCACGGCCATCTTCTCCCCGACGCCGTTGACCTGCTCGATCTGCTCCTCCGGGGCGGCGAGCAGCGCGTCGATGTTCCGGAAGGCGAGCGCGAGGTTCCTGCCCGTCACCTCCCCCACCTCCTCGATGCCCAGCGCGAACAGCACCCGCCCGAAGGGCCGCTCCTTGGAAGCCTCGATCGCGGCGAGCAGGTTGCGAGCTGAGATCTCGCCGAACCCTTCGAGCTCGACGAGCTGCTCCTCGGTCAGCCGGTAGAAGTCCGCCGCGGTGAGGACCAAGCCCTTCTCCTGCAGCAGCGCGACCTGCTTCTCACCGAGGCCGTCGATGTCCATCGCGCCGCGTGAGACGAAGTGCTTGAGCAGCTGCCAGGCGCGGGCCGGGCAGTCGCGGTTCGGGCATTTCGTGAAGATGCTGTCCGCGCTCTTGACCGTCGGCGTGTCGCAGAAGGGACAGCGTGCGGGCGGGTGCGGCAGCGGCGGGCGGTGCTTGTGCTCGGCGACGTGAGGCGCCGGAGAGACCACCTGCGGGATCACGTCGCCCGCGCGCACCACGATCACGTCCTCGCCTGCGCGGATGTCCTTGCGGACCAGGTCCTCCTCGTTGTGGAGCGTCGCGAGCTTGATCGTCACCCCGCCCACTTCCACCGGCGCGAGCACCGCGTAGGGGCGCATGTCGCCGAACTTCCCCACGTTCCACATCACCTTCTCGAGCTTCGTCACGGCGGTCGTCGGCGCGAACTTCCAGGCGACCGCCCAGCGCGGGTCGCGGCCGACCGACCCGAGCCGGCGCTGGAGCTCGAGCTCGTCGAGCTTCACGACGGCGCCGTCGATCTCGAAATCGAGCTCGCCGCGGCGTCGCTCCCACTCCAGGCACTGCGCCACGACCTCGTCCTCGCTGCCGAGCACCGCGATGCCGTCGTTGACGCGGAAGCCGTGGGAGCGCAGCCATTCGAGTCCTTCGTGGTGGGTCTCGAAGCTCAGCCCTTCGGTGACGCCCACCTGGTAGCACCAGATCGAGAGCGGGCGCTTGGCAGCGTCGGCGGGGTCGAGCTGGCGGATCGTGCCGGCCGCAGAGTTGCGGGGGTTCATGAAGGTCGACTCGCCCGCTTCCGCGCGGCGCTCGTTCAGAGCTGTGAAGTCGCGCAGGGACATGTAGACCTCGCCTCGCACCTCGACGAGCGGCGGCGCATCGTCGATCCGCAGGGGGATCGCGCCGATCGTGCGCAGGTTGTGCGTGACGTCCTCGCCGATCTCGCCGTTGCCGCGGGTCGCGCCGCGCTCCAGCACGCCGTCGCGGTAGACGAGGCTGATCGCCAGGCCGTCGATCTTCGGCTCGACGACGTAGGAGAAACGCGGCTGATCGATGCCCTCGCGCGCGAGGTGGTTGCGCATCCGCTCGACCCAGGCGCGCAGCTCCTCCTCGGAGCGGACGTTGCCGAGCGAGAGCATCGGCTCGAGGTGGCGCACTTTCTCGAGCCGGCCGACCGGCTCCCCGCCGACGCGCTGCGTGGGCGAGTCGGGCGTCAGCAGCTCCGGGTGCTCGCGCTCGATGCCGCGCAGCTCGTCGAGTAGGCGGTCGTAGGCGTCGTCGCCTATCTCCGGGTCGTCGAGGACGTAGTAGCGGTGAGCGTGGTGGTTCAGCTGCTCGCGCAGCTCGGCGGAGCGCTTGCGCAGCTTCGCCGGGGCGGGCCCGGCGTCTCGGGCGGCCCCCTCCTCGGGCGCCGGGGCAGACGGCGCCGTCTTGCCCGCGCGCGCAGCGCTCACGACGCCGCGTCGGGCGCCAGCGGCTCCAGCAGCCCGTCGAGGTCGAACCCTCGCAGCGCCTCCAGGCCCGTGTGGTGGGTCAGGTCGAAGTGCAGCGGGGACACCGCGATGCGCCCGGCGTGGACCGCGGCGAGATCGGTCCCCGGCTCGTCGTGGAAGCCGGGATAGGCCCCGTAGATCCAGTAGCGGCGGCGGTGCTCTTCCTCGCTGTCCAGCTTGAGCTCGTCGCGGTAGATGCGCTTGCCCAAGGTCGTCACCTCGACGCCCGTGGGCTCGCCGGCCGGCACGTTGACGTTCAACAAGGTGCCGCTCGCGAGCGGCAGCTCCTCGAGGCGGCCGACGAGCGCCGCGACGAACGCGGCCGCGACCTCGAAGCCGAAGCCGCCGTCGAAGGTGTAGTCGAGGTTCGCGGCGCCCGACTGCTGGGAGACGGCGATCGCGGGCAGGCCGAGCACGACGCCCTCGAGCGCCGCCGCGACCGTGCCCGAGTAGGTGATGTCATCGCCGAGGTTGGCGCCGTGGTTGATGCCCGAGACCACGAGCTGGGCCTGGAAGCCCTCGATCAGGCCGAGGCTCGCGAGGCGCACGCAGTCGACCGGCGTGCCGTCGGTCGCGTACCCGCTCGTGCCATCGGCGAACGGCACCTGCTCGACCCACAGGGGACGCCTGGTCGTGATCGAGCGCGCCATCGCCGAGCGGTTGCCGTCGGGCGCGATCACGGCCAGGTTGACGCCGTCGAGCCCCGCTAGGGCGCGGCGCATCGCCTGCAGCCCGTCGGCTTCGATCCCGTCGTCGTTGGTGAGCAGCACGTTCAGCATCCGGCTCTCAGGATAGGGGCCACTTCGGTTGCGGGAGGTGAAGATGTGGCCGCCCTCGAGGACCGGCGGTTGACCGCGGGACCAGTGGGTACGAGGCGATCAGAGGACAGCGCCGACGACCAGCAGGCGGCGCGTCCAGCGCGGTGCGTCCGCAGGCGGCGCGTCCCCGCCGAGCGCTCAGCCGCCGCGGGCAGGGCGGGCTGCGCGCGGGCGCGGGCGCGGAGCCGGCCTGTTTCCCCTCCTGGGCGCCGAACCGGGCCTTCGCGCCTGCTTCCGTCGCGCCCGTGCGAGCGCCATCACCAGCACCCCCATCGCGGCTCCTCGCGCGCGCTCGTACGCGCGGCGCTGGAAGCGCGACTCGGCGCGGGAGCAGCCGGCTGCGATCGCGTCCTGCCACACCTGCCAGCGCTCGAGCACGGTCGCCGCCGCCGGCTCGCGCTCGGAGATGGCACGGCACAGCTCGAGCACGCACGGCTCGTCGCGACGCGGGGCGTTGCAGCCCAGGCGGGGAGGGCAGCAGGACGACATAACCCGTAGTTACCCTCGCCCGCCCGTCCCGACGGGGGCATCGTCGGGTTTCTGACCACCCTGAGCGCGCCCCGTTCCGACGGGGGGCTAGTACGCGACGCTGGCGAGCGCGAGCCCGTGCGCCGGCACGGTCCGGCCCGCCTCCGAGCGCGGCGCTCCCTCGAGCAGCTTCAAGAACTGCTCAAAACCCGTCCATCCCCTTGCGACATCGAGCATCGTCCCGACGAGGACCCGGTTCATGTGGCGCAGGAACATGTCGGCCTCGATCCAGAACTCGAGCAGCTCTCCGCGGTCGAGCCAGTCGGCGCGCATCACCGTGCAGTTGAACCACTTGTGTTCGGTTTCGGTCGGCGTGAACGCGGTGAAGTCGTGGCGTCCCACGAGCGCGGCCGCGCACGCGGCCAGGAGCTCTCGGTCCAGCGGCGCGGGCCACCAGTACGAGCGGTCGCGCTCGAACACGCTGCGCGTGCGGCGCGCGAGGATTCGGTAGCAGTAGGTCCGAGAGCGCGCGTCGCGGCGCGCGTCGAACTCCTCCTCCGCCGGTTCGCTGGCCAGCACTGCGACGTCCGGGCCGATCAGGCCGTTCAGCCGCAGCGGGTCGAGGGCCTCGTGCGCGTAGCTCGCGACCTGCCCCCAGGCGTGGACGCCGCGGTCGGTCCGCCCGGCGACGGTCAGCCGCAGCGGGCGCTCGTCGGTTCCCTCGGGGCCGAGGATCGCCTGCAGGGCCCTCTCCAGCTCCTCCTGTACGGAGCGCTCTCCGGGCTGGCGCGCCCAGCCGGCGAAACCGGCGCCGTCGTACTCGATCGTCAGCTTCGTCTTCACGCGCGCGCCCCGTCACGCCCGTCCCGCGCCGCCTGGCGAGTCAGACGAGCTCGATGAAGACCATTTCGGTCGCGTCGCCGGGACGCTGACCGAGCTTCAGGATGCGCGTGTAGCCGCCCGGGCGCTCGGCGTAGCGCGGCGCCACCTCGGCGAACAGCTTGTGGACCGCGAACTTGTCCTGAGCGAGCGTGGAGAGCGCCTGACGCCGGGCGTGAAGGTCGCCGCGCTTGGCGAGCGTGATCAGTTTCTCGATCTCGGGCTTGACCGCCTTGGCCTTCGCCTCGGTCGTCTTGATCCGCTCGTGCTCGATCAGCTCCTTCGACAGGTTCATCAGCAGCGCCTTGCGGTGGGCGCTGTCGCGGCTGAGCTTGTTGCGTGTCTTCTGGTGGCGCATCGGCTGGGAGATTCTAGGGGGTCACGGGAGGGCGCAGTCGGCAAGCCGCGCCCAACCGCTCGACCGTCAGTCCTGGCGCAGGTTGAGACCCCGCGCGTGGAGCGTTTCAATCACCTCGTCGATCGACTTTTTGCCGAAGTTGGGGATCGCGTTCAGCTCCGCCTCGGACTTCGAGATCAGGTCTCCCACGGTCTGGATGCCGGCGCGCTTCAGGCAGTTGTACGAGCGCACGCCCAGCTCCAGCTCCTCGATCAGGATGCCGTACTCCTCGCCCTGCAGGGACCCGGGCCCACCGACCCCGCCAGGGCCGACGGCCAGGCCGTGGCCGTCGAGCTGGCCGCCGGGCGTCGCCCGCAGCTCTTGGATGCGGTCGGCGTCCGTGAAGATCGCCAGCTGGCTGATCAGCAGCTCGGCGGCCTCGCGCAGCGCGGCCTGCGGGTCGATCGAGCCGTCGGTCTCGATGTCCAGCGTCAGCTTGTCGAAGTCGGTCTTCTGGCCGACGCGAGCCTGCTCGACCGCGTAGGCGACGCGCCTCACCGGCGAGAAGATCGAGTCGATCGGGATCACGCCGATCGGCTGGTCGGAGGACTTGTTCTCCTCCGCCGGGCGGTAGCCGCGGCCGCGGCCGATCGTCATGTAGAGCTCGAGCTTCGTTTTCTTCTCGAGCGTCGCGATGTGCAGGTCCGGGTTGAGGATCTCGACACCGGCCGGCAGGTCGATGTCCTTCGCGGTGATCTCGCCGGGGCCGGTTACGACCAGCGGCGCCTCGACCTCGCTCGCGTCGGAGTGCATCCGGCACACGACGCCCTTCAGGTTCAGGACGATGTCCGTCACATCCTCCTTGACGCCCGAGATCGTCGAGAACTCGTGCGCCACGCCCTCGATGCGTACGCTCGTGACGGCGGCGCCGGAGAGGGAGGAGAGCAGCACGCGCCGCAGCGAGTTCCCGAACGTGTAGCCGAAGCCGCGGTCCAGTGGCTCGATCGTGAACGTGCCACGGTTCTGCTCCACGGACTCGCTTGTGATCCGGGGGATTTGGAAGTCGAGCATGAGAGTCCTTACGTCGTTTTGGTGTCGTGCCGACGACGGCCGAACACCGGGTTACATGCGTCCCCGCCCTTGGCGGGGACGTTTGAAATCGGTCCTACTTCGAGTACAGCTCGACGATGAGCTGCTCCTGCACCGGGGCGGCGACCTCGCGCCGCTCCGGCTTGCGCAGCACCTTGGCCGTCAGCGACTCGTGATCGGCCTGCAGCCACGCGGGAATCTGACCGGTCAGCTCGGTCGCGTCCCTGACCACCTGGGTGGCAGGGGTGCTCGCCTTGATGGCGACCACGTCGCCGGGCCGCACCTGGTAGCTGGGGATGTTCACCCGCCGGCCGTTCACCGTCCAATGGCCGTGGCGGATCAGCTGGCGGGCCTGGCGGCGCGAGGCCGCGAAGCCGAGCCGCACCAGCACGTTGTCGAGGCGGCACTCCAGCAGCGCGAGCAGGTTCTCGCCGGTGATCCCCGGCTGGCGCGAGGCCTTCTCGTAGTAGCCCCGGAACTGGCGCTCGAGCACGCCGTAGTAGCGGCGCGCCTTCTGCTTCTCGCGCAGCTGCACGCGGTACTCGCTCTGTTTCATACGCCCGCGCCCGTGCTCGCCCGGCGGGTAGGAGCGGCGCTCGACGCCGCACTTGTCTGTCAGGCAGCGCTCGCCCTTGAGGAACAGCTTCTGGCCCTCGCGGCGGCATTGCTTGCACTGCGGGCCGGTGTCGCGCGCCATCGCTCAGACCCTCCGCCGCTTGCGGGGACGGACCCCGTTGTGGGCCTGCGGAGTCACGTCCTTGACGCCGGTGACCTCGAGGCCGGCCGCCTGGAGCGAGCGGATCGCCGTCTCGCGGCCCGAGCCCGGGCCCTTCACGTAGACCTCGACTTTCTGCAGGCCCTGCTCGAGCCCCTTGCGGGCCGCCGCGTCGGCGGTCACCTGCGCGGCGAACGGCGTGGACTTGCGCGAGCCCTTGAAGCCGGCGCCGCCGGCGGACTCCCAGGCGATCACGTTGCCCGAGGTGTCGGTCAGCGAGACGATCGTGTTGTTGAAAGACGTCTTGATGTGGGCCTGGCCCACCGGGATGTTCTTTTTCGGCTTGCGCCGTCCGCGCGCGCGTTTGGGAGCAGCGGGCATTACTTCTTGCCGGCTTTCTTCTTGCCGGCGACCTGCATCCGCTTCGGTCCCTTGCGGGTGCGTGCGTTGGTCTTCGTCTTCTGGCCCCGGACGGGCAGGCCGCGGCGGTGGCGCAGGCCGCGGTAGGAGCCGATGTCCTGCAGGCGTTTGATGTCCTGCAGCCGCTCACGGCGAAGGTCGCCCTCGACCGTCAGGCCGTCGTCGATCGCGTCGCGCAGCTTCGCGACCTCGTCCTCGGTGAGATCGCGGACGTAGGTGTCGGGGTTGATCCCGATCTCCGCGAGCAGCTTGCTCGACGTCGAGCGACCGATCCCGTAGATGTAGGTGAGGCCGATTTCAGAGCGCTTGTTCAGGGGCAGGTTGACGCCGGCGATACGAGCCATGGGCTAGCCCTGCCTCTGCTTGTGGCGCTTGTTCTGGCAGATCACCAGCACCACACCGTTGCGGCGGATGACCTTGCATTTCTCGCACATCGGCTTGACCGACGGTCTTACCTTCATGATCCCTTTCAGGCGCTTGTCCGGCGAAGCGGCTCTGGCGGCCGCCCGGGCCGCCGCTACCGAATCGTGGATTGTTCCCTCTGCGCAGGCCAAGCGACTCGCACGCGGGCACGACCCCGGATGGTAGCAACTTCGCGCCTTGTTCTAGGGGCCGCCCACCCCCGCCCACCCATGAAAGGCGCTAGGCGCCCTGGGCCGCCAGAGCCCCCTGGCGCTCCTCGGCGGAGAGGTGCCACGGGGTCAGGATCTGCGGTCCCTCGCCGGTGATCGCGACCGTGAACTCGAAATGCGCGGCGGGCGAGCCGTCCTGTGAGTAGATCGCCCATCCGTCGCCGCCGACGCGCACCGCCGGCCCGCCGGCGGTGGTCATCGGCTCGATCGCCAGCACCATCCCCTCCTCGAGCAGCGGCCCCTTCCCGGGTTTGCCGTAGTTGGGCACCTGCGGGTCCTCGTGCATGCTGCGCCCGACCCCGTGGCCCACCAGCGAGCGCACGACCGCGAGCCCTGCACCCTCGGCGCTCTGTTGGATCGCGTGCGAGAGGTCGCCCATGCGGTTGCCGGCGCGGGCCTGGGCGACGCCGGCGTGCAGCGACTCCTCGGTCGCGTCGAGCAGGTTGCGGCTCAGCGCGTCGATCTCGTCGACGGCGAACGTGCGCGCGGCGTCGGCGACCCAGCCGTCGAGCGTCACGCCGACATCGATCGAGACGACTTCGCCGCTTCGCAGCCGCTCCTGGCCGGGGATGCCGTGCACGATCATGGCGCCCGGCGAGGCGCAGATCGAGCCCGGGAAACCGCGGTAGCCCTTGAACGTCGGCTCGCCGCCGTGAGCGCGGATGAAGCGCTCGGCGAGCTTGTCCAGCTCCCCAGTCGTGACCCCGGGACGGATGCTCGACTCCATCAGGTCAAGGGTCGCCGCGAGCACCTGGCCGGCGCGCGCCATCTTCGCGATCTCCTCCGGCGACTTCTTGATGATCACGAGACCGAGCTTAGCTGCCGCGGCCTAGAAACCCTCCTCGAGCCGCAGCGTGGCCAGCGAGGCTCTGATGCGGTCGTGGACCTCGTCCGGTGAGCGCGTGCCGTCGAACCGGCGCAGCAGCCCGGCGTGGTCGTAGTAGGCGATCAGCGGCTCGGTCTGCTCGTGGTAGACCTGCAGCCGCTTGCGGATCGTCTCCTCGCGGTCGTCGTCGCGCTGGATCAGGCGCGACCCGTCCTGATCGCACACGCCCTCGTGCTTTGGAGGGTCGAAGTAGATGTTGTAGATGTGGCTCGGGTTCTTGACGCACACGCGCCGGCCGGCGAGGCGGCGGATCACTTCCTCGTCGGGCACTTCGATCAGCAGCACACCGTTCAGCTTGCGGTCGCGCCCCTCGAGCGCCGCGGCGAGCGCCTCGGCCTGCGCCTCGTTGCGGGGGAAGCCGTCGAGCAGGAAGCCGTCGCGCGCATCGTCGTCGCCGACGCGGTCGATGATCATGTTCACGATCACGTCGTCGGGCACGAGCTCGCCGGCGTCCATGTACCCCTTCGCCTGCCGTCCGAGCTCGGTTTCCTCGGCGACCTGCGCGCGCAGCATGTCCCCGGTCGAGATGTGCGGGAGGCCGAAGTCGTCGCGGAGGCGGTCGGCCTGCGTCCCCTTACCGGCCCCCGGAGGGCCGAGCAGGATCAGGTTCAACTCGGACAAGACCGAGGCAGCCTATCCGCTGGGACCCAGCGCATGCCACCGCCGGCTGCGGGCGTGCAGGCGCGCCGCGCGCGGCTACTTCAGGAAGCCCTCGTAGCTGCGCATCATCAGCTGCGCCTCGAGTTGCTTCATCGTTTCCAGCGCGACCCCGATCACGATCAGGATCGATGTGCCGCCGAAGTAGAAGTTCTGGTGGGTCCGCGCAAAGAGGATCGCCGGCAGCGCCGCAACGGCGGCCAGGAACAGCGCGCCGGGGAACGTCAGGCGGGCGAGGATCCGGTCGAGGAATTCCGCCGTCGGGCGGCCGGGTCTCACCCCGGGGATGAAGCCGCCGTACTTGCGCAGGTTGTCGGCCTGGTCGACAGGGTTGAACGTGACGGCGGTGTAGAAGTAGGTGAAGACCACGATCAGGATCGACTCCCCGACGACGTAGTGCCAGCCGTTGGGTGTGAAGAAGTCCGAGAGCTGCTGGCCCCAGTGGGTTTTGACGAGCTGGCCGACCGTCGGCGGGAAGGCCATCAGGCTGGCGGCGAAGATCACCGGGATGACGCCCGCCATGTTCACGCGCAGCGGCAGGTAGGTCTGGCCGCCCTCGGTCATGCGCCGGCCGATCACGCGCTTCGCGTACTGCACCGGTATTCGCCGCTGGCCTTCCTGGACGAAGACGATGCCTGCGACCACGGCGAGCACGAGGAACGGCATGATCACCTTGAACACCTGGTCGGTCGAGGTCCACCAGGTTTCGATCCCGGCCGGCAGGCGCGCCACGATCGACGCGAAGATCAGCAGCGAGATGCCGTTGCCGATGCCGCGCTGGGTGATCAGCTCGCCGATCCACATCAGCAGCACGCAGCCCGCGGTCAGGCACACGACGATCAGGAAGATGTGCGGGGCATCGAACGTTTTGACGACCGATTCCCCGGCTTTCGCCTGCAGGCTGTGGAACAGGAACACGTAGCCGATCGACTGCGCGAAGGCCAGGCCGACCGTGAGGTAGCGGGTGTACTGGGTGATCCGCGCCTGTCCGACCTCGCCTTCCTTGGCGAGCTTTTCAAGCGAAGGCACGGCCACCTGCAGCAGCTGCAGGATGATCGAGGCCGTGATGTAGGGCATGATCCCGAGCGCGAAGATCGCGATCCGCGATAGGCCGCCGCCCGAGAACAGGTTGAGCAGCCCGAGGATGTTGGAGCCGCCGAACTGCTTCTGGATGTTGTTGACGGCCGTGAGGTTGACACCCGGCACCGGGACGTGCGAGCCGAACCGGTAGATCAAGAGCATCAGCCCGGTGAAGGCGATCTTCTTGCGGATGTCCGCGACCTGGAAGGCGTTGAGGATCGTGGCGAGCATGGTCTGTGGCGGCGGGTCCCGTCCGAGGAGCCCGGACTACCGCGGAGCGGCCGATTCTAGTCGATGGGCGCGCGCCCGGGCGCGGGTCGGCCGGCGCCTTTTCAGGGCTGCGGCTCGACAACCGTGCAGGTGCCGCCGGCAGCCTCGATGCGCTCGCGCGCCCCCGCGCTGAACGCATGGGCGTGGACGGTCAGCGCCTTGGTGAGCTCGCCCTTGGCGAGCACCTTCACCGGCACGCCTTTGCGCGTGGCCAGCCCGTGGCTCTTCATCAGCTCGAGCGTGACCTCGGTGCCGGCGTCGAAGCGCTGCTCGAGCGCGGCGACGTTGACCGGCTGGGTGTGCGTGCGGAAGGGCTCGAAGGGCATCGACTTCTTCATGTGCGGCCCGCGGAGCTTTCGCATCCGCATGTGGATCGGCATCTGCCCACCCTCGAACGCGGGCCGCCGCTTGGAGCCCGAGCGCGAGCCCGCGCCCTTCTGGCCCCGGCCTGACGTCTTGCCGGTGCCCGAGCCTTCGCCGCGGCCTACGCGCTTGCGCGGGCGGCGGCTGCCCGGCGCCGGAGCGAGGTTGTGCAGGCCGATCGGCTCCTCGGCGTTCTCGCCGGAGGGGCTCACTTCTTCTCCTCGACCTGCACGAGGTGGCGCACGGCGTGGATCATGCCGCGTGCCTGATCGGTGTCGTTGACCTCGACGGTCTGCCCGATGCGCCGCAGACCAAGCGAGCGCAGCGTGTCGAGCTGTTTCTGGTTGGCGCCGTTCTTGGAGCGGCGCTGCGTGACGGCCAGCGAGCTCATCCGGCGGGCGCCTCCTCGGCGGCAGGCTCGTTCGCGGGCGCGGCCTCGCCGTCCGCCGGCGCCTCGCCCTGGGCCGAGCCGTTGGCGTCGCGCCCGCCGAGCCCGAGCACCTGGTCGACGCTCAGCCCGCGCAGGCTGGCGAGCTCGCCCGGGGTGCGCAGCCCGCGCAGCCCGGCGACGGTGGCCTTGACGAGGTTGATCGGGTTCTGCGTGCCGAGGCTCTTGGAGAGGATGTCGTGGATGCCGGCGAGCTCGAGCACCGCGCGCACGCCGCCGCCGGCGATCACGCCGGTACCGGGCGAGGCCGGCTTGAGCAGCACACGGCCCGATCCGAAGATCCCGGTCGTCTGGTGGGTGATCGTGCTGCCGTGCTTGGGAACGCGGAAGAGGTCCTTCTTGGCGCGCTCGACGCCCTTCTGGATCGCGAGTGGCACCTCGTTGGCCTTCCCGTAGCCGACGCCGACGACTTCGCGTTCGTCGCCGACGACGACGAGGGCGGTGAACGAGAAGCGCCGGCCGCCCTTGACGACCTTCGCCACGCGGTTGATCTCGACGACGCGCTCCTGGAGGTCCAGGCCGGCCGGGTTGACGGAGCGATCTGTGGATACGGAGGACATGAGCAGTGGCAGAGGGTAGCGGGAGTGCGTCCTCAGACCGTCAGACCGGCCTCGCGGATCGCCTCGGCCAGCTTGCGGACGTGGCCGTGGTACTGGTAGCCGCCGCGGTCGAACACGGCTTCGCTGACGCCCGCCGCTTTCGCGCGCTCGGCGAGCAGCGCCCCCGCGCGGCCCGCCGCCTCGGCTTTGCCGAGGCCGCGCAGCTCGGGCTCGAACCACGCGACGGCGGCGAGCGTGCGACCGGTGAGGTCGTCGACGAGCTGCGCCGAGATCCCGCGGTTGGAGCGGAACACCGAGATCCGGGGGCGCATCTCGGTACCCGCGATCTTGGCCCGCACGCGCCGGCGGCGCTTCAGGCGGCGGTTCTCCTTGGTGAGGACGGTCATGCTCGCTTTCCGACCTTCCGCGGGACGTACTCGCCCTCGTAGCGGATCCCCTTGCCCTTGTAAGGCTCGGGCGGGCGCTGCTTGCGGATGATCGCGGCGGTCTCGCCGACGAGCTGCTTGGAGATGCCCTTGACGACCACGCGGGTGGGCTGCGGGACTTCGAACTCGATCCCGTCGGGGGCGACGATCGGCACAGGGTGCGAGTAGCCGACCGCCAGCTCGAGGTTCTTGCCCTTGAGCTGCGCGCGGTAGCCGACGCCCTGGATCTCCAGGCGCTTCTCGTAGCCGTTGGTGACGCCCTCGACCATGTTCGCGACGAGCGAGCGGGTGAGGCCGTGCAGCGCCCGGTGTTCGCCGCGGTCGGTCGGCCGCGTCACGACCAGCTGCTCGCCGTCCTGGCTCACGTCGATCTCGCGGGGGACGCGCTCGCTGAGTTCACCTTTCGGCCCGTTGACCCGCACCTCCTCGGGCTCGATCGAGACCGTCACGCCCGAGGGCACCGCGATTGGCTGTCTACCGATACGCGACATCGCTCACCAGACCTGGGCCAGGACCTCGCCGCCGATCCCGGCGGCGCGCGCGTCGTGGCCGGTCATCACGCCGTGCGAGGTCGAGACGATCGAGGTGCCCATCCCGCCGAGCACCTTCGGGATCGACTTCGCGTCGACGTAGGTGCGCCGGCCGGGCCGGGACACGCGCCGCAGGCCCGAGATCGCCGACCGGCGGTCCTCGGTGTACTTGAGGCGGATCTGGATCACCTGGCCGGCGCCGCCGTCGGGCGCCGGCATGACCGCGAAGGATTCGATGTAGCCCTGCTCGTCGAGGATCCGCGCCAGCTCGCCCTTGAGCTTGGAGGCGGGCACGTCGACCGTCTCGTGAGCAGCGCGAATCGCGTTTCGCACGCGGGTCAAGAAGTCGGCTATCGGATCGGTCATCGACATTTCAAGAGGCTCCTACCAGGAGGACTTCGTCATCCCGGGGATCTGGCCGTTGTGGGCCAGGTCACGCAGGCAGATCCGGCACATGCCGAACTTGCGGTACACCGCTCGCGGCCTGCCGCAGCGGTTGCACCGAGTATAGGCGCGGGTTTTGAACTTGGGTGGGCGCGCCTGCTTGACGCGCAGCGAGGTCTTGGCCATCAGTCGGCGCTCTCCTTGTCGGTGTTCGTGGCCTCTGCGTCCTCGGCGGGCTGCTCCTCGGCGGAGCCCTCGGGCGCGGCGGCCTGGTCCAGCTTGTTGGCGTCGTCGTCTTGCGGCGCGTCGGGTTGCTCGGTCTCGGTCTCGGTCTCGGCGCTCGCCTCCGGCTCCTCGTCGGGCACCGGCCCGGCGCCCTCGGCCGCCGCTGGCGCCTCCTGCGCCTCGGCCTCGGCCTCAGGCTCGGGCGCCGCCTCGGCCTCGGGCGCCGCCTCGGCTTCGGGCTCCTCGGAGGCAGCCGCGGCCTCCGGCGCCGGCTGCGCTTCCGTCCCAGCCGCGGCGGCCGCGGCAGCCGCGGCCTCGGCGGCTTTTGCTTCGGCGGCGGCCTGCTGCTCGGCGTGCTGGAGCTCGGCGGCGGCGTCGGCCTCCGGGTCGTAGCCCTTGGGGCGCCCCTGGGAGCTGAACGGCATGCCGAGCGCGGCGAGCAGGGCATAAGCCTCGATGTCGCTCGCGGCGGAGGTCGTAATCGTGATGTCCAGGCCGCGGACCTGGTCGATCGCGTCGTAGTCGATCTCCGGGAAGATGATCTGCTCTTTGACGCCCAGCGAGTAGTTGCCGCGGCCGTCGAAGGAGCGTGGGTTCAGCCCGCGGAAGTCGCGGATCCGCGGGATCGCGATCGAGATGAGGCGGTCGAGGAACTCGTAGCCGCGCTCGCCGCGCAGCGTCACCGCGACGCCGACGGGCATGCCCTCGCGCAGTTTGAACGCGGCAATCGACTTGCGCGCCCGGCGCACGCTCGGCTGCTGGCCGGCGATGGTGGCGAGCTGCTCGCTCGCCGCTTTGAGCATTTTCGAGTCCTGCTTGGCCAGGCCGACGCCCATGTTGACCGTGACCTTCTCGATCTTCGGGGCCTGCATCACCGACGAGTAGCCGAAGCGTGAGATCAGCGCGGGGCGGATCTCCTCGAGGTAGCGGACCTTCAGGCGCGCAGGGGGTGCTGTCTCTGCCGTCGCCATCTGCTCAGTCCAGTCTCGCGCCCGTCGTACGGGCGACGCGGAAACGGTGGCCGTCCTCGCGCTCGATGGCGATGCGCGTGCGCTTGCCTTTGGCGTCCAGGACCATGACATTGGAGACGTGGATCGGGCCCTCGCGCTCGATCACGCCGCCGAGCGCCGCTTCGCTCGCAGAGCCGGGCACCTGCTGCGGGCGCGTGTGGCGCTTGACCATGTTGAGTCCCTCGACATAGACGCGCCCGTGCTTGGGATCCACGCGCAGCACGCGGCCGCTCTTGCCGCGGTCCTTGCCTGAGATCACCTCGACGCGGTCGCCGGAGCGGACCTTCATCAGCGTGCGCTTCGCCTTGGCCGCCATCACAGCACCTCCGGCGCCAGCGAGACGATCTTCATGAAGTTGCGCTCGCGCAGTTCCCTTGCGACGGGGCCGAACACGCGCGTGCCGCGCGGGTTGTTCTGGTCGTCGATGATCACCGCGGCGTTCTCGTCGAAGGAGATGTAGGTGCCGTCGTCGCGGCCGATCGGCTTCTTCGTGCGCACGACGACCGCGGTGACGACCTCGCCCTTTTTGACCGCGCCCTGGGGGTTGGCCTGCTTGACCGTCGCGGTGATGACATCCCCGACGAACGCGTAGCGTCGCCGCGAGCCCCCCTTGACGCGGATGCAGAGGATCTCGCGCGCGCCCGAGTTGTCGGCCACGCGCAGCCTCGTCTCGTTCTGGATCATCGCGCCCGCTCCAGCACGTCGACGAGCGCCCAGCGCTTGCTGCGCGACAGCGGCCGGCTCTCGATCACGCGCACGACGTCGCCCTCGTGAGCGTCGTTGTTCTCGTCATGGGCGTGGACCGTGCTCGAGCTGCGCACGATCTTCTCGTAGCGGCGGTGTCGCCGTGCGATGTCGATGCGGACGGTAATCGTCTTCTCGGCCTTGTGGGAGACGACGATGCCCTGGCGCACCCTGCGCGTGCCTTCGACCGGCGCGTGGACCGGGGCGAGCGGCTCGGGGGCGGGCTTGGCGGCACGGCGCTCTTTTGCCTTGGCGCGTTCGCGCAGCCGCCTGGCGCGCCGGCGCACGGCCTTGGCCTTGCGCTCGGTGACGCGCTCGGCATGGCGCTCCTCGGCGCTGCGCGGCGGCTTCGACTCGGTGTGGCGCGAGCGCGAGCGCCGGCGCCGCTCCTTCGGGGATAGCTCCTCCGCCGGCTCGGATGCAGCGGCGGGCTCGCCGGCGTCGGCGTCGGGCTCCGGGGCAGCCTCCTCTGCCGCGGCCTCGGGCTCGGGCGCAGCCTCCTCAGCAGCGGGCTCGGGCTCGGGCGCGGCCTCCTCAGCAGCGGGCTCAGGCTCCGGCGCGGCCTCCTCAGCAGCGGGCTCAGGCTCCGGCGCGGCCTCCTCGGCAGCGGGCTCTGCGCCCTCGGCCGCGTCCCCGCCCTCGGCTACGTCGCCGCCCTCGGCGGGCGCCTCCGCGCCGGGGGTGTCAGCAGCAGCCTCGGGGGCCTCGGCCGTGTCGTCTGTCGTCTGGTCGTCTTTCTCGTCAGCCATTGGTCTTTCTCGTCTCTTGTGTCGTCGGCCGGCCCGGTCAGGCGGCGCCGGCTTCCTCTTGGTCGAGCTCGCGTTCGCGGACGACGGTCAGCGCACGGGCGAGGTCGCGCTTGGCGCGCCCGACGCCGGCCGTGTCGTCGAGTTCGCCGGTCGCGTTGGCGAAGCGCAGTCCGAACACCTCTTTGCGCAGCTCGGCGATCTGTTTCGCCAGCTCTGTGGGCTCCATGTCGCGCAGCTCGCTCGCCTTCATCTCAGTCCTCGCGCAGCACGAACTTGGACTTCACCGGCAGCTTGTGCGCGGCCAGCCGGATCGCTTCGCGGGCGAGCGGCTCGGAGACGCCGGCGAGCTCGAACATCACGCGTCCGGGCTTGACCACGGCGACCCAGCCTTCCGGCGAGCCCTTGCCGGAGCCCATCCGGGTCTCAGCCGGCTTCTTCGTCACGGGCTTGTCGGGGAAGACGTTGATCCACACCTTCCCGCCACGCTTGATCTTGCGCGTCATCGCGATACGAGCGGCCTCGATCTGGCGGTTCGTAAGCCAGCCGCTCTCGAGCGACTTGAGGCCGTACTCGCCGAACTGCACGTGCAGCTGGCCACGCGAGTTGCCGCGCCGGCGGCCGCGGTGCTGCTTGCGGTGCTTGACGCGCTTGGGCGAGAGCATCAGCGAGGACCTCCGCCGCCACCGCCGCCGCCGCGCGGCCCGCGCCCGCCACCCGGACCGCCGGCGCCGCGACCGCCGCGACCGCCGCCCGGACCGCCAGGCCCGCGACCTCCGCGACCGCCCCCAGGGCCTCCCGGCCCGCGGCCGTTGCCGCCGCGCCCGCGCCCGCGGCCGTCGCGGCCGTCGCGGCCGTCGCGGTCGCTGCTCGGCGGAGCGGGGGCCGTCATGTCGGTCAGGTCCGCGCCCGTGTAGCCCTCGGGCATGATCTCGCCCTTGTTGACCCAGCACTTGACGCCGATGCGCCCGAACGTCGTGCGGGCCTCGTAGAAGCCGTAGTCGATGTCGGCGCGCATCGTGTGCAGGGGCACGCGGCCGTCAGAATACGATTCGGTGCGCGCCATCTCGGCGCCGCCCAGGCGGCCGGCGACCTGCACCTTCACGCCCTTCGCGCCGGAGCGCATCGCGCTCGTCAGAGCGCGCTTCATCGCGCGGCGGAAGGCGACGCGATTCTGAAGCTGCTCGGCGATCGACTGCGCCACGAGCTTCGCGTCGAGCTCGGGGCGCTTGATCTCGAGGATGTTGACCTTGATCTGCTTTTTGGTCATGCGGTGCAGATCGCGGCGCAGGGCGTCGACTTCGGTGCCCGACTTGCCGATCACGATGCCGGGCCGTGCCGTGTGGATGTTGACCTCGAGTTCGTTTGCGTCCTTGCGGATCGTGATGTCGGACAGGCCGGCGTGCGCGAGCTTGTTGGTGATGTGCTCGCGGACCTTGACGTCCTCCTCGAGGTAGTCGGCGAAGCTGCGCTCGTTGAACCAGTTCGACTTCCAGTCGTGGATGTAGCCGACCCGCATCGCCTCTGGATGAACCTTCTGTCCCATGCCTAGCCTTTTCTCCTGCCTGCCCCGTTTTCGGGGGCGGCCGTCAATGTGATGGTCAGGTGGCTCGTGCGCTTGCGGATCGGCGTCGCCCGGCCCATGGCGCGCGGCCGGAAGCGCTTGATCGTCGGCCCCTCGTCGGCGTAGGCCTCCCGGACGATCAGGTCGTCCTGGAGCAGTTCGTGGTTGCTCTCCGCGTTGGCCACCGCCGACTCGAGCAGCTTGCTCCAGTCCCGAGCCACCTCACGAGGGGTGAAGGCGAGGATAGCGCGGGCCTCCGCGATCGACTTGCCGCGCAGATGTCCGCACACCATCCGCGCCTTGCGTGCGGAGGTGCGCACGTACCGCGCCCGCGCCCGCACCACGCGCCGGCGCGGTTTCTGCGGCACTTTGCCCCGGCGCGGCGCGGCTTTCGGGGCCGGCTCTGTCGCTTTCGAGCGAGCGGCTTTGGGCTGGGGCTCCTCGGCCGCTTCGGCCTCGGGCTCGGCCGCTTTGGCCTCGGCCTCGGGCTCCGCTTTCTGCGCGGCTTTGCGCCGCCGGCGCACTTTGGGTTTCGCACCTGTGCCCCCTTGTGGGGTATCGCCGTCCTCGAGCTTCTCTTTCGCCGCGGCTTTCGCGGCTTTGGCTTTCTCGGCTTTCGCCTTCGGCTCGCCCTTGGCGGCTTTGCCGCCCTCGGAGCGCTCCTGCTCCTCGACCTCGGCTTTCGCCTGCTTGGCCTCGGCGGCCTCCTCCGCGACCTTGGCGGCGTCCTCGGGCCCGCCCTTGGGCGGCTGGCCGGGTTTGTCGGCGCTCATCGGACTTTCCCGGAGCCGGCGTGGCCGCGGAACACGCGCGTCGGGGCGAACTCCCCGAGCTTGTGGCCGACCATCGCCTCGCTGACGTAGACGGGGATGTGTTTCTTGCCGTCGTGCACGGCGATCGTGTGCCCGACCATCTCGGGGAAGATCGTCGAGGCACGCGACCAGGTGCGCAGCATTTTTTTGTTGTTTTCGGCGTTGAGGGCTTCGATCCGGGTCATCAGCCGCTCTTCGACCCAGGGCCCCTTCTTGCTCGAACGGCTCATCGGCTCCTGCCCTTTCCGCGCCGCCGCCCGCGGACTATGTAGCGGTCGGACTGCTTGTTCTGCTTGCGCGTGCGGTACCCGAGCGTCGGCACGCCCCACGGGGTGACAGGGTGGCGACCGGCGGTGGTGGACCCCTCGCCGCCGCCGTGCGGATGGTCGACCGGGTTCATCGCGGTGCCGCGCGTCTGCGGGCGCACGCCCATGTGGCGCTTGCGGCCCGCCTTGCCGACCTTCACGTTCTGGTGGTCGGAGTTGCCGATCACGCCGACGGTCGCACGGCACTCGGCCCTGACCAAGCGCATCTCCCCCGAGGGGAGCCGCAGTGTCGCCATGTCGCCGTCCTTGGCCATCAGCTGCGCCGAGGCGCCCGCCGAGCGCGCCATCTGGCCGCCGCGGCCGGGCTGCAGCTCGATGTTGTGGACGACGGTGCCGACCGGCATGCGGGCCAGCTCCAGGCAGTTGCCGACCGCGATCTCGGCGCCCTCGCCGGAGGCCACGGTCATGCCGACGGTCAGCCGCTGCGGGGCCAGGATGTAGCGCTTCTCGCCGTCGGTGTAGTGGAGCAGCGCGATGTAGGCCGAACGGTTCGGGTCGTACTCGATCGCCGCGACCTTGGCGGGCACGCCGTCCTTGCGGCGCTTGAAGTCGACGCGCCGGTAGGCGCGCTTGGCGCCGCCGCCGCGGTGGCGGGAGGTCTTGCGCCCGTAGGCGTTCCGGCCGCCGCTCTTCTTGAGGCCTTCGACGAGCGACTTCTCCGGCTTGGACTTCGTGACCTCGGCGAAGTCCGCGTAGGAAACGAAGCGCCGGCCGGGGCTCGTGGGCTTTGGCTTGCGGATCGGCATCGGCTAGCTCTCGAGTCCCGCGAGGCCCTGGAAGACGGGGATCGACTCGCCCGCGCGCACCTGCACGATCGCCTTCTTCCACTGGCGTGTGCGGCCGCTGGTCTGGCCGCGGCGCTTGGGCTTGGACTTGACGCTGAGCGTGCGGACGTCGACCACGTGCACGTCGAACAGCGCCTCGACGGCCTGGCGGATCTCGGTCTTGTGCGCGTCGGGGTGGACGCGGAACGTGTAACGGTCGGCGGCCGAGAGCACGTAGCTCTTCTCCGAGACGACCGGGCGGATGATCACCTGCGTGTGCTCCATCAGCTCTCACCCCCGTTGCCGGCGCGCGGCGCGCCGCTGCGCGCGGTCAGCGCCTCGAGTGCCTGCTCGGAGACCAGCAGCGAGGCGGCGCCGACGATGTCGGTGACGCCTACGTCGCCCGCCTCCGCGACGGCCACCCGGGCGATGTTGCGGAACGACAGCGCGGCGGCGGACTCCTCGGCGCCGAGCACGACCAGCGTCGGCCGGCGGGCATCCCAGCCGTCGAGCAGGTCGAACGCCTGGCTCGTCTTCGGCGCCTCGAAGGAGCCGGCGTCGAGGACCGCGAGCGAGCCGCGGCCCGCATGCAGCGAGAGCGCGCTACGGAGCGCAGCGCGCTGCTCCTTGCGGTTGACCTTGAACGTGTAGGAGCGCGGATGGGGGCCGAAGACGGTGCCGCCGCCGGTCCAAATCGGGGAGCGGCTCGAGCCGGCGCGGGCGCGGCCGGTGCCCTTCTGGCGCCACGGCTTGGCGCCGCCGCCGGAGACCTCGCCGCGTGTTTTCGTGGCCGCGGTGCCGCGGCGGCGCGCGGCCTGCTCGGCGCGCACGCTCTGGTGCACGAGCGGGCCGGCGAAGCGGCTGCCGAAGGCACCCTCGTCGAGCTTCGCCTTACGGCTCGCGCCGCCGCTCGCGCTCAGGATCGGGGCGTCAGGCATCGGTCCGCACCTCCACGATCCCGCCGCGCGGCCCGGGCACCGAGCCGCGCACGAGCATCAGGTTCTCCTTGGCATCCAGCTGCACGACCTCGAGGCCCTTCTGCGTGGCGCGCTTGTTGCCCATCTGGCCGGGGCCGCGGATCCCCTTGAAGACGCGCGAGGGCGTCGCCGAGGCGCCGATCGAACCGGGCGCGCGGACGTTGTGCGAGCCGTGGGAGGAGGGTCCGCGCGAGAAGTTGTGGCGCTTGATCGTGCCTTGGAAGCCCTTGCCCTTGGAGACGCCGGCGATCTTGACGCGCGAGCCCTCCTCGAAGGCCTCGACCGTCACGGTCTCGCCGAGCGTCAGCTCGCCCACCTCGCCGCGGAACTCGACGAGCGTGCGCATCGGCGGGGCGTCGGCCTTCGCAAGGTGGCCGAGCTCGGCTTTCGAGAGGTGCTTCTCCTTGCTCGCGCCGTAGGCGAGCTGCACCGCCTCGTAGCCGTCGCGCTCGACCGTGCGGATCGCCGTCACCGGGCACGGCCCGGCCTCGAGCACCGTCACGCGCGCGACGCTGCCGTCCTCCTGGAAGACCTGGGTCATGCCGAGCTTCTTGGCGAGGATCGCGGGCATCGTCTCGGCACTCAGGTGGCCAGGCGGATCTCGATGTCGACGCCCGCCGGCAGGTGGTCGAGGCGCTGCAGCGAGTCGACGGTCTTCGGCGTCGGCTGGTGGATGTCGATCAGCCGCTTGTGCGTGCGGATCTCGAAGTGCTCGCGCGAGTCCTTGTCCTTGAACGGCGAGCGGATCACGCAGTAGACGTTCTTCTCGGTCGGCAGCGGCACGGGACCGGACACGCTCGCGCCGGTGCGAGTCGCCGTCTCGACGATCTCCTTGGCAGCCGACTCGATGGCCGACGTGTCGTAGGCCTTCAGGCGGATGCGGATCTTGTTCTGGTTGGCGGCTGCCATCTGTGGGTTTCCAGTCTCGTCCTGCGTTTGGTTTCTGTCTGTTGCGGGCGCCTGCGGCTCACGGCGCGGGACCCCGCGTCGCGGGCCCCTGCGGCGTAGAAAAAGCGGATCCCCTGGGGAACCCGCCCCTTCCCGCCGCGCCTTCGGCGCGGGGCCTGAACTAGTCGTATCGGACTGCCAATGCGGCCTCCGGCGTCGTGCCGGAGGCGCGCGGTGCTACTCGATGATCTCGCTGACCACGCCCGAGCCAACCGTGCGGCCACCCTCTCGGATGGCGAAGCGCAGGCCCTGATCCATGGCGATCGGCTGAATCAGTTCGATCTCCATCTGGACGTTGTCTCCGGGCATGACCATCTCGACGCCGTCGGGGAGCTTGGCCACCCCGGTGACGTCGGTCGTGCGGAAGTAGAACTGAGGCCGGTAGCCCGTGAAGAAGGGGGTGTGGCGGCCACCCTCCTCCTTCTTGAGCACGTAGACCTCTGCCTTGTACTTGGTGTGCGGGTTGATCGAGCCGGGCTTGCAGAGCACCTGGCCGCGCTCGATCTCCTCACGCTTGGTGCCTCGAAGCAGGCAGCCGACGTTGTCGCCGGCCTGGCCCTGGTCGAGGATCTTGCGGAACATCTCGACGCCGGTGACCACCGTCTGCGTGGAGTCTTTGACGCCGACGATTTCGACGGTGTCGCCGGTGTTGACGATGCCCTGCTCGACGCGGCCGGTCGCGACGGTGCCGCGGCCGGTGATCGAGAACACGTCCTCGACCGGCATCAGGAACGGCTTGTCGAGCTCGCGCGTCGGCTCCGGGATGTAGGAGTCCAGCGCCGCGGCCAGCTCGAGGATCTTCTGCTTGTAGGCGTCGTCGCCTTCCAGCGCCTTCAGCGCCGAGCCCGTGATGAACGGGATGTCGTCGCCCGGGAAGTCGTACTCTGAGAGCAGCTCGCGGACCTCGACCTCGACGAGTTCGAGCAGCTCCTCGTCATCGACCATGTCGGCCTTGTTGAGGAACACGACGATGTAGGGGACGCCGACCTGGCGCGCCAGCAGGATGTGCTCGCGCGTCTGCGGCATCGGCCCGTCGGCAGCCGAGACGACCAAGATCGCGCCGTCCATCTGCGCCGCGCCGGTGATCATGTTCTTGACGTAATCGGCGTGACCGGGGCAGTCGACGTGCGCGTAGTGGCGGTTCTCGGTCTGGTACTCGACGTGGGAGGTCGCGATCGTGATGCCGCGTTCCTTCTCCTCGGGCGCGTTGTCGATTTCCTCGAAGCTCCGGGCCTCGGCGCCGCCCTGTTCCGCCAGCACCGACGTGATGGCAGCGGTCAGCGTCGTCTTGCCATGGTCGATGTGACCGATGGTCCCGACGTTGACGTGCGGCTTATCGCGCTCGAATTTCTCCTTCGCCACTTTCTCTTCAGCTCCTAACTCGGCTTGTAGGCCCGCCGCTCTTCGAGGGCGAACCGGGGAAATCTATCTAACTGCGTACTTCGGTGACTGCTGCTCTGCTCGGTCTTCAGCCTAGCCGCGGCGTCACGCCGGGACGGGCTCTCCCGTCCGCGCTTCGACGACCTTCTCGGCGATGTTCGGGGGGACCTCCTCGTAGGACTCGAACTGCATCGTGTAGGTCGCCCTACCCTGCGTGTTCGAGCGCAGGTCGGTCGCGTATCCGAACATCTCGCTGAGCGGCACCTTGGCGGTGACCGCCAGCGCGTTCCCGCGCTTCTCCTGGCCTTCGACACGGCCGCGACGGCTCGAGAGGTCACCGATGACGGTGCCCAGGAACTCGTCGGGCGTCACGACCTCGACGGCGAAGATCGGCTCCAGCAGGACCGGCTTGGCGCGTTTCGCGGCCTCTTTGATCGCGAGCGAGCCGGCGACTTTGAAGGCGATCTCCGAGGAGTCGACGTCGTGGTACTTGCCGTCGGTCAGCGTGACCTTGACGTCGACCATCGGGTAGCCGGCCTTGACGCCGTTTTCGAGCGCCTCCTCGATCCCCTTCTTGACGGCGGGGATGTATTCCGAGGGGACCGCCCCACCCTTGATCTGGTTGACGAACTCGAAGCCCTCGCCGGGCGCGGGCTCGACGTTGATGAACACGACGCCGAACTGGCCCGAGCCACCCGTCTGGCGGACGAACTTGCCTTCGACCTTCTCGGCCGTGCCGCGCACGGTCTCGCGGTAGGAGACCTGCGGGCGCCCGACGTTCGCCTCGACGCCGAACTCGCGCTTCATGCGGTCGACGATCACCTCGAGGTGCAACTCGCCCATGCCCGAGATCTCGGTCTGGCCGGTTTCCTCGTTGCTGCGCACCTGGAAGGTGGGGTCCTCCTCGGCGAGCCGCGCGAGCGCGGTCGACATCTTCTCCTGGTCGACCTTGGTCTTCGGCTCGACCGCGACCTTGATCACGGGCTCGGGGAAGACGATGTTCTCGAGGTGGATCGGCGCGTCGGGGGCGGCGAGCGTGTCGCCCGTCATGACCTGCTTGATGCCGACCGCCGCGGCGATGTCGCCCGCGTAGACGTCGGCGACCTCCTCGCGGTCGTTGGCGTGCATCATCAGGATGCGCCCGATCCGCTCGGTGCGCCCGGTGCCTACGTTCAGCACGCGCGCGCCGGCCTCGAGGCGCCCTGAGTAGACGCGGAAGTACGTGAGCTTGCCGACGTAGGGGTCGGACATGATCTTGAAGGCGAGCGCCGCGAACGGCTCGGAGTCCTCCGCCTTGCGGACGACCTCGCGCTCCTGCTCCTCGCCCTTGATCAGTTCCGTGCCGACGACCGGCGGGACGTCGAGCGGCGAGGGCAGGTAGTCGACGACGGCGTCGAGCAGCGGCTGCACGCCCTTGTTCTTGAACGAGGACCCGCACAGCACCGGGGTCAGCTTCGTGGAGAGGGTCGCGTGGCGGATCGCCTTCTTCAGCGCCTGCTCGGAGACCTCGGCCTCCTCGAGGATCAGTTCCAGCAGCTCGTCGTCGTAGTGGGAGACCTCCTCGAGCAGGTGCTCGCGCGCTGCCGCGGCGGCGTCGGCGAGCTCCGCCGGGATCTCGGTTTCTTCCTGTTCGGTGCCGAGGTCGTCCTTGTAGACGATCGCTTTCATCGTCACGAGGTCGACGACGCCCTTGAAGCCGGCCTCCGCGCCGATCGGCAGCTGGATGGGGACCGGGTGGGCGCCGAGGCGGTCGATCATCGTCTGCACGCCCGCCTCGAAGTCGGCGCCGATGCGGTCCATCTTGTTGATGTAGGCGATGCGCGGAACGTGGTACTTGTCGGCCTGGCGCCAGACCGTCTCGGACTGCGGCTCCACGCCGGCGACCGAGTCGAACAGCGCGATCGCGCCGTCGAGCACGCGCAGCGAACGCTCGACCTCGACCGTGAAGTCGACGTGGCCGGGCGTGTCGATGATGTTGATGCGGTGGTCCTTCCACTGCGCGGTGGTGGCAGCGGAGGTGATCGTGATGCCGCGCTCCTGCTCCTGTTCCATCCAGTCCATCACGGCCGCGCCCTCGTGCACCTCGCCGATCTTGTAGGTGCGCCCGGTGTAGTAGAGGATGCGCTCGGTCGTCGTCGTCTTACCGGCGTCGATGTGCGCCATGATCCCGATGTTGCGGGTCTTTTCGAGTGAGAACTTTCTGGGCATCGATCAGGATCCTGGGTTTCGGTTGGGGAGGGCGCCGGGCGAAAAAAAATGGGCCCCTCGGGCCCACGCGCGCTGCTGGTCTGTTTCGGACCGGTCCGCGTCGCTATCTGCTCGAGGTCTCCATCTTTGATCACGTCCCACGGACGGATCGCTCGCAAGCGATCTCCCCGCCCGTGGCGCCTCGGCGACTATAGCAGAGGATTTCGCGCTTCCAGCCGCCATTCCTGCCCGTAGCACGGGGGATTTCGGCTCATCGAGCGGGCGTCGCGGCGGCTCTCAGGAGCCCGCCTCGGATGGCTCGCCGGGCTCCTCCTGGAAGACCGCCCCGAGACGCTGCATGACCTTCGTGGCCGCGCGCATCTCGCGCGGCGAGACGTCGGCGAGGGCGCTCTCCCAACGCGCCCGCCAGGCCGCCCGCTTGGCCGCCACGCGGGCCTGGCCGAGCGCGGTCAGGCGAGCCAGCACGACGCGCCGGTCGCTGTCGGAGCGCGTGCGCTCGACATGGCCGGACTCGACGAGCCCGTCGAGCATCTGCGTGACGGTGGCCGGCGACAAGCGCGCGGCGAGGGCCAGCTCGCCGGCCGACAGCTCGCCCTGCTCGTCGAGCTCGATCAGGAGCTCGAACTGGGCGTAGCTGATCTCGCCGCCGCCGAGGTGCGTGTCGCGACCACGCATCCGGCTCACAGCCCTGAACAGGTGACGGAAGGAGAGCCCGAGCGCGAGCAGCTCAGGAGTCGTGTCGCCGCCGCGCGGCATGCCGGTCTCGGTTTCGATCGTCGTCTTGCGCCGGGATGAGTCGGTCGCGGCCATGGCTAGATCCCGGCCTCGATCGCGCTCTCGTGACGCAACAGCGACTCCTCGTCCCGATCGGATGCCACGGCCTCGGTATCCGTCGGGCGCTCGGCTCTCAGCAGCATCAGGCAGGGCAAGAGCGAGAGCAGGGCGATCCCGAACGCCCACCAGAAGGTGTGCCCGAACGCGTCGGCGAGCTGCGCGGAGGTGTGGGCGCCGACCGAGGCGCGCTGCAGCACGACGGCGAGGATCGCCACGCCGACGGCGCTGCCGAGCCGCATCACCACGTTGATCTGGGGCGTCGCGTCGGAGAGCTGCTCCGGGCGCATCGCCGCGAAGGCCGCGGTCATCGCCGGCATGAAGCCGAGGCCGATGCTCATCCCGCGGACGAACAGCACGGCCGAGATCGCGAGATACGAGGTGTTCGCGCCGACGAAGGCGAGCGGAATCGTGCTGAGCGCGAGCAGGGAGACGCCGATGATCGCGATCCGCCCGCCGCCGTAGCGCTCGGTGAGCCGCCCGGCGATCGGCATCATGATCAGCGCCCCGATCCCCTGCGGGCCGTTGAGCAGGCCGGTGTCGATCACGCTCAGGTGGCGGACGCTCTGGTAGTAGAGCGGCACGAGGATCATCGCTCCGAACAGCGCGGCGCCGAGGCCGAACGTCGTGAACGAGGCGCCCGCGAAGACTTTGTTCTTGTACAGCCTGATGTCGAGCAGGGGGCGCGGGATCCGCAGCGCGTGCAGGCAGAACGCGAGGCTCAGGAGAATCCCGGCGATCAGCGGCCCGAGCACTTCGGGCGAGCTCAACGACCCGCCGGAGCCGAGCTTCGAGATGCCGAAGATCGTCAGCGCGGCGCCCGCCGGCAGCAGCGCCAGCCCGAGCCTGTCGAGCGGGCCGGCCTCGCCCGAATCGGTCTCTGGCAGCATCCGCCAGCCGAGGTACATCGCGGCCGCGCCGATCGGGGCGTTGACGAAGAAGATCCACGACCAGTGCAGGTTCTGGAGGATGACGCCGCCGACGACCGGGCCGAGGATCGGCGCGAGCATCGCCGGCATCGAGACGATGCCCATCACCCGGCCCATCCGCTGGGGCCCGGCGACCTGGGCCATGATCAGCTGCGCCAGCGGCATGATCATGCCGCCGCCGATCCCCTGCAGCACGCGGAAGACGACGAGCGCGATCAGCGTGTTCGAGAACCCGCAGGCGATCGATCCGAGCGTGAACAGCAGCAGCGACACGAGGTAGACGCGCTTGGCGCCGTAGCGGCGCGCCATCCAGCCGGTCACCGGCATCACGGCCGCCAGCGCGAGCAGGTAGCCCGTGACCACCCACTGAACCTGGGAGATCGGGCTATGCAGTTCTTTCGAGAGCGTGTCGAGCGCGACGTTGACGATCGTCGTGTCGAGGATCGACATGATCATCCCGAGGATCACGACGCCCGAGATCACCCACACGTGGCGCTCGATCTTCAGCGGCTCAGGCTTGGAGGTGACGGCAGCGGAAGACATTCGGTACCGAAATGTTAGGTACCTAAGGAATATCCTTCAAGAGCTGCGGACAGCTGTGTGACCCACCGCACACGAGGCGTCTGAGCTAGCCTCCGCACGATGGCCGGCCTCGAGGATCGCGAGCAGGAGTGGTGGGCGTGGTGGCGCATCGACGGCCAGGACACGGTCACCCATCTGCTGCGTGAGCACTGGAACCCGATGGGCGACGTGCCGGGGGACGAGTACGCCGGTTACGCGACGCGCATCGGCGGGCTGCTCAGGGAGGGCGTCTCCGAGGACGAGCTGACGACGTTCCTCTCCGACGCACGCACGGGTGCGATGGGACTCCCGGCCGACGAGGACACCGACCGTCGCGCGGCCGTGGTCGTGCGCACGTGGTATGCGGGCTCGCGGCCGAATCTGGAGCCGTAGCGCCGTCGCGCCGTTCGTGCGGGCCCGGACCAGCGGCCCGTGAGCCGAGCCTGCCTAGGATGCAGTGAGCGAAGTGTGCGCTAGCACACGAGCGACCGCGAAGTGCCCCGAATGGGGTAAGGACGCCGGCAGGCGCCGGCATTCGGTTCGCTGACTACCAGCGGTAGTGGGCGAAGGCCTTATTGGCCTGCGCCATGCGGTAGATGTCGTCCTTGCGCTTGTACGCGCCGCCCTGCTGGGAGATCGCGTCGAGCAGCTCGTTGGCCAGGCGCTGGGCCATCGTCTTCTCGCGACGCTGGCGGGCGAACTCGACGAGCCAGCGGACGGCGAGCGTGCGCGCGCGCCGCGCGGGGACCTCGACGGGGACCTGGTAGGTGGCGCCGCCGACCCGGCGCGAGCGGACCTCGAGGGACGGCGTCAGCGTGCGGATCGCCGCCTCGAGCGTCTCGAGCGGCTCTTTGTCCGAGCGCTCGCCGAGCACCGCGAGCGCGTCGTAGACGATCTGCTCGGCCGTCGACTTCTTGCCGTCGAGCATCACCTTGTTGATGACCTGCTGGACGAGCTTGGAGCGGTGGATCGGGTCCGGCTCGATCGGCCGGATCTGGGCGGCTGCGCGGCGGGGCATCTAGCGGCGGTCTCTCAGTGCGGGCGTCGGAGCGTTGGTCATCTTTTCTTGACGCCGTACTGCGAGCGCGCCTTCTTGCGGTCGCTGACGCCGGCGGCGTCGAGCGTGCCGCGCACGACCTTGTAGCGGACACCCGGCAGGTCCTTGACGCGGCCGCCGCGGACCAGCACGACCGAGTGCTCCTGCAGGTTGTGCCCCTCGCCGGGGATGTAGGCGGTGACCTCCATCGAGCCCGAGATCCGCACGCGGGCGACCTTGCGCAGGGCGGAGTTCGGCTTCTTCGGGGTCGTCGTGTAGACGCGCGTGCACACCCCGCGCCGCTGGGGCGCGGCGACCTTCTTCTTGCGCCCCTTGCCCGACTTCAGACCGGGCGTCGCGACCTTCTTCTTGGGGGCGACGCGGCCCTTGCGGACAAGCTGAGAGGTGGTCGGCATCCGGCCGGAGATGGTAGCAGCCGCCCGGCCGCCCGCCGCCGCTGGCTGGACCGGGTTCTAGGCCGGGCTGGGTGCGGCCGCGACGCCCGCCGCGCGCACCGGAGCCGGCATCATCGCCGAGGCGACGATCACCAGCACGAAGGCCAGCGCCTGGAGCGTCACGCCGAGCGCGCTGCCGGCCATCGGGTCGCCGAACACGATGATCCCGCCGGCGATCCCCGCGATGTTCGCGGCCGTCCCGGTGACGGCGATCACGGGCACGGCGTCGCCATCCTGAAGGCCTTTGGCCGAGGCGTAGAAGGCGACGACTGACGCGGCGAGGGCCACGGCCAGCCAGGGGCTCGTGGCGAGACCGAGGATGCCGTGCGAGCCGGTGATGCCGGTCAGAGCCTTGATCGCGGTGTCCGAGACGCCGAACAGGATCCCGGCTGCGGCGCCGAGCATCACGCCGTGGTGCTCGACCGGGCCGCCCATCCGGGGGCCCATGATCAGCAGGCCGCCCATGAAGAACAGAGCGGCCTCGAAGGAGATCATCCCGGCGTTCGAGAAGTGCGAGTGCGCGCCGTGCATCGCCGGCAGCGTCACGCCGAGCAGCACCAGGCCCGCGGCCGTCAGCATCAGCCCGACCCACTGGCGCTTGCCGACTTCGAACCCGAACAGGCGCTCGGCCATCACCGCGATGAACACCACGCCCGCCGCCAGCGCGACTTGGACGACCGACATCGGCGCGAGCGCCAGCGCGGCCACGTGCAGGCCCCAGCTCGCGGTCGCCGTCAGCATCCCGAGCGCGAACCACTTCGAGGAGTAGAGGCGGATCGCCGAGCGGATCGGGTGCAGCACCTGCACCTTGGGCACCGAGTTGGCGCCCCTGTACTTGTAGAAGAAGCCCAGGTTCGCGATGAACGCGCACGCGAGGGCAAGAAGGATTCCGAGATCGAGAGTCATGGGGGGGAGGTCGTTGACGGTGGCCTGCATCGACTGCCGTGAGCCACTGCTTTACTCCGCCTCGACAGGGGTAGGCGGATCGACCGCTCCAGGACAATACCCGGAGGAACCTCTGCGCAAGCTAAAGGGGTCCTCAGAACCTTGAAAGATCCTGCAAACGTGCGAGATTCCAACGCGCTCAGGGCGACGCGGGCGCCCGCGTCCGGAGCGTCCAACCGGCCGCTGCTGATGGTGGACATCGACGGCGTGATCTCGCTGTTCGCCGGCGGCGACGGGCAACCGGAGGCCGCGCATGCCGGCGTCGACGGCGCGAAGGCCGGCGGCTTCCACTCGATCGAGGGCATACCGCACTTCCTTTCGGCCACAGCGGCCGCTCACCTGCTCGCGCTCTCCTCCGATTTCGAGCTCGTCTGGGCCAGCGGCTGGGAAGAGCGCGCCAACGACCACCTGCCCCACCTCCTCGGGCTGCCCGAGGGGATCCCCTTCGTTCGCTTCGACCGTGCCGTCGGGCGCACGAACTCGCACTGGAAGCTCGACGCGATCGAGCACTACGCGGCGCTGCGGGCGCTCGCCTGGGTGGACGACGCGCTCGACTCCGAGTGCCGCAACTGGGCCGAGCGCCGGGCGGCGCCGACGCTGCTCGTGCAGACCGACCCGCGGAAGGGCCTCGGCGAGCGGGAGGTCGAGGTGCTCATGCAGTGGGCCCGGGGGCTGGCGCGCTAGGCGGCACTGGGCCCGGGGCAGGGACCGCGGCCACCTCGACCGCCGGGGAGACAGCCGCTCCGCCGCCCTGAGCGCCCGCGTAGAGAGCCCGCACCCAGTGCGGCCCGGAGGCGCCGACGGCGAAGCTCGCGGGGAGCACGCAGCGCCCGCTCGCGTCGGTGACCCCTTCGCCCACCGGCGTGTGCGTGACGAGCAGGCCCTTGCGGGCAACGGTGCGGGCCTGCAGCTGCACGGGCAGCCCGGGCAGCGGCGCGCCGCCGAGGCGCGCGAGCGCGACGAGCAACTGCGGCGGCTGCGCGACGGGCGCTGCTTCGGGCGTGGCCGGCGCGGCCGGGGGCGCGGGCACGAGCGCGATCCGGGCCACGACCGGCTGGCCCGCGAGCCGGCTCACGCGCCGTCTGATCCCGGGCAGCTCTCCGTAGAGCGCGTCGCCGGGGCATTCGGTGCTGTCGGCATCGCGGTGCCCGGAGACGCGCCGCAGCGAGACTCGCGCGTTGGCGGGGTATTTGCTGTACGAGGCGCCCGCCGGGTTGACGCGGACCGTGACGCGACCGGCCGAGGGGGTGCCGTGGAGCGCGAGCTTCCACGCGAGCAGGCGCTGAAGAGTGCCCCGCGCGGCATCCGAGATTCTCGTGCCCGAGAAGGAGCCCAGCACGGCGACGCCCGTCGAGACGAAGTTGTAGCCGCCGGCCTGGGCGCCCGCGACCGGTTCGTCGATCCCGCCCGCGCGGGCCTCCCAGACCCGTCCGAAGCGGTCGATCACGAAGTTGTAGCCGATGTCGTTCCAGCCGTTGACTTCGCGGTGGAACAGGAAGATCGCGCGCAGCATCGCCGGCACCTCGCCCGCCGAGTAGCCGTTCGGGTTCTCGGTGTGGTGGACGAACGCGAGCTCGACCGCCCCGTACGCCGGGGCCACGCGCGGTGGCGGGATGCCCACGGCCCAGACCGAGCGCGCGATGATCGGAGGCTGCCCTGCGCCGGCCGCCAGCACGGGCTGGGCGCGCGTGAGCGCCGCCGCCCCGGCGGTGTCGGGCTCGAGCCCCCCCGCCGTCGCGAGCACGAGGCGCAGACGAGCGCCGGCGAGCAGCAGGGCGCTTCGCACCTGGACGCGCCGCGCGCCGCCGATCCACAGCGGCTCGCCGGTACACCACGGTCTCCCGGGCGCATCCGGCCCATGGCCGTGCTCGCCCGCGGACACCCACGGTCCCCATTCGCCGCTCCCGAGCTGCGCGCGGAGCTGGGTCTGCGCGCCCGTGCTGCCGCGCCACTGCAGGCCGGCGACGGCCACGCGAGGTGGCAGCTCGATCGTCCGCGTGCCGTGGAGCAAGCCGAGGTCGATCGCCGCCAACCGGCCGTCCGAACCGTGGGCCGCCAGCGTGACCGCAGGCCGCAGCGCCGCGCCCGCGAGGGCTCCGGCTCCGGCTCGGAGCAGGGAGCGCCGCGTCATCCCGGGGACGCCCATGTCGCTCTCAAACACCTCCGTCCCGCCCGTGTATCGCCTGCGCGGTGAGATGTTCCTCACGGCCCCGGGCCCGAGGCGCCCCTCAACGACCGCCGCCCGCGCAGGGCGGGCGGCGTATCGCATCTTCTTGGAGCGCGTTACTTGCTCTCGTCGGCGTCCTCGACCGGGATCTCGAGCTCGGCGAGCTCCTCGGCGAAGCCGGGGTCGGTGCCGCCGGCGCCGATTTTCTCGAGCGAGGCGAGGTCGGCGTCGAACTCCTGGCCGTAGCCGCCGTTCAGGGCGTCGCCGTCGGTCAGACCGAGCTCGGCCGCGATCTCGTCCTGGTCGAGCAACCCGACGTCGTCGATCGCCCGCGGCAGCGGCTCGGAGGGTTCGATCTCGATCCGGCGGTAGCGCTTGAGCCCGGTCGCCGCCGGGATCAGCTTGCCGATGATCACGTTCTCCTTGAGCCCGTTGAGGCGGTCGATCTTGCCTTCGAGCGCAGCGTCGGTCAGCACCTTGGTCGTCTCCTGGAAGGAGGCCGCCGACAGGAACGAGTCCGTGTTCAGCGAGGCCTTGGTGATGCCGAGGATGATGTCCTCGAACTGCGCCTGCTCGCCGCCTTTCTCGCCGACGTCGCCGTTCGCCTTCGCGAACTCGAAGCGGTCGACGAACTGGCCTGGCAGGTAATCGGTGTCGCCCTTCTGGTCGACCCGCACCTTTTTGAGCATCTGGCGGACGATCAGCTCGATGTGCTTGTCGTTGATGTCCACGCCCTGTGACTTGTAGACCTCCTGCACCTCCTTGACGAGGTACTGCTCGGTCTCCGTCCGGCCGCGGATCGCCAGCAGCTCGTGCGGGTACACCGACCCCTCGTTGAGCTGCTTGCCCGCGTTGATCTTCTCACCGTCGGAGACGAACAGCCGCGTCCGGCGCGGGAAGGCGTGTTTGTGCTCATCGCCGGCGTTGTCGGTGATGGTCACGGTCAGCGCCTTGTCGGTCTCCTCGATCGCCACGGTGCCGTCCTGCTCGGCGATCTTCGCGAGGCCCTTCGGGCGGCGCGCCTCGAACAGCTCGACGACGCGCGGCAGGCCGTGCGTGATGTCCGCGCCGGCGACGCCGCCGGTGTGGAACGTCCGCATGGTCAGCTGCGTGCCCGGCTCGCCGATCGACTGCGCGGCGACGATGCCGACCGCGTCGCCGATCTGGGCGAGCGTGCCGGTTGCCATCGCGCGGCCGTAGCAGGCCTGGCAGACCCCGCTGGGCGCCTCGCACTTCAGCACCGAGCGCACCGGCACCTTGACGTCCGAGCCCTTCTCGTGCTCGTCGGCGAAGGCCGCCGCGATGTCCTTGAGCCCCTCACGGCCGATTTCGGCGCCCTGCTCGGTCAGCATGCGGTGGCGCTTGGTCTCGATGGGGAGCGCCGCGATCCGCCCGACCAGCCCGTCGTTGGGCTCGCCGTCGGCCTTGAACACCGACATCTCGATGTACTCCTCGGTGCCGCAGTCGGCGTCGCGGATGATCACGTCCTGCGCGACGTCGACGAGCCGCCGCGTCAGGTAGCCGGAGTCGGCGGTGCGCAGCGCCGTGTCGGCGAGGCCCTTTCGCGCTCCGTGGGTCGAGATGAAGTACTCGAGCACCGACAGGCCCTCCATGAAGTTGGCCTTGATCGGGCGCTCGATGATTTCGCCCTTCGGGTTCGCCATCAGGCCGCGCATCCCGGCGAGCTGGCGGATCTGCTTGAACGAGCCGCGGGCGCCGGAGTCGGCCATCATGTAGATCGGGTTGAGTTTGTCGAAGTTGTCGATCATCGCGTCGGCGACCTCGTCGGTTGCCGCGTTCCACTGCTCGACGACCGCCTCGTGGCGCTCCTCCTGAGTGATCAGCCCGTCCTCGTACTGGCCGGTGATGTCAGCGACCAGCTCGTCGAACTTGTCGAGGATGTCCTGCTTCTCGGGCGGGACCACGACGTCGTTCTTCGAGATCGTGATGCCGGCCTGCGTCGCGTACTTGAACCCGAGGTCCTTGAACGCGTCGAGCACCAGCGAGATCGTCGTCGCGCCGTAGTTCTGCACGAGCAGGTCGATCAGCCGCGTCGTGTCGCGCTTCTTCATCGACTGGTTGACGAACGTGTACTTCGACGGGTCGAACTCGTCGCCCAGCGCCTCAGCCAGCGCCCGCTCGATGCGGTCGTTGTAGATGATGCGCCCGATCGTCGTCAGCACGTGACCGCCCTCGCGGCCGTAGGGCCGGAACTCGGCCACGTCGTGCAGCTTCACGACGCCGGCCTCGTAGGAGAGTTCTGCCTCCTGCGCGGTGCGGAACACGTGCGGGCGCGGATCGTGAGTCGCGCGGTCGATCTTCGCCAGCTCGTCGGCTTCCGGGCCGTAGGTCAGGTAGTAGGCGCCGAGGATCATGTCCTGCGTCGGCGTCGCCAGCGGCGCGCCGTGCGCGGGGGACAGGATGTTGTTCGAGGACAGCATCAGGATCCGCGCCTCGGCCTGGGCCTCGGCCGACAGCGGCAGGTGCACCGCCATCTGGTCGCCGTCGAAGTCGGCGTTGAAGGCGTGGCACACCAGCGGGTGGACCTGGATCGCCTTGCCCTCGACGAGCAGCGGCTCGAACGCCTGGATGCCCAGGCGGTGGAGCGTCGGCGCGCGGTTCAGCAGCACCGGGTGCTCGTGGATGACCTCCTCGAGCACGTCCCAGACCTCGCCGATCATCGAGTCGACCATCTTCTTGGCCGCCTTGATGTTCTGCGCCGACTTGCGCTCGACCAGCCGCGCCATGATGAACGGCTTGAAGAGCTCCAGGGCCATGATCTTCGGCAGGCCGCACTGGTGCAGCTTCAGGTACGGGCCGGCGACGATCACCGAGCGACCCGAGTAGTCGACGCGCTTGCCGAGCAGGTTCTGGCGGAAGCGCCCCTGCTTGCCCTTGAGCATGTCCGAGAGGCTCTTCAGCGGGCGGTTGCCCGGCCCCGTCACGGGGCGGCCGCGGCGGCCGTTGTCGAACAGCGCGTCGACGGCCTCCTGCAGCATGCGCTTCTCGTTGTTGACGATGATCTCGGGCGCGCCGAGGTCGAGCAGCCGCTTGAGGCGGTTGTTGCGGTTGATCACGCGCCGGTACAGGTCGTTGAGGTCGGACGTCGCGAAGCGGCCGCCGTCGAGCTGCACCATCGGGCGCAGCTCCGGCGGGATCACCGGCACCGCGTCCAGCACCATCATGTCCGGTTTGTTGCCCGACTGGATGAAGGCCGAGACGACCTTCAGGCGCTTGACCGCGCGGGCCTGCTTCTGGCCTTTGCCCGTCTTGACCTGGTCCTCGAGCTCCGTGCGTTCGGCGTCGAGGTCGACCTGCTGGAGCAGGTCGCGGATCGCCTCGGCGCCCATGCCGCCGCGGAAGTACTCGCCGAAGCCGTAGGGAGAGCCGAAGCGCTCCTTGAGCTCGCGGAACGTGGACTCGTCGTGCTCGATCTGCTTGGGCTCCATCGTCTTGAAGAGCTCCCAGACGTTGCGCATCCGCTCGGCAGCGTCCTCGATGTACGCTTCCGTGTCCGCGATGTCGGCCTCGAAGGCCTTCGTCAGGTCTTTGACCTGCTTCTCGCGCTCCTCGTCGGAGATTTTCGACAGGTTGATGTCGAGCGAGTCGGCCCACAGGTGGTCTTCGTCGTTGAAGTTCGTCTGTTTGCCCGTCTGCAGGTACTTTTCGCGGCGCGCGAGCGACTCGCGCAGCTCCAGAACGCGCTCCTCGCGCTCGCCGGCGTAACTGTCGAGGACCTTGTTGACCTCCTTCTCGAGCGAGTCGAGGTCCTTCTCGCGGGCCTCGTCGTCGACCCAGGTGACGATCGACGCGGCGAAGTACAGAACCTTCTCCAGTTCCTTCGGCGCCATGTCGAGCAGGTAGCCGATGCGGCTCGGCACGCCCTTGAAGAACCAGATGTGGCTGACCGGCGCGGCCAGGTCGACGTGGCCCATGCGCTCACGCCGGACCTTCGAGCGGGTGACCTCGACACCGCAGCGCTCGCAGACGATGCCCTTGTAACGCACGCGCTTGTACTTGCCGCAGTAGCACTCCCAGTCCTTGGTCGGACCGAAGATGCGCTCGCAGAACAGGCCGTCCTTCTCCGGCTTCAGCGTGCGGTAGTTGATCGTCTCCGGCTTGGTGACCTCGCCCGAGCTCCAGCTTCGGATCTGCTTGGAGGACGCGAGGGAGATCTCGATTGCGTCGAAGTTGTTGATGTCAATCACTTTCGTGGGCCTCTCTGGCTGTGGGGTTGTTCGTGGCCCGGCTGCTTCTGTGGCTCACGGCGCGTGCCGGGTGGCACCGCGAGCCGGTGCTCTACTCGGGTGCCTCCTCGCCGACGAGCGAGTCGAGGTCGACGTCCTCGGTCACTCCGACCTCGTCGATGTCGGGCTCGCCGTCGCTGTCCTCAGCGGACTCGGCGGAGGCGTCGGTGTTGTCCTCGCCCTCGAGCTCCTCGTCGCTGGACTCACTCGCCGCCGCCCTGACCCCCGAGAGGTCGATGCCGAGCTCCTCGGCCGCCCTCAGCAGGTCGTCGTCCTCGTCGCGCATCTCGGCGCGCTGCCCCTCCTCGGAGACGACGTTGACGTCGAGCGCCAGCGACTGCATCTCCTTGAGGAGCACCTTGAAGGACTCGGGAATCGACGGCTCGGCGATGTTCTCGCCCTTGACGATCGCCTCGTAGGCCTTCACGCGGCCGACCGTGTCGTCGGACTTGATCGTGAGCATCTCCTGGAGCGTGTACGCGGCGCCGAATGCCTCGAGCGCCCACACCTCCATCTCGCCGAAGCGCTGGCCGCCGAACTGCGCCTTGCCGCCCAGCGGCTGCTGGGTGACGAGCGAGTACGGCCCGGTCGAGCGCGCGTGGATCTTGTCGTCGACCAGGTGCAGCAGCTTCAGGATGTACATGTAGCCGACCGTCACCTGTTCCTCGAAGGGCTCTCCGGTGCGGCCGTTGAACAGCGTCATCTTGCCCGACGCCTGCTCGCCGACCCGGCGCGACTTGTCGATGTCCATCTTGATCCGGCCGGTGTGGGCGTCCTGCCACTTGACCAGCGCGCTGTCGACGTCCTCGACCGTCGCGCCGTCGAAGACCGGCGTCGAGACGTACACGCGGCGCCTGCCGTCCCCGTCGGGGTCGGCGTGCTTGAAGGCGTCGCTGCCGTCGTCGTACCAGCCCTGCGCGGCCGCCCAGCCGAGGTGCGTCTCGAGGATCTGCCCGACGTTCATGCGCGAGGGCACGCCCAGCGGGTTGAGGATCACGTCGACCGGCGTGCCGTCCTCGAGGAACGGCATGTCCTGCTGGTCGACGATCTTCGAGATCACACCCTTGTTGCCGTGGCGGCCCGCGAGCTTGTCGCCCTCGGAGATCTTGCGCTTCTTGGCGACGAACACGCGGACGAGGTCGTTGACGCCCGGCGGCAGGTCGTCGCCGGCGTCGCGGCTGAACGTCTTGACGTCGATCACGACGCCGCCCTCGCCGTGCGGCACCTTCAGCGAGGTGTCGCGGACCTCGCGCGCCTTCTCCTTGAAGATCGCGCGGATCAGCTTCTCCTCGGCGGTCAGCTCGGTCTCGCCCTTGGGCGTGACCTTCCCGACCAGCAGGTCGCCGGAGATGACCTCGGCGCCGACGCGGACGATGCCGCGGTCGTCGAGGTTGCGCAGCGACTCCTCCGAGCGGTTGGGGATGTCGCGGGTGATCTCCTCCTCGCCCAGCTTCGTCGTGCGCGCGTCGATCTCGTACTCCTCGATGTGGATCGAGGTGAGCTCGTCGTCCTGCACGAGGCGCTTGGACAGGATGATCGCGTCCTCGAAGTTGTAGCCCTCCCAGGACATGAAGGCGACCAGCAGGTTCTTGCCGAGCGCCATCTCGCCGCGATCGGTCGAGGAGCCGTCGGCGAGCACGTCACCGGCTTTCACTTTCTGGCCGGTGCCGACGAGCGGCTTCTGGTGGATCAGCGTGCCCTGGTTGGAGCGCATGAACTTCTGCAGCTCGTACTCCTCCTTCTTGCCGTCCGAGTTCGCGACCACGATCCGGTCGGCGTCGATGTAGTCCACCGCGCCCGCCGCCTTGGAGAGCAGCACGTCGCCGGTGTCGAGAGCCGCGCGGCGCTCCATGCCGGTTCCGATCAGCGGCGCGTCGGAGGACAGGAGCGGCACGGCCTGGCGCTGCATGTTCGAGCCCATCAGCGCGCGGTTGGCGTCGTCGTGCTCGAGGAACGGGATCATCGCCGTCGCGACGGACCAGATCTGCTCGGGCGAGACGTCGATCAGATCGACGTCTTTCGGCCCGACCGTCACGTACTGGCCGGCCTGCGTGCGGCACAGGATCTCGCCGCCCTTCAGTTTCCCTGTCTTCGGGTCGACGGGCGTGTTCGCCTGCGCGATCACCTGCTCCTCTTCCTGGGTCGCGTCGAGGCGCACCACTTCATCGCTGACGACGCCGTCCTTGACCACCCGGTAGGGGGTCGTGACGAAGCCGTACTCGGAGACCTCGGCGAACGAGGACAGCGAGCCGATCAGGCCGATGTTCGGACCCTCCGGGGTCTCGATCGGGCACATGCGGCCGTAGTGGGTCGGGTGCACGTCGCGCACCTCGATCGGAGCGCGCTCGCGCGTCAGCCCGCCCGCGCCGAGCGCCGACAGGCGGCGGCGGTGCGTCAGGCCGGCCAGCGAGTTCGTCTGGTCCATGAACTGAGACAGCTGCGAGGACCCGAAGAACTCCTTCAGGGCAGCCACGACGGGGCGGATGTTGATGATCGTCTGCGGGGTGATCGTGTCGGCGTCCTCGGTCGTGAGGCGCTCGCGCACGACGCGCTCCATCCGGTAGAGGCCGATGCGGAAGGCCTCCTGGATCAGCTCGCCGACGGTCCGCAGGCGGCGGTTGCCGAAGTGCTCGTACTCGTCGAGGTGCTCGGCGACCGGCTCGCGCGGCATGCTCATCGCCTCGGCCGCGTAGTCCTTGATTTCGACCTCGCCGTCTTCGGGCAGGCCCAGCCGCTTCGGCAGGTCCACGAGCTCTTTGACGAGCGCGAGGATGTCGTCGTGCGTGAGCGTGCGCGTGTCGATGTCGATATCGAGTCCGAGCCGCGAGTTGAGCTTGTAGCGCCCGACACGGGTCAGGTCGTATCGCTTCGGATCAAAGAAGAGTTGATTGAGGAGCGCCTTCGCGTTGTCGACGCTGGGCGGCTCGCCGGGACGCTGCTTCTTGAAGAGCTCGATCAGCGCGCCCTCTTCGCTGCGCGTCGCCTCGGTGTCGGAGTCGATCGTGTTGCGGATGTAGAGCGAGTTGTCGAAGAGCTTGAGGATCTCCTCGTCGGAGGCATAACCCATCGCGCGCAGGAGAACCGTGACCGGCAGCTTGCGCTTGCGGTCGATGCGGACGAAGACCTTGCCCTTCTTGTCGATCTCGAGCTCGAGCCACGAGCCGCGCGCCGGCATGAGGTTGGCGATGAAGACCTGCTTCTCGCGGTCCTTCGGCTCCATCAGGTAGGCGCCGGGGGAGCGGACGAGCTGCGTCACGACGACGCGCTCGGTGCCGTTGATGACGAACGTGCCGCGGTCGGTCATCCACGGGAAGTCGCCCATGAAGACCGACTGCTCGCGGATCTCGCCGGTCTCGCGGTTGATGAAGGCGACCGTGACGGTCAGCGGCCGCGCGTAGGTCAGGTCCTTCTCGCGGCACTGCTCGAGGGAGGCGACGGGCTCATCGAAGGTGAACTCGCCGAACTGGACCGCGAGGTTGCCCGTGTAGTCCTCGATCGGCGAGATGTCGTCGATCGTCTCACGGAGCCCGCCGTTCTGCGGGTCTGTCAGCCACTCGAAGGAGCGGCGCTGTATGTCGATCAGGTTGGGGACATCAACGGTCTTGTTCAGACGCGCGAAGCTACGGCGCGTCCGGAGAGCATCTGCAGCAGCCAAGAAATGACTCCTTCGGAGGGCGAAACACGGACGAGGAGGGCGCCGGGGGCGCGACCAGCAAAGATAGCACAGGCAAGCGGCGCCCTGAAGGGCCGCCGGTGCTCACGGACCCCGCCCGCACTTGGCGCGTATGTGGCGCGCCGTGCCTGAAGGGCGGCTGCGACTATCGACCAGCGTCGGGCATCTTACCGGAAACTGGGCGGTTGTGGTGAGGAAAATGGGCCCTGCAGGGTCCTTTCCCTGGAAACGCGTGGGCCTGCGTGCCCCCGCTAGCTTGCTAGCATTTCGCTCGTGTCGGCGACACGGCCGCAACCAGTCGCGCGTCCCGAGCCGGGTGGCAAGCAGCAGTTCAACGTCTACTTGCCGCCAGCCCTGATCAGGCGCGCCAAGCACGCAGCGATCGATCACGGCAGCTCGCTGTCGAAGCTGGTCGAGGTCGCGCTCTCCAAGCACCTCGACTCCCTCGAGGAGCCTCCGCCATGAGGGTGCGACCGGTCCACTTCGTACCCGACGTCGACGAGGCCGCGCGCTTCTACGAGGCGCTCGGCCTCGTGGTGCGGACGAGGGCACGCACGGGCGGCTGGATCGAGCTGCAGGCGAGCGGCGGCGAGCTCGGACTTCACGACGCCGCAAGCGCCGACGACGGCGAGGGCCGCACCGGCGTGCTGTTCTGCTTCGTCACGGAGGAGTCGCTGGAGACAGTCGCGCAGCGACTTCGCGAAGCCGGCTTCGCGCCCGAGGGCGACCCGGTCGACCAGGAGTGGGGCCGCTCGTTGTTCGTGCGCGCACCCGACGGGACAGTCGCGCAGATCGACGAACAGGAACCGGAGCTGTACGCGTGAGGTGCGGCCCCGGCGAGGCCAAGAGAAGGAGGTCCTGAGATGGCAACCGTCAGCGTCCGCTACATCGTCGACGACGTCGACGCGGCGCTCGCTTTCTACCGCGAGCGGCTCGGGTTCGAGGAGCTCATGCACCCCGCGCCGACGTTCGCGATCCTCACGCGCGGGGACCTGCGCCTCGCGCTCAGCGCTCCCAGCGGCGAAGGCGGAGGCGGGCAGGCGATGCCCGACGGGACCATGCCGGCGCCCGGCGGGTGGAACCGGCTGATGCTCGAGGTCGACGACATCGAGCGCGTCGTCGCGACGCTCCGCGACGCGGGCACCCGCTTCCGCAACGACATCGTCACCGGCTTCGGCGGGAAGCAGATCCTCGTCGAGGACCCCGCGGGCAACCCGATCGAGCTGTTCCAACCGACACGGCCCGAGGCGCGCCTGTCCGGCGGCGCCGGCGCAGAGGGCTAGGCCCGGGCCGGCCTCAGGGCCGCACCTCGGCGCTCACGCCGAGCTCGGCGGCGCGTGCCCCGAGCGCGTGGATCACCTGCGCGATCAGCTCGTCGAGCTCGACGCCGAGGTCCTCGGCGCCACGCGCGACATCCTCGCGGCTCACCGCCGCGGCGAAGCTCGGCTGCTTGAGCTTCTTGCGGACCGACTTGGGGGTCATGCCGGTCAGGCCTTCAGGTCGGACGTAGGCACACGCGAGGACGAAGCCCGAGAGCTCGTCGACAGCGGCGAGCGCCCGCTCCATCTCGCTCTCGCGCGCCACGTTCATGTAGTCGGCGTGCGACGCGACGGCGCGCACGAGCTCCGGCGGGTAGCCGCGCCCCTCGAGCTCGGCCATCGCCATCCGCGGATGGCCGGTCGCGGCGTCGGGGTGGCGCTCGTAGTCGAGATCGTGCAGCAGCCCGGTCAGCCCCCAAAGCTCCTCGTCCGCGCCCCGCCGGCGCGCCTGGTCGCGCATCGCGGCCTCGACCGCCAGGCAGTGGCGGCGCAGGGGCTCCTGGGTGACCCATTCGTCGAGGAGGGCAAGGGCCGCTTCGCGCGAAGGGAGGGCGGCGCTCGTCTCGGTCATCGCGGGCGACGATAGCGGCGGCCGGGGGGCGAGCTACCGAAGATCCGCCGAGACCCCGCCCCACTCCTCCGGCGCCACGTCGGCGATCGACTGGGTGAAGGTCCAGCGGTGCCCGCCGAGGTCGGCGAACGTGACCTGGCGCTCGCCGTAGGGGTGATCCTGCAGGTCGCGCACGAGACGCGCGCCCGCGGCGAGCGCGGCCGTGCGCATCGCCGCCGCGTCCTCGACGCGCACGAGCACCGACGCGCACGAGCCAGGGACGGGCTCGCCGGGCTCGAGGTCGGGCGGCTCATCACGCACGACCACCGCACCCTCCCCAGCCCACAGCTGAGCACGGTGGTCTCCCGCCTGCCAGCGGATCTCGAAGCCGAACGCCTCAGATAGCCATGCGACGGCCGCTTCGACGTCGACGTAGACGAGTTCGGGGATGACCGTGACCGCCGGCACCGAGCGGTTCTCGAGCATGACGGCTTTCTACCAGGGCACCACGGGGCGCGCCCCCGAGCGCCGGCGGCACGAGCGGATGCGCGGACGGCTTCCACGTCCTCGAAGTAGGGAGGGCCCGCTCCGGCAGGCCCTCCCCCACCGTTCCCTCAGAACGCGGCCGGCTTCCGGATCCCGGCCACGGATCGACCCGAGAAGCAGAAGGGCCCGGGATCGTCCCGGGCCCTTCCGAACGAGAGCCATTCCCCTCGGGACGCCGGCGCCGGGCGCGCGACGTGAGGGGGAACGAGCTGCGAGCTATTTCAGCTCGACGCTCGCCCCAGCCTCCTCGAGTTCGGCTTTGAGCTTGTCGGCCTCGTCTTTTTCGATGCCCTCCTTGACCGGCTTGGGGGCCTCGTCGACCAGGGCCTTTGCCTCTTTCAGGCCGAGCCCGGTCGCGGCGCGGACGACCTTGATCACCTGGATCTTCTTGTCGCCCGAGCCGGCGAGGATCACGTCGACCGTGCCGCTTTCTTCCTCGGCGTCGCCGGCGTCGCCCCCGCCTGGCGCGGCTGCCGGGGCCGCGGCGGCGACAGCCGTCGCGGAGACGCCGAACTCCTCCTCGAGCGCTTTGATGCGCTCGGAGAGTTCGAGCACCGAGATGCTCTTCAACTCATCGATCCAATCCTGCGTGCTGGTTGCCATCGTGTGTCAGTCCTCCTTGGTGGGATTCGTCTCGGCGTCCTCGCCCTCGGCCTCCGCCGAGACGTCCGCCTGTTTGTCGTCCTCTTGCGCCGGGGCCTCGGCCTCCGGCTCAGCTTTGTCGTCGGCCTCGGTTTCCGCGTCCGGCTCCGCCGCAGCCTCGCCCTTGGGCTCCGGCTCGGCCGCGTCCTCCGCGGCGGCGGCTGCCTCGGGCGCAGCCTCGGCCTCGCCGTCGGGCGCGTCCTGCGGCTCAGCCGGCGCAGCCTCAGCCTCGCTCGCCGCCTCCCCCGCCGGGAGCTCGCCCGATTCCTTCTTCTCCTGGACCTGGCCGAGCGCGATCGCGACCCCGCTGAGCAGCGCGTTCAGCGAGCGCACCAACCCGCCGACGGGCGAAGCGACGATGCCGACGAGCTGGCCGTAGAGCACGTCGCGCGCCGGCAGGCGCGAGAGCGCGCGGATCTGCTCGACCTCGAGTTCCTCGCCGCCCATCATCCCGCCCTTGAAGGGCAGGAGCTGGGTGGCTTTGGCGTAGTCCGCGACGGCCTTCGCGGCCAGCGCGATGTCGCCGTGCACGAAGGTCAGCGCGGTCGGGCCGACGAGGTAGGCCTTCAGGGGCTCTGCGCCGACCTGGTCGGCAGCGCGCTCGGTGAGCGAGTTCTTGACGACCTTGAAGGCGGCGTCGGCTTCCCGGAGCTTCGCGCGCAGCTCGGCGATCTGCTCCACGGTGATGCCGCGGTAGTCGACGGCGAAGATCGCCTCCGACTCGTCTATCTGGCTGGCGATCTCGGCGATCGCCACTGACTTCTGCTCGCGGTTCATTAGGGCTCCTGTCCCGGTCTTACGCTGGCGCGGCCGGGGGTCTCTGGGGCTGTGGTGGGGGGTGCCTAGGCGGCTGCGCTCGCCGCTGGCGCCTCCTCGATGATGTCACGGGTGCGGCTCGGGTCGATCTTGACGCCGGGCCCCATCGTGGAGGTCAGCGTGATCGTCCGCAGGTAGCGGCCTTTGGCGGCGGAGGGCTTGGCGCGGACGAGCTCGTCGATCACGGCCGCGTAGTTCTCGAGCAGCCGCCGGTCGTCGAAGCTCGCCTTGCCGATCACGAGGTGCACGATCGCCGTGCGGTCCGTGCGGTACTCGACCTTGCCGGCCTTCGACTCTTCGACCGCTTTGGCGACGTCCATCGTGACCGTGCCGACTTTGGGGTTCGGCATCTTGCCGGCCGGCCCGAGGATGCGGCCGAGCTGGCCGACGACGTTCATCAAATCCGGGGTGGCGATCGCCACGTCGAACTCGTCGAAGCCGTCCTGGATGCGCTTCGCGAGGTCCTGCGCGCCGACGACGTCAGCGCCCGCCTCTTCCGCCTCTTTGACCTTCTCGCCCTGCGCGAAGACCACGACGGTCACGTCTTTGCCGAGGCCGTTCGGAAGCGCGATCGTGCCGCGCAGCTGCTCGTCGGCGTGACGGACGTTGAGCCCGGTGCGGACGTGCAGCTCGACGGACTCGTCGAACTTCGCGTTCGCGAGGCTCTTGACGAGCGAGACCGCTTCGGCGGGCTCGTACTCGCGCTCGCGGTCGACTTTCGCGACGTCCTCGCGGAAGCGGCGGCCGTGGTGGGTGGTCATGCCTCCACCTCGACGCCCATCGAGCGCGCCGTCCCGGCGATGATCTTCGCCGCCTGGTCGACGTCGTGAGCGTTCAGGTCGGCGAGCTTGCGCTCGGCGATCTCGCGCAGCTGCGCCTGGGTGATCGTGCCGACCTTGACGCGGTTCGGCTCGCCCGAGCCCTTGCCGATCTTCAGCGCCTGGCGGATCAGCACGGCGGCCGGCGGTGTCTTCGTGATGAACGTGAACGAGCGGTCCTCGTAGACCGTGATCACGACTGGGATCACCGTGCCGGTTTCGCTCTGCGTCTGCGCGTTGAACGCCTTGCAGAACTCCATGATGTTGATGCCGTGCTGGCCGAGCGCAGGGCCGACCGGCGGGGCGGGGCTCGCCTGCCCGGCGTTCGCCTGCAGCTTGATCGTTGTCAGAACCTTCTTGGCCATGGCTAGAGCTTTTTGACCTGGTCGAAGCCGACTTCCACCGGAGTCTCGCGACCGAAGATAGATACCAGCACCTTGAGCCGCGCTGCGTCCTCGTTGATCTCGGAGATCTCGCCGGAGAAGTCCGAGAGCGGACCGGAGACGACCTTGACGGACTCGCCGATCGAGAACTGGGCGCGCGTGCGCGTCGCGGTGGCGACCTCCTTGTGCAGCAACCGGTCGACCTCCGGCTGGCTCAGCGGCACGGGCTCCTGGGAGGCGCCGACGAAGCCGGTGACGCCCGGCGTGCCCTTCACGACGCCCCACGAGTCCTCGTTGAGCTCCATGTTGACCAGCACGTAGCCCGGCATCGTCCGCTTCTCGACGGTCACCTTCTGGTTGTCCTTCATCTCCGAGACGGCTTCGGTCGGCACGACCACGCTGCGCACGGCGCGCTGCTGCCCGAGCGAGACGACCCGGTGCTCGAGGTTGTGCTTGACCTTGTTCTCGTGCCCGGAATAGGTGTTGACGACGTACCAGCGAAACATTCAAAGACTCCTGAAGGGTGTTGCGAGGGTGGTGATCAGAGAGGGGAGGCTGACGCGCGGTGCGTCAGAGGATGAATTCGACGATTTCCTTGGCGACGTAATCGGCCAGCCCGAGGTAGGCGCCGGCGACGGCGACGAAGCCGAGCACGACGGCGGTCGCCTGGAAGACAGCCCGGCGGTCGGGCCATTGGACGCGGTGCAGCTCGGCCCAGCTGGCGCGCAGGAAGCCGATGACGCGGTTGCCTCCGCGAAGCGGCGCGCCCGACGCGCGCTCGGGGCTGACCCCGCCATCGCCGTCTCCACCGCCGCCGCGGCGAACGATGCCGCCGCCGCCTGCGCCGGCGCCGCCGGCGTCGTGCTGCAGCTCCTGAAGTTCGTCCTGGCTGATGTCGCCCTCGGCTGCGGCCTCCCGCTCGATTTCGGCCTCGTCGAGATGGTCGGGGTCCGTCTCGATGTCGCGCTGCGGAGACACCGGAACCCCGCCGGCGCCGCGGACCAGAGCCGCGTCGAACTCGTCGACCTCGCCCGAGGCGTGGTCGAGCGAGCCGGGCAGGTCGCCGCGCACCGGCTGGCTGGGGGTGACAGCGCTCGTCTTCGCGCCGCGGCCTGAGCCGGTTCCGCGCTGGCGGCGCTGCTTCGCGCGTTTGCGATCACGGGCCACTGCAGCGCTCGCGCGCTAGCGCGTCTCCCGGTGGCTGGTGTGCCTGCGGCACCAGCGGCAGTACTTGCGCAGCGTGACCCGGTCGGGGTTGTTGCGCTTGCTCTTGTTGGTCTGGTAGTTGCGGTGCTTGCACTCCTCGCAGGCGAGGGTGATTGCGATTCGAACGTCTCCGCGGGCCATGATCGGAAAACCCTTGAGTAGTAGGTGGCAACGGCCTTGGGCGAAGAAAAACCCCGCCCAAGCGCGAGGTACAGCCAGTCTAGCGTGCTTGCGAACGCGGTGATGCGGCGCGTGCCGCACCCTCGGGCCCGCCGGCGCGAGCCTCGCGCGCGGCGCGCCGAGCGCCCCCGGTCGTTAGGTTCGGGCCGGTGAAGCGGCGGCCCCGCACGGCTTCCAGGGAGGCTCGGCGCAGGCAGGTCCGGCGCCGGCGCCTGTCGCTGCTGGCGATCCTCGCGGCGCTCGCCGCGGTACTCGTGGCGCTGCTGTCATCGAGCGGTGGCCGGGCCGGCGCGCACCATCGCTCCTCCCCTGCGGCCGCCGCCCGCGCGAAGGCCGGATCGGCCCCGGCGAGCGCCCCGCGCGCTCCCGGCTACCCCGAGACAGCGGAGCTGCGCAGGCTGATTGCGCTCGGCAAGCCGATCTACTGCGCGCCCGACCGCGGCAACGAGGTCGCGCTGACGTTCGACGACGGCCCCGGCCCGTACACGAAGCTGATGCTCGACAAGCTCGCCAAGCACCACGTCGAAGCGACGTTCTTCATCGTCGGACGCAACATCGCGCTCGCGCCCTCGCTGCTCGCGCGCGAGCGCCGCGCGGGGGCCGTCGGCGACCACACCTGGACGCACCCGCTGCTGACGGCGCTCGGCGCGGGCGAACAGGAAGCGCAGATCGCGCGCACGCAAGAGGCGGTTGCCGCGGCGAGCGGCGGCCCCGTGTTCCTGTTCCGGCCGCCATATGGCGCGCACGACGCGGTCACCGACCGGATCGCGCGCGAGCGGGGTCTGCTCGAGATCCTCTGGAACGTGGACAGCCGTGACTCGCTCGGCGCCTCCTACGCGCAGATCGAGCAGACCGTGACAGCGGGGCTGCGGCCCGGGTCGATCATCCTCATGCACGAGAACCACGGCCAGACGGTGCGCGCGATGCTGACGATCTTCGCTGCGTTGCGGCGGCGCGGGCTGCGCGCCGTCAGCGTGCCGCAGCTGCTGAGCGACGATCCGCCGTCCCCCGCGCAGCTCCGCGCGGCGGGAGGCGACTGCGGCCTGGCGCCGGGCGCGGCGCTCAGCGGCGGCTGAGCGCGAGGCTATTCGTAGAGCGTCAGCGTCCCGAGCACCACATACAGGGACACGAGCGCCCAGCCCTCGAATTCGGCCGCCTCGCCGTCGCCGCTGACCTGCCACAGCGCGAGCGCCCCGAGCGCGAGCGCCCCGGTGTACACCGGGGCGAGCGAGAACGTGAGCGTGGTGGCGAGCGCGAACGACACCAGCACCAGCAGCGGGAACAGGAACGCCGCGATCTGCGCGACCGAGTTTTTGACGACGGAGATCGCGAGGTCCGACTTCCCCTTCCAGGCGAGCACGAGCCCGGCGGTGTTCTCGACGGCGTTGCCCGCGATCGCCACGATCACGAGGCCGGCGAACGCCTGCGAGAGCCCGAGCTGGTCGATCGCCGGCTGCAGCGCCGAGATGAACCAGTCCGAGACGAACGCCGCCGCGGCGCCCGCGATCCCGAGCAGCCAGAGCGTCGCCGCGAGTGACAGACGCGGGCGGGCGCGCTCCTCACCGCCGGACGCCGGGGCATCGTCCGAGCGCAGGTACGGGACCACCCAGGTGCCGTACACCACGAGTAGGCACACGGCGCCGACCGCCGAGATCGCCTTGACGTGATGGCTGGCCGGGTCGTGCGAGCCGACAGCCAGCGCGAGCAGCACGATGATGAACACCGCGAGCAGCAGCAGCGTGGCCGTGTCGCGCGGCAGCCGCTTGGAGAAGCGCATGACGCCGTCGGGCGCGCGTCTGGCGCCGACGACGATCACCAGCCCGAGCACCAGCATCGCGTTGGCGAGGATCGAGCCGACGAGCGCGGTCTGGGCGACGACCAGCTGCCCCTTCTGCAGGGCGAAGATCACGACGAACAGCTCGGGGAGGTTGCCGAGCGTCGATTGCAGCAGGCCGGTGACGGCGGGACCGAAGCGCTCGCCGAGCTGCTCGGTCGCGAACGAGACGACCCACGCGAGCCCGGCGAGGCTGACGGTGGCGAGCGCGAAGCGCGGCACGGCCGCCCATTCGCCGTAGCGGGCGACGCCGGCGAGAATGGTGAGGCTCGTGATCGCGCCGAGTGCGAGCCGCTCAGTGGAGCTCAGCGCGCGCACCCGCCGACGGGCCTCTCAGTGGCTCTCGATCACCCTGTCGACGAGCCCGTACTCGCGCGCCTGGTCGGCCGTGAAGAAGCGGTCGCGCTCCATGTCCGAGCGCACCTGCTCCTGGCTGAGCCCGGTGTGCTCGGCGTAGATCTTGTCGATGCGCTCGCGGACGTTGAGGATCTCGCGCGCGTGGATCTGGATGTCGGTCGACTGTCCTTCGAAGCCGGCCGAGGGCTGGTGGATCAGGATCCGCGAGTTCGGGAGCGCCGCGCGCTTGCCCTTCGCGCCGGCGGCCAGCAGCAGCGAGCCCATCGACATCGCCACGCCCACGCACATGGTCTGCACGTCCGGTTTGATGAACTGCATCGTGTCGTAGATCGCGAGCCCGGAGTAGATGCTCCCCCCCGGCGAGTTGATGTAGAGCGAGATGTCCTTCTCGGGGTCGTCGCTCTCGAGGTGGAGCAGCTGCGCGACGATGAGGTTGGCCACCTGGTCGTCGATCGGCGTGCCGAGGAAGATGATGCGCTCGTTGAGCAGGCGCGAGTAGATGTCGAACTCGCGCTCGCCGCGGGCAGTGCGCTCGATGACCATCGGGATCAGCGGCATGGATCCCCACCCTAGCGTCCGCTGTCGCCCGACCCCGAGCAGCGGCGCGCCTGGCCGAATGTCGGAGTTCAGTCCGCAACCGGGGATGGGTAAGAGGGTTCGGAACGAAGCACCCGAAGCAGGAGGCAAGGATGACGCGCCGCAGCCGCAGCCCCCACACTCTCGCAACGACCCTCGTCACCGCCGCGCTCGCCCTGGTCGCGTGCGCGGCCGGCGCCGCCGCATCGACCAGTCACGCCGGCTGGCCGCCCGACGAACACCTCGTGATGGACAAGGGCCCGGCGGGGAGACACCACCTGCTGACGGGGCTACCCGCCAGGCACAACTGGCTGCTGGGCGGCTATGGCGACGACGAAATCCGAGGTGGCCAGGCGGGCGACGTGATCTGGGGCGATTACCACCCGTCGGGCTGGCCGAGCCACCAGACAGCCGTGATCCACGCCGGCAACGGCAAGAACTACATCTACTCGAACGACACGGTTAACTACGTCTTCACGGGCACGAACCCGGCGACGGTCGTGCACGCGCACGAGGGTTCAGGCGTGATCGACTGCGAAAACCCGCAGATCGTCGTCTACACGAGCCACCACGCGCTGCCTCATTACAAGCTGCACGGCTGCCGCCACATCAGCTTCTACTCGGTCGGCTATTGAGCCCGGTCCGGACTCCCCCCGTCTAGCCCGGGGTGAGCAACCGCGCGCGCAACGCGGAGACATCCTCATCGGTGAGGCCGCCGGCGGCGAGCGTCTCGTGCAGATCGAGCGAGCCGAGCGTCGTTTCGATCACCTCGCCGGCGCTCGTCCCGCGCTCGGCGAGGTAGGCGGCGAGCTCGGGCGCGGGGTCCTCGATCCCCAGTGCGTCCCACAGCCCCGCCTGCCGCGCGGCGGACAGCTCGTAGTCGGCGCCGATCACATCCGCCGGGACCCCGACCAGCGCGAGCGCGACCATTGCCAGCTCGCCGGCGCGGTCACGGCCGCCGACGCAGTGGAACGCGACGCCCCCGGGCTCCGCGTGGGCGATCGCCTTGATCGCGCCGGCGGCCATCTCGGGCTTGCGCTGCAGATGCGCGCGGTAGTAGAGCGGCGTGCCGAAGTCCGGCGTCTGCTCGATCGGCTGCCAGAAGCCACGGTCCTCGGCCCCGTCGAGCGGGGCGTGAACCGTCGTGATCGCCGCCGGACGGCCCGCGGCGTCCGGCGCCTCGCCGCGCTCGCGCTCGTTGCGCAGGTCGATCACGGTCCTCACGCCGTGGTCGAGCAGCGCCTGCCAGCCCGCGTCGGTGAGCCGCGAGAGCGAGTCGGCGCGAACCAGCGCGCCGCGCGCCGTCGTGCGGCCTTCGGCCGCGGGCAGGCCGCCGAGGTCGCGGACGTTGAAGCACCCGCCCCAGTCGAGGTGGCGCTCGACGGCATCGTGCACGGCTAGCGGTTCACCGTCTGCATCCCCTGCGGGTCGTAGCGATCGCCGCTCGCTGCGGGCACCTCGGCGGCGATCCGCTCGACCTCCTCGGGCGTGAGCTCGACGTCTGCGGCCGCGAGGTTCTCTTCGAGGTAGGCGACCCGTTTGGTGCCGGGGATCGGGACGATGTGCTCCCAGCGGGCGAGCACCCACGCGATCGCGAGCTGCCCCGGCGTGATCCCCTTCTCGGCGGCCAGCTCGCGGACACGCTCGGCGAGCTTGAGATTGGCCTGCAGGTTCTCGCCGTTGAAACGGGGGCCGTAGCGGCGGAAGTCGCCCTCGTCCAGCTCCTCGGGCGAGGTGAAGCGCCCGGACAGGAAGCCGCGGCCGAGCGGCGAGTAGGCCACGAGGGCGATGCCGAGCTCCTCCAGCGTCGGCAGGACGTCGCTTTCGACGTCGCGGGTCCACAGCGAGAACTCGGTCTGCACGGCGGTGACCGGGTGCACCGCGTGCGCGCGGCGGATCGTCTCGGCGCTCGCCTCCGAGAGGCCGATGTGACGCACCTTGCCGGCCTCGACGAGCTCCGCCATGGCCCCGACCGTCTCCTCGACCGGCGTGCCCGGGTCGACGCGGTGCTGGTAGTAGAGGTCGATGTGCTCGACGCCGAGGCGCCGCAGCGAGGCCTCGCAGGCGCTGCGCACGTAGTCGGGGCTGCCGTCGATCGACCTTCTCGGCGGCCCGTCCCCGTCCCCGGGCTCGATCCTGATCCCGAACTTCGTCGCGAGGAATACGTCCTCGCGCCGTCCGGCGATCGCGCGCCCGATCAGTTCCTCGTTGGTGTGCGGCCCGTACATGTCGGAGGTGTCGAGGAAGTTGCAGCCGAGCTCGAGCGCGCGGTGGATCGTGCGCGTCGATTCCTGATCGTCGGTGCCGCCGTAGAAGGCCGACATGCCCATGCACCCCAAGCCGATCTCGGAGACCTCGGGGCCCTCGGGGCCCAGCCTGCGCTTGTCCATCCCGCGCTCCTTCCTCGCTCTGGCACGCCGGCCGCCGCTCGGGGCCGACCCTGCGGCCCGGTATATCAGCGCGCGGACCGCCGCAGCCGCGCGGCCGCGACTAGTGTTGACGGTTGCGTGTTCCCCGTGAACCTGCCCAACCTGCTGACGGTGCTGCGGATCATGCTGGTCCCGGTGCTGGTCGTCGCGCTGCTAGGCAACACGCCGGCCGGCGACGTGCTCGCCGCGGTCGTGTTCGCCCTCGCCTCGCTGACCGACTTCGTCGACGGTTACCTGGCGCGCTCGCGCGCGGAGGTGACCACGTTCGGCAAGCTGATGGACCCGCTCGCCGACAAGCTGCTGGTCGTCGCCGCGCTGATCTCGCTGGTCTCGCTGCACCGGCTGGCGGCGTGGGTCGCGATGGTGATCATCACCCGCGAGCTCGCGGTGACCGTGCTGCGGATGGGCGCGAGCGGCGCGGGCGTGATCGTGCCGGCCAGCAACTTCGGCAAGGTCAAGACGTGCCTGCAGATCGCGGCGATCCTCGCGCTGATCGCCGTCCACGGGAAACCGCTGTGGGTATCGGCGCTGCTGTACGTGGCCGTCGTGGTGACGGTGCTCTCGGGCCTCGATTACTTCTTCGGCGTGCGCAGGCTGATGGCCGCGCGCGGCGGCGCTCAGGCCGACGGCTGACGCTCTTCGCCCGCCTGCAGCCAGCCCTCGAGGCTCGTCTGCCGCGGGGCGGGGACGGCAGAGGACAGCTCGCCGCGCACCTCGCTGAGCAGCCCGTGCCGTTCGGCGACCACGTTGTGCTGGTGGATCGTCTCGAGGTTCTCCTGGCGTGCGGAGACGAAGCTCGCGCCGTCGAGCGCCGGGAACGCGGCGACGACGCCGGCGATCATCTCGCGCACGCAGTCCTCGACGAAGCGCGGCCGGCGGTGCGCCTTTTCGACGACCTCGACCTCGTCCGAGCGCTTCATCAGCTCGTAGATCTCCGAGGACATGCTCGACTCGGCGATCGCCAGCAGCGTCGTCGCCTCGATCTCCTGGTCGCAGTTCTCGATGCAGCCGATCTGCAGCGTCGCCAGACCGCGCTGGTTGTGGGTCGCGATCGGCACGCTGCGCAGCACGAGCTCGATCTGCTCCTCGGTGAGCTCCCCCTCCGTGCTCAGCCGCTCGCGCGCGCGCGCCGCGACGAGCTCCTGCGCGCACGGGCATGCGGTGATCCCCGTCGCCGAGACGCCGACGAGGCGCCGCGTGCCGTGCTCGAAGGCGACGGCGCGGCCATGCAGCGTGTAGATCTCCTGCGTCTGCACGCCCGAGACCGGCGCCGGCTTGTGCTCGGGATAGCGGGCGGCGATCGTGACCTCCGCGCGGGCGGCGCCCTGGCGGGCGCGGACGAGCTCGGCGATGTGCTGCGCGAGCGTCTCGGCGCGGAACGGCGACTCGCTCAGGACGACCTCGCCGATCGCCTCGTTGACGACCTCGTCGAAGCGCGACATGTGAGCGCCCTTCTGTTCGCCGTGGAGGTCGACGAAGCAATCGAGCCGCGCGTAGAACAGCTCGTCGCGGATCCTCACGACCTTCTCGACGCCCGTCACGCCGACGCGCGTGAGGCCCACGCGGACGCCGGGGATGCGCGCCTGCACGTCGTCGCCGGAGCCGACCGACGGCGCGGCGATCGAGCTCGTTCCGCTCGCCTGCATCGGCGCCTAGGGTACCGCGCCCGGCGCGGCGGTCAGGAGCGCGGCGGCCGCGCTCTGCCGGGGTGCGCGACCGCGCGCAGTCCCGCCGCAGATTCTGGTATCACTCCGCACTTAGTCGGCCGCGGTGTCCAAGGGCGAAGGGAGGCCATCGCGACCGAGGGATATGCAGGGCCAAGCGACGAGACTGCCATTGCAAGCGCAACGCACAGGAGGCTTAGCGTAGGTCAGGGGAGGTCGCGTCGGCCCGCCGCCGCGATGGGATTCCGAGGGATCTTTGGGAGTCACAGTGAGCGAGAAGCTGGAGGGACCTCAGGCCACCGCCGAGACGGCCGTCGCCGAGATGGAGGAGCTGCAGGGCGTGATCGCCGAGGGTCAGGAACGCGGGTTCCTGACGGCGGACGCGGTCGGCTCGGCGATCGACGACGCGGAGCTGTCGAGCCAGCAGGCGCAGGACCTGCTCAGCTACCTGGAGGAGCACGGGGTCGAGATCCTCGCCAGCGGCGAGGCGGCGCCCGAGCTGAGCGAGCCGATCAGCACCGGCGCCGGCGACTCTGACAACGAGGAGATCGCCGGCGATGACGAGAACGGGCGCGAGGACGAGGGCCGCGGGCTGCGGGCGCGGCTCGAGGAGCTGCGCCGGCCCGAGGTCGACCTCACCGTCGAGCCGAGCCTCGACTCGCTGCGCCTCTACCTGCGCTCGATCGGCCGCGTGCCGCTGCTGAGCGCCGAGGAGGAGGTCGCGCTGGCCAAGCGCATCGAGCGCGGCGACATCGCCGCCAAGCAGCACATGGTCGAGGCGAACCTGCGGCTCGTCGTGTCGATCGCCAAGGGCTATGTCGGGCGCGGCCTGACGCTGCTCGACCTGATCCAGGAGGGCTCGCTCGGGCTGATCCGTGCGGTCGAGAAGTTCGACTACCGCCGCGGATACAAGTTCTCCACGTACGCGACGTGGTGGATCCGCCAGGCGGTGACGCGCTCGCTTGCCGACAAGGGGCGCACGATCCGCATCCCGGTGCACATGGTCGAGCGGCTGAACAAGCTGCTGCACGCCGAACGCCGGCTGATCCAGCAGCTCGGGCGCGAGCCGAGCGCGGCCGAGCTCGCCGACGAGCTCGAATGCAGCGTGCGCGAGGTCCGCGACGTGATGCGGATCACCCAGCAGCCGATTTCGCTCGAGAAGCCGGTCGGCGAGGAAGACGACTCGGCGCTCGCCGACTTCGTCGAGGACGTCTCGGCGGCGTCGCCGTTCGAGATCGCCTCGGAGGCGCTGCGGCGGGAGAACGTGATGCGCGTGCTGGCGGCCCTGCCGCGGCGCGAGCGGGAGGTGATCGAGATGCGCTACGGCATCGTCGGCGGACGCTCGCGGACGCTCGAGGAGGTCGGCCGCGCCTTCAACATCACGCGCGAGCGCGTGCGTCAGATCGAGAACCGCACGCTCAAAAAGCTGCAGACGCTTCCGGACGCGCAGCAGCTTCGCGAGGCCTCCTGAGCGGCGCTCAGAGCGCGGCTGACGATCACTTAGACTGGGCGCCGGCGGCGGGGTTCCCGAGCGGTCAAAGGGGCGTGGCTGTAAACCACGTGGCTCTGCCTTCGAAGGTTCGAATCCTTCCCCCGCCATGCCTCTCCGCGGGGGTAGAATCGCGGCCCCTCTTCTAGGAGCGTCGCGGCCAGCGAGCGACACGATGGTGGCGTCCGAGCAACACGCGGGCGATTCCTCAGGGAAGCCGCCCGAGCCGATCACGTCGGGCCCGAGCCAGGCCGAAGGCATCGCGCGATTCGCCTGCCGCACGAACTACGGCGACCTGACTCCTAAGCGGCGTGAGCGGCTCAAGGTGAGCGTCGTCGATGCGCTCGCGTGCGCCATCAGCGCCCTCGGAGCGCCACCGATCGAAGCGTGCCGCGCACAAGCGCAGGAGTTTGGCGCCACCGCGCCCGACTGCACTCTGATCGGCGGCGGACGGGCCAATCTGATCTACGCGGCGTTCTACAACACGGCGCTGGTCCGCTACGTCGACTACATGGACAGCTACCTCGCAAGCGGCGGGCTATGCCACCCCTCCGACAACATCGGTGCGATCCTGACTGCGAGCGAGCACGCCGACCTGACCGGGAAGGACTTTTTGGGCGCCCTCGCGCTTGCCTATCAGGTCGAGGCGCGCCTCACCGCCGCGATCCCGTTCATGGCCGACGGCTTCGACCTGACGACACCGCTGTCGTTCTCGCTCGCAGCCGGAGCATCCAAGGCTCTCGGCCTGGATCAGGAACAGACGACCGCCGCGATCGGAATCGATGGCGACTTGATTCCGCTGCTCGTCGCGCGGACCACACCGATCTCGCAGTGGAAGGGCCTGTCGTCATCACAGGTGGCCTTGGGGTGCGTCCACGGAGTCCTGCTGGCGTCCCGCGGCGTGACGGGCCCCCGATACGTCTTCGAGGGACCAAATGGCCTGGCGCACGCCGTCGGAATGCCGATCGACATCGATTGGGACAGTGAAAGGCTGGACTGCTTCGATCGCCTGGCTTTGAAGAGCTACAACACCGCCGTCCCCGGCCAATCGTCGATCTTCTGCATGCTCGAGCTGCGCAGGGCCCACGCGATAGACCCCGCGCAGGTCGAGAGCATCGAGGACCATGTCTTCCAGGCCGCTTACGACTTCATGGGAGGCGGCAGCTTCGGGCCGAAGACCGACGTGCACACGAAGGAGGATGCCGATCACAGCCTTCCCTACCTGCTCGCCGTGGCGCTTCTCGACGGCGACGTTCAGCCGGCGCAGCTCGTTCCCGCCCGCATCGGTGCGCCGGACGTCCAGGACCTTCTGCGAAGGGTCACGGTGAAGCCGGATGACGCGTTCACGGCACGCTATCCCGGCGAAGTCCCAAGCCGGGTGACGGTCCGGCTCAAGGACGGCACGTCCCACACCCACGAGGTGAAGAACTACCCGGGCTTCCCGAGTTGGCCCTTCACCTGGGATGAGATCGGCGCGAAGTTCGACAAGCTCGTCGCCGGCCGCGCGGACGATGCCCTCGGGAGCGAGATCAAGGCCGCCGTTCGCTCGCTGGAGACCATCGACGTAAAGGACCTGATGAGACTGCTCGGCCGTGTCAAGGTCGAACGCCGCGCGTGACCTCGCTCACCCGCCTGCCGGAAACAAGGCCGCCGCTCGCTAGTGTCGGGGACTGACCCGGACGCTGGCTCCACCAAGCCGTCCGGGCCCTGTTTTCGCAAACGACCGACCCGCGGGGGGCCGCGATGAGCAGTGAGGCGGCAATCGAAGTCGAGGGCATCGTCAAGCACTACGGCGACGTGCACGCGCTCGACGGCATCGACCTCACGGCCACGCAGGGGAAGGTGCTCGGGCTGCTCGGGCCCAACGGCGCGGGCAAGACGACGCTCGTGCGGGTGCTCGCGACGCTGATCGAGCCCGACGCGGGCACCGCGCGCGTGACGGGCCTCGACGTCGTCGCGGACGCCGCGCGCGTGCGCGAACGGATCGGCCTCGCCGGCCAGTATGCGGCCGTCGACGAAAACCTCACGGGACTAGAGAACCTCACGATGGTCGGCCGCCTCTACGGCGAGGAGCGCGCGACCGCGAAGCGGCGCGCCCGCGAGCTGCTCGAGCGCTTCGAGCTCAGCGATGCCGCCGACCGCCCGGCCAAGACCTACTCCGGCGGGATGCGCCGGCGCCTGGACCTCGCGGCGGCGCTCGTCGCCGAACCCCCGGTGCTGTTCCTGGACGAGCCGACCACCGGCCTCGACCCCCGCAGCCGCCTCGGGATGTGGGGCGTGATCGAGGACCTCGTCGCGGGGGGCACGACCGCGCTGCTGACGACGCAGTACCTCGACGAGGCCGACCGGCTCGCCGACGACATCGCGGTGATCGACCACGGGCGGCTGATCGCGAAGGGCACCCCCAACGAGCTCAAGGACCGGCTCGGCGGGGAGCGCCTGGAGGTGCGCCTGGAATCGGCCGCCGACGCCGCTCGCGCGCTGGACGTGCTCGCGGCGATGTCCGCCGAGCCGCCGCAGGCGGCGGGGCATGACGTGACATTCGCCGTCCGTGAGACCCACGGCGTGATCGTCGAGGCGGTGCGGCGGCTGAGCGAGGCGGGCATCGACGTCGAGGATCTTGCGCTGCGCCGCCCGACGCTCGACGACGTGTTCCTTTCGCTGACCGGCCACGCTGCCAGCGAGGACGACGAGGAGGAGCAGGGCGCAGCGCGCGAGGTCTCGGAGCGCGCGGCATGAAACGGCTCGTCACCGACACGCTGATCATCGCCGAGCGCAACATCGTGCGCCTGACGCGCACGCCGGAACTCCTGATCGGCTTCACGATCCAGCCGATCATGTTCGTGCTGCTGTTCCGCTACGTCTTCGGCGGCGCGATCAGCACGCCTGGTTACTCGTACGTCGACTTCCTGATCCCGGGGATCATCGTCCAGAACACGGCCTTCGGCGGCTTCGCGACGGCGCTCGGCCTGAACGAGGACGTCCGCAAGGGCCTGATCGACCGGTTCCGGTCACTGCCGATGGCGCGCGGCGCGGTGCTCGGCGGGCGCACGCTCTCGGACGTCGCGCTGAACGCGCTGTCGATCACGATCCTTTTGATCACCGGCGTGATCATCGGCTTCAGCTTCAACTCGAGCTTCGGCAACGCCGTCGCCGGCATCGCGCTGCTGCTGCTGTTCGGCTATTCGTTCTCGTGGGTGCTCGCGTTCATCGGGCTGCTCGCGAAGTCCTCGGAAACCGTCAACTCGATCGGCTTCATCATCGTCTTCCCGCTGACGTTCATCTCCTCGGCGTTCGTGCCCGTGGCCTCGATGCCCGACGGGCTGCGGCAGTTCGCCGAAGTCAACCCGTTCACGATCGTCGTGGACGCCATGCGCCACCTGTGGCTCGGTGCACCCTCGAACAACGACGTCCTCTGGTCGGTCGTCTGGTCGCTCGGCATCATCGCCGTGTTCTCGGCCCTCGCCGTGCGGCGCTACCGGCGCGCCGCCGGCAGCTGACCCTCAGCTTGAGCGCTCGCGCGCGCGTGTGGCCTTGAGGGGGCGCACCGCGGGCTCGCGACCGAGGGGGATGTAGGCCTCGAGGGGAGGCGCCGCCGGCATCCTGCGCCCCGCGCGCCTGACGAACACGTGCTGCTGGCTTTCTCGCGAGCGGTCGTGAGGGTAGAAGGCGAACTCGCCGAAGGTCCGCTTGCTCACGTCGTTCTGGCGGCGGATCAGCGCCCACACGGTCGGCAGCGCGCGGCCGGACCGTCGCTGCAGCGGAAGTCCTCGAGCTGGGGCTCGCGGACGCATTCGTCTTTGCTCCGGACCGTGACACGCACGGGCGCGCCGAGCATCGCTCTCTCACTGACCCGCATCGGCGCGTCCAAAGATTAAGACGCCACAGGCGGAACCGTGCCTTTCAGGTTTCTTTCAGCTTCGCCGTTCACGATCGGTGCATGCGCCTGCTGGTGGTCGACGACGACCCCTCGCTCAGGGAAGCACTCGCGCTCGTGCTCGACCTCAACGGGTTCGACGTGACGACCGCCCAGGACGGCCGCGAGGCGATTCGGACCCTCGCCGAGGCTCCGCCCGACGCCGTGGTGCTCGACGTGTTGATGCCCGGGATCGACGGGCTCGAGGTGTGCCGGCGGATGCGTGCGGCGGGCGACACGACGCCCGTGCTGATGCTGACGGCGCGGGCCGAGGTCAGCGAGCGCGTCGAAGGCCTCGAGGCCGGCGCCGACGACTACCTGGCCAAGCCGTTCGCCCGCGAGGAGCTCGTCGCGAGGCTTCGGGCGCTGCTGCGCCGGACGGGTTGGGAGGGCGACGACACGGCGCTGCGCTTCGCCGACCTGGAGCTCGACCCCGCGGCCCACGAGGCCCGCCGCGGCGGGCGGCTGCTGGAGCTCACACGGACCGAGTTCCTGCTGCTGGAGCTGCTGATGCGCCATCCGCGCAAGGTGCTCACGCGCACCGCGATCTTCGACCAGGTGTGGGGCTATGACTTCGGCCCGGCGTCGAACTCGCTGGAGGTGTACGTCGGCTACCTGCGTCGCAAGACCGAGGCGGCCGGCGAGCCGCGGCTGGTGCACACCGTGCGCGGCGTTGGTTACGTGCTGAGGACGCCCCGTTGAGCTTCCGCCGCCGCACCGTCATGCTCGCCGCGGGCGCCGTCGCCGCCGCCGTCGTGATCGCCTCGGTCGTCGTCTACTTCGTGACCCGCGACGAGCTCGTCTCCCAGATCGACGCGAGCCTGCGCGAGAAGCCGCGGACGGTCGCCTTGGCGGGTCTGAGCGCCGTCGAGGTCGAGAAGCTCGCCAAGGAAGCGGGGGCGCCGCCGCTCGCCCAGCTGCTGTCCGCCAAGGGGCCGGCACCGCCCGCCGCGGCGTACGGCGTGCAGCTCGTCAACGGGGTGGTGGTGCGACGCGAGATGAGCGTCACCAGCCCCGCCCCGCGCCGCGTGAAGCCCGGCGGGGGCGGCCACGCGTCGGGAGGCGTGAGCGCGCCGGCCGAAAACCGCACGGTCGGCGCCCCGAAGGGCTTCGTGATCGAACAGCACGGCGTCTCCTCGCTGCCTCCCTCGGTCGCGAAGCGATTGCCGCAGTTCTCCTCGGGGGCTCGCCTGGAGATCCCCCCGCAGGCGCTCGGCGGCGCGACCGGCTACGTGCAGCTCTACAGCCCGGGAGGGACGGTCCACACGGGCGAGAACGGGCCGCTGCTGCCCGTGACGGCGGCGACCCGCGCCGTCGCGGCCGGCAGCCACGCGGCCTTCTACGGAAACGTCACGGTCCGCGGCACGCCGGTGAGGATGTTCACCGAGCAGGCCGGCAAGAACGCCGTCTGGCAGGCCGCGCTGCCACTGACGGACCTCAACAGCACACTCTCGAACCTGCGCCTCGTGCTCGCGCTCGTGTGCCTCGGCGGCATCGCGCTCGCCGGCGGGCTCGGGCTGCTGGTCTCCAGGGCGGCGCTGCGGCCTGTCCAGCGGCTCACCGGCGCCGCCGAAGAGGTCGCGCGCACGCAGGACCTCGGTCACCGGATCGAGGGTCCCGGCGAGGACGAGCTCGGCCGCCTGGCGCGCAGCTTCAACACGATGCTCTCCGCGCTCGAGAATGCCCGCCTGGCCCAGCGCCAGCTCGTCAGCGACGCCTCGCACGAGCTGCGCACGCCGCTCACGAGCGTGCGCGCGAACCTCGACGTGCTGGCCGACGGCGAGCGCCTGGCTCCGCAGGAGCGAGCGCGCGTGGTGGGAGCCGTGCAGGCGCAGCTGGCCGAGCTGACGGTGCTGGTCGGCGACCTGGTCGACCTCTCCAAGGGCGAGGTCGCCGACATCGAGGTCGAGGACGTGCGCCTGGACCTCGCCGCCGCGGCCGCCGTCGAGCGCGCGGGCCTGCACGCGCCGGCCTGCTCCTTCGCGCTCGACGCCGAGCCGTGTCTCGTGCGTGCCGCGCCCGCGCGCCTGGATCGAGCGATCGCGAACCTGCTGGACAACGCCTGCAGCTGGAACCCCCCGGACGGGCCGCCGATCGAAGTTCGCGTCCGCGAGGGGGAGCTGCAGGTCCGCGACCACGGCCCCGGCATCTCGGTGGAGGACATGCCGCGCGTCTTCGACCGCTTCTACCGCGCCGCTGCGGCGCGGTCGCTGCCCGGGTCGGGCCTCGGGCTCGCGATCGTCAGGCAGGTTGCCGAGATGCACGGCGGCTCGTTTGGCGCCGCAAACGATCCCGGCGGGGGCGCTCGGCTGACGCTGTCGCTGCCGGGGCTCGCGATGAGCGACGCCGAGCGTCGCGCTGCCATGCCGGTCGCCTCCGGCGCGCTTCACGATGCTCCTCGCCCGCTCTCAGGCGATTCTCAGGTCCCGGACGCTTGATGTGGCTGCGCCCCGTGGCGCAGCCCGACCGTCAAGCCGAAGGAGCCCGCGATGCCCCCCTCCGAGACCACCCCTCCGCGCGTCCGCGGCCAGGCCGCGCGCGCCCTCGCGCTGCTCGCCGCGCTGAGCGCCGGCCTGGCGCTGCTCGCCTGCGGGAGCTCGAAGAACGCGGGCGACCCGCTGGCGGGCGAACAGGCCAAGGAACACGCCGATGAAGTGAAGGCTCAGAAGTTCGCGAAGTGCCTGCGCGAACACGGCGTGCAGGCGAGCGCGTCCAGGGCCGCCGGCGGCGGGTTGCAACTCAGGTTCCAGGGATCGCCGGGGAGCGGACCGCGGGGGGCTGAAGCGGCGCAGAACGCGTGCGCGAAGTACCGGCCCGGGGAGAAGAGAGTCAACCTCTCGCCGCAGGAAAAGGTCAAGCGCGAAGAAGAAATCCTGAAGTTCGCGAAGTGCATGCGCGAACACGGGATCGACATCCACACCGAAGTGGGCGGCGGCAAGATCGCGATCGGGATCCACGGCAGCTCCTCCGGGCCGAACCCGGGAAGCCCTGCGTTCCAGGCGGCCCAGAAAGCGTGCTCGGGGGACCTGCCGTTCAAGCCGAAGGGCGGCTTCGCCGCTCCGCCGCCGGGCGCCGGCGGCAAGGAAGAAGGCCCGGGCACCAAGCCTTCCAGCCATTCCGAAGCAGTGCTGGGGATCGGAGGGTGAGCATGCGCCCCTCCCCACTGAGGCCGCGGATGCTCGCCGTGGCGGTGGCCGTGACCGCGAGCCTGGCCCTTCTCGCGTGCGGCGGCTCGAGTTCCCCCTCGAGCTCCCCGGTCCGCGCGGCCGCCGCGGAGCGAGCGGCCGAGCAGACCTCCGAAGTGAAGTTCCAGGACTTCGCGAGGTGCCTGCGCGAACACGGGATCCAGGCCGAAGCGGGGACCCACGGCATCAAGGTCGACGGCGGTAGCGAAGCGGCGATGCACGCCGCCGAAAAGGCGTGCGCGCGATTCCGTCCCCCGGCGCAGAGCGGGCCCAACCGGATGTCGGCTCAGGAAAGGGTCGCGATCGAAGAAAAGCTCCAGCGCTTCGCCAAGTGCATGCGCGAGCACGGAGTCCAAGTCGAAGTGAGCGCCCCGGGCGGACGGCCGCAGATGAACATCCACGCGACCCCGGGCGGAAGCGGCCCGAACCCCGAAAGCCCAGCCTTCAAGGCCGCGCAGAAGACATGCTCGAAGCTGCTGCCGGTCGGCCCGGGCGGCGGCCCCTCTCCCGCAGGCGGGAGCTGAGCGGTGCTGGAAGGCGCGGAGCCGCCGCAGGCGGGCGTACTCGAGCCCGACGCGGTGCAACCCGCGCACGAACTGCCGCCGCCGGCGGAACCCTCTCGCCGGCGGCGGCGGCGAGTTGCCGCGCTCGCCGCCGTGATCGCCGTGGCCGCGGCGGCCGTCGCGATCGTCCTCGGTACCTCGGGCTCCGCCCCCCGCCACACCGGCGACACCGGGGTCCCCCCCGGTGAGACGACCGCGACGGTCAAGCGGCGGACGCTGACCGAAAGCTCGACGGTCGACGGAACGCTCGGCTACGGGAGCAAGCTCGAAGTGTTCGACCGCCTCGGAGGCACATTCACATGGCTGCCGTCGGTCGGCGCGCAGATCGGCAGGGGCGGCACGCTGTTCCGGATCAACAACACGCCGGTCGTGCTGTTCTACGGCTCGCTCCCCGCGTACAGAACGCTCAAGGAGGGCGTCAGCGACGGGCCGGACGTGGCCGAGCTCAGCGAGAACCTGATCGACCTGGGCTATGACCCCTACGGCGCGATCGCCGATCTCGAAGCCTTCGGCGAAGCCACGGCGACGGCTGTGAAGCGCTGGCAGGAGGCCGAGGGCCTGAAACAGACCGGCGCCGTGGAACTCGGGCGGGTCGTCTTCGCCCCCTCGGCCCGCCGGATCACCGAAGTCCACGTGAGCCTCGGCCAGGATCCGCCCGGCGCCGAACCCTCCACCACCCCCGAAGGAGAAAAACCCGCGAGCGGCACCCCGGCGAACGGCTCCTCCCCGAAACAGGAACCGTCATCAGGCGAACACGCGCCGAACAGCGCGAAACCGAAAAAACCCGCATCGAAAAAACCGGCCGGCAAACACGGCGACCACGCCTCCGAACACAAACCGCCGAAAGGCAACGAAGCGAGCAGTGACCCGGCCAAAAAAGAAGCCTCGAAAGAACCGAGCGGCAAAGAAGCCCAGAGCCCCGGCGGCGGTTCCGGCGGCGGCGAGCTCGCCCTCACCACGACCTCGCCGCAGCAGATCGTTCAGGTCGCGCTGAAGGCCGAACAGCAGCAGCTTGCGCGCGTCGGCGAGCACGTGCCGGTGACGCTGCCGGGGGGCGACGTCGTGGGCGGCCGGATCACGTCGGTCGGGACCGTCGCCACGCAACCGAAATCCAGCGGCGACGAAGCGGGCGGCTCGGGCGCCAGCGGGGAATCGCCGACGATCCCAGTGGCCGTCGCGCTCGACCACGCGGTCGCGCGGCTGGACGAGGCGCCCGTCAGCGTCGAACTCGTGGAGAGCGTGCGTCACGGCGTGCTGACCGTGCCCGCCACGGCGCTGATCGCCACCGCCGGCGGCGGCTACGCGCTCGAAGCGCTGAGCGGCGACCGTCGCTTCACGCTGCCGGTGACTCCCGGCATGTTCGCGGGCGGCTACGTGCAGGTCGAAGGGACGGGCCTGCACGAGGGGCTGAGCGTGATCGTCTCGCAATGAGCGCCGTGCTCGAGCTCCGCGGCGTCTTCAAGCGCTACGCCGGCGGCGTGCAGGCGCTGCGCGGAGTGGACCTGCAGGTGAACGAGAGCGAGCTGTGCGCGATCGTCGGCCCCTCCGGGTCAGGCAAGTCGACCCTGCTGCACATCATGGGCACGCTCGAACGTCCCAGCGGAGGGCTGGTGCGCGTCGCGGGGGCCGACGTCGCGCAGGCGTCCGACCGATATCTCGCCGCCCTGCGGGCGCGGCGGATCGGCTTCGTCTTCCAGCAGTTCCACCTGATCGAGGCCGACAGCGCGCTCGACAACGTCGCGACCGGGCTGCTGTACACCGGCACCCCGGCCCGCGCGCGGCGGCGCGCCGCGGCGTCGGCGCTGGAGCGCGTCGGGCTCGGGCATCGCCTGCGCCACACCTCGGCGCTGCTCTCGGGCGGCGAGCGCCAGCGCGTCGCGATCGCGCGGGCGCTGGTCAGCGAGCCGGCGATCGTGCTGGCCGACGAGCCGACGGGCAACCTCGATACGCGCACCGGCGCGGAGATCCTGGAGCTGCTGCGTTCGCTGAACGCGCAGGGGACGACGGTCGTCGTGATCACCCACGACCGCGAGATCGCGGGGAGCCTGCCTCGCAGGGTGGAGCTGCGGGACGGCCTGCTGATCGACGAGGGCGCGGAATGGCCGTGAGGGCGCTGGCGCTGCGCGCGCGGGCCGGGCGCGCCGGCGGCGGACCCCGGCCGGCCGGCAACAGCGCGCTGCCGCGGCTCGCCCCCAGCCGCCTGCTCGCGGGAGACATCCTCGGCGTCGCGAGCATCGGGCTGCGCACGCGGCGCCTGCGCGCCGCGCTGTCGGCGATCGGGGTTGCGATCGGGATCGCCGCGATGGTCGCAGTGCTGGGGATCTCGGACTCGAGCAAGGCGGGGCTCGTGGCTGAGCTGAACGAACTGGGCACCAACCTGCTCACGGTGACCCCCGGCCAGACGTTCCTCGGCGCGAACGCCGAACTGCCGGAAGCCGCGGTGCGGGCGGTGCGCCACCTGCAGAGCGTGCGTTCGGCGGCCGGGGTGACCACGGTCAACGGCGCAAGCGTGCGGCGCAGCCCGTTCATCGAATCCGCCGAAACGAGCGGCGTCACGGTCGAGGCGGCGGAACCCGAGCTGCTCGGGACACTTGGTGGGCGGATGCTGAGCGGGCGCTTCCTCGACGCCGCCAACGAGCGCTACCCGCTGGTCGTGCTCGGAACGGTGGCTGCCCAGCGCCTCGGCGTGCAGGGCCTCACGGCGGACGGCCGGCCGGTGAACGTCTACATCGAGAGCAAGTGGTTCACGGTGGCGGGGATCATGGGGCAACTGCCGCTGGCGCCGGAAATCGAACGAGCCGCGCTGATCGGATACCCGGTGGCGGCGCGGCTGTTCGGCAGCACCCGCCACGTCAGCACCGTGTACGTGCGCGCCGACCCCGAACGCGTGCGCGAAGCGGACTCGCTGCTGGGTGCCACCGCGGATCCCCAGAATCCCGAACAGACCCAGGTCAGCCGTCCCTCCGAAGCGCTCCAGGCGCGCGCCGAGGCGCAGAGCACGCTGACCTCGATCTTCCTCGCGCTCGGCGCGGTCGCGCTGCTGGTCGGCGGAGTGGGGATCGCGAACGTGATGGTGATCTCGGTGCTCGAGCGCCGTCCGGAGATCGGCCTGCGCCGCGCGCTCGGAGCGCGCTCGGTGCACATCGGCGCGCAGTTCCTCGGCGAGTCGGTCCTGCTCTCGCTGTTCGGCGGCTGCGCGGGGATCGGACTCGGCGCCCTCGCCACCGCCGGCTACGCCGCGAGCCAGGGGTGGCGCGTGGTCGTACCCCTGCCCTCGGTCGGCGGCGCCGTCGCGCTCGCGCTCGCGCTCGGAGCGATCGCCGGCCTGTACCCGGCGATCCGCGCGGCGCGCCTCGCGCCAGCCGCGGCGCTGCGCAGCGTGTGAGCGGCTCCTGCGTCCGCAGCCATTGCAAGCGGCGCCCGTTGGGGGTAGAAGATGGCTCGGGCACGCCGACCGAGGCGGGCCGTGGACGGTCACCAACACAGGAGGCAGCGCCGGCATGTCATCCGCAGAGTCCGCAGAGTCCCCCACCCGAGTCCTCGTCGTGGCGCACAAGACCGCCGCCACGCAGCCGCTGCTCGATGCGGTGCGCGCGCGGGCACAGCGCGGTCCGGCGACCTTCACGCTGCTCGTGCCGAACCCGGCCCACGGCCTGCACAAGGCGGTCGACCCGGAGGACCAGGACGCAGGCGAGGCGCAGGGCGTGCTCGAGCTCGCACTCCCGAAGCTCACCGAGGCCGCCGGCAGCCACGTGGAGGGCATCATCGGCGACGCGGATCCCTCCGCCGCGATCCAGGACGCGATCAACCTGCGCGGCTTTGACGAGGTGATCATCTCGACGCTGCCGAGCAAAGTCTCGCGCTGGCTGCGCCTCGATCTCCCGAGCAAGGTCAGCGGGCTCGGGCTCCCGGTGAACACGGTCACGCCGGAGGACTGAGCCGCATCGCCTGCGCCGGGGCCGTGTTTGTCGGCGTGAGAGCTTGACAACTATATATAGTCGCGTTTCCAATGTGGGTTGGCGCAGACAACCGTCTGTAGACGTTTCGTCAGCGCCTTACGAGAGTGACCCGCGATGGACGGTGCCCGTGAGCAATTCGCCAAGAACCTGCGCCGTCACCGCGATGCGGCCGGGCTCTCCCAGGAGGCGCTCGCCTCGCTCTGCGACCTGCACCGCACCGAGATCAGCCTGCTCGAGCGCTCCAAGCGCTCGCCGCGGCTCGAGACGATCGTGATCCTCTCGCGCGGCCTGCAGCTCGCCTCGCCGGCCCAGCTGCTCGAGGGCATCGCCTGATCCGAGCCGCTTTCCGCCCCCTGGGGCGCGCGCTAGAGTCTGCCTCTCCCCCGCCCAGCTAGCTCAGTTGGTAGAGCACTTCCATGGTAAGGAAGGGGTCATCGGTTCGAGTCCGATGCTGGGCTCTGCGGGCGCGCGCCGGGATCAGGCCGGCTGCGCAGCGCGCTCCTCGGGAGCTTCGGCTTCCAGCTCCTTCTTCACGTCGAGCAACTCGCGCCGCTGATCCTTGGTGACCACCGGGTACCGCGGATCGAGCCGCACGAGGGCGTCGGCGATCACGGCGGCCACGGCGATCCGCGCGAACCACTTGCGGTCGGCGGGAACGACGTGCCACGGCGCCCATTCGGTGCTCGTGTGCGAGAGCGCCTCACCGATCGCGCGCTGGTAGTCATCCCACCGGCCGCGCTCGGCGATGTCCGCCTCCGAGAACTTCCAGTTGTGGTCGGGGAGGTCGATCCTGCGCAGCAGGCGCCGGCGCTGCTCCTCCTTTGAGAGGTTGAGGAACAGCTTGACGATCTGGAAGCCGTTGTCCGTGAGGTACCGCTCCCACTCGTTGATCTCGGCATAACGCCGTTTCCAGATGCGTGCCGTCTTGGCGGCCTTCGGCAGCCTCTCGCGCGCCAGCAGCTCCGGGTGCACCCGGACCACGATCACCTCCTCGTAGTGCGAGCGGTTGAAGATGCCGATCTGCCCGCGCGCGGGCAGCCGCCGCTCATAGCGCCACAGGAAGTCGTGGCTCAGCTCCTCCGCGGAGGGCTGCTTGAAGCTGTGGACCGCCACGCCCTGCGGGTTCACGCCACTCATCACGTGGCGGATCGCGCCGTCCTTGCCCGCCGTATCGAGCGCCTGCAGCACGACCAGCAGCGCCCAGGTGTCCTGCGCGGCGAGGCGCGCCTGGTAGTCGCTCAGCAGTCTCGTGCCTTCTTCGAGCAGCTCGACGCCCTGCTTCTTCTTGCGGATGCCCTCGCGCATGGCGGGGTCGTAGTCGCGCGGGAGTCGCACCTTCTTCCCCGGCGGCACGCGAAACGGTGCGATGAACTCGCGCAACCGCCCCAGGCGCACGTCGTCGAGCTGCACCTTGCCACTCACCAAATCAATGCTCGAGGCACGCAGATCGGCGGCTCTCGTCTGCTTCGGGTGATGCCCCGTCGCACCGCCGCTCAGATCGCCGGGCAGACGAGCGGGTGGACGCCGGTGGGGTCGAGGCAGAGGTCGACGCGTTCGGGCAGCTTGCCGTGCCGGACGCGTAGCCGCGTGTACTTGCCGATCTCGCCGCCCTTGGAGATGAACACCTGCAGGACCGCGCCTGCACTCAGATACCGCTCGAAGGAGCGGAACACGAGCGTGGGCACGCCATGCGGACCCGCGACGGTCGTCCGGAACAGGGCATGGCGCGGGCAGCCGTGACCGCGGCAGCGGACCCGTACGAGCACGCCGGCGGGGGCCTGCCCGACAGACAGAAGGCGGAGCCGCACTCCGCCCGCGTAGGCGATCCCCACGATCCGGACGACGGGGAAGGGAGTCATCAGGGGGGTCGTGTGCGGCGGGGGGTGCTGAGTCGAGGCAAGCGACGCGACGCCCTGCTGCGGCGGCGGCGGGGCCGGCGGCGGCGTCACATCGAAGCCGACGGGAGGGCTGACGCCTGGGGGATTGCCCGATAGCGAGCTCTCCTGCACGGCGATGGCGGTGTAGTGACCGACATGGAGCGCCGGGCTGGCAGAGCTCGAGCGCCAACCGGCACCGGTGCCGACGGCGCTCGCGACCGACACGAGCCTTCCTTCCAGCGAGCTACCTTCGTGGATTTCGACGGCCACCGGCGTCGATTCGCTCGCAGTCCCGCTGAAGGTGGGGGCGGTTTCACCTGGCGCCGGGCTCGGCTGCTCCAGCGTCACCACCGGTGCGATGCGGACCGTGAAGGTGACAGGCTCACTGGGTTCCCCCACCGACTGGCTCGCCTGCGCGGTGTAGATGCCGTCTTCGAGTGGGGTGAGCAGTATCAGTGACCACCCGCCTCCGGATCCGGGCAGTGCGCTTCGCGTTTCCAGCGGAAAGCCCACCGCTTCCGTCCCGCTGTAGATGCGGACCGTGACGGCTTCCGACGGCTGTGCCCCTGTGCCGCTGACCGTGGGCGTGGCGTGGATCGTGAGGCCCCCGTTGGCCGGTTCGGTGATCACCACGCTCGGCGCCGCGATCGCAACCGAGGCGCACGCAGCCGCCAGCCCCGCTCCCACGAGCGCCGTAGCCACCAGCAGCCGGATCGCCTTGCAAGTCGGGCTTCGAAGCCCCACGCGCTTCCCCTTGTTGCCGCTCAGCCCTGAGCCTAGCGCCGCAGCGACCGCGCAGCGCCGACGGCTGGACGCCTTGCTCGCCGCCGAGCGATGCGCGCGCCCGGCCCGCCGCTACGCGGCCGAGGCCGGGGGCGCCGCGAGCGCACCGTCGAGCGCCTGCAACGCGGCACGCTCGGCGTCGCTGACGTCCTCGCCGCCCTCGCGGTGGGCGCTCGCGACGCGTTCGGCGAGGCTCTTGATGAAGGCCGTGTAGTCCGCGGCCTCCTGCTCGGTCCCCTTCGCGCGGACCAGAGCAACGGCCTGCGTGACCTTCCCGAGCACGTCGTCGCGCAGCTCATCCGGCGAGTGCGCGTGCTCGTGCTCGACCTTCGGCCGCGTCGAGACGACCTCGTCGAGCAGCTGGCTGCTGCCGTGCTGCTGGCGCGCCTCGGCGTAGGCCTTGCCCATCGACAGCGCCTCGCGGAACGTCCCGCCGCGCTGCGACGCTGCGACCATGAGGCCCGCGAGCGGCGGGGCCGCGGTGATCTCTGTCCACTCCTGCTCCGAATAGTCGGTCTTCCCGGTCACGGCTCTCCTTTCGTCAGGGCGAGCATAGGCGAGGAACGGCGGCTAGCGCTCGAGCGCCGCGCTCGTCGCGATTCCGCGAGCGCGAGCCTCATCGACGGAGACGATTTCGCGGCCGAAGGGCATCAGCGAGACGGGGATCAGTTTGAACGAGGCGAGGCCGAGCGGGATGCCGATGATCGTCAGGCACAACAGGAGCCCTGCGACGAGGTTGCCCAGCGCGAGCCACCAGCCGCAGAGCAGGATCCACAGCACGTTGCCGATCAGCGAGGCCGCGCCGGCATCGGTCTTGTCGACGACCGTTTTGCCGAACGGCCAAAGGGCGAAGCGCGCGATCCGCAGCGACGCGATCCCAAACGGGATCGTGATGATCAGGATGAAGCAGATCAGCGCGGCCACGAGGTAGGCGAGCGCCATCCAGAGCCCGGCGAGGACGAACCAGATGATGTTGAGGATCAGTCGCACGGCAGCGGCGCGGACGCCCGGCGGCCTCAGGCGCCGACTGCGCCGAGCTCCGCCGGCTCTCGCGCAGGGGCGGCCACGGCATCGCTCCGTACCGCCACGTCGTTGGAGGCCGCATTGCCGGTGAGCCGGGCGCGGATGCCGCAGTGCGCCTCGCCGAGGTTGCACTGCCGATAGACCGTGTTCGACATCTGACGTTCCCCCTGATCGGGCCCTGCCGTCGCTGCACCACGATACGCGATCCGGTTAAGATCGGCTTTGGGTGGACCCGCGCAGGATGCGCGGGCCGGCATGGAGACATACTGAGGAGGGGTGACGGCAGGGATGCCGAGGCACGGATGAACGCAACCCGCGGCGTGTGGCCGGTCCGGCGTCCTTGCACGAGGCGGGGTCGTTCGTTGCTCGGCGCCCTCGGCGCGCTGCTGCTCGCGCTGCTCGCCCTCGGCTCCGCGGTCGCGGTTGCCTCGGAACCGACCAACTCCGCAGACAACCTGCGCGATGGCTGGTATTCGGAACAGGGCGGGCTCACACCACAGCTCGTCAGCGGCGGTACGTTCGGCCAGCTCTGGTCGGCAGAAGTCGAAGGCTCCGTCTATGCGCAGCCGCTGCTGGTGAACGGCGAGGTCCTGATCGCGACCGAGAACAACAAGGTCTACGGGCTCGACCCGGGCACCGGCGCGAAGAAATGGACGACCTCGCTTCTCGGCACGGCCTGGAAAGCGGCCGACATCGGCTGCAGCGACCTCGCGCCGAACGTCGGCGTGACCGCGACGCCGGTCGTCGACCCCTCGACGAACACCGCCTACATGACGCACAAGGCCTACGTCTCGGGCTCGAGCGGAGCTGTCCGCTGGTACATGGACGCGATCAACCTCGCCACGGGAGCCGAGCGCGAAGGCTTCCCCGTGATCCTGCAGGGAACGGCGCAGAACGCGTCGGGCGAGACCTTCAACCCCACCTCGCAGCTCCAGCGCCCCGGGCTGCTGCTGCTGAACGGCGTCGTGTACGCGGCGTTCGGCTCCGACTGCGACCTCAACACCTGGCAGGGCTGGGTGTTCGGCGTCTCGACCGCCGGGCAGGTCAAGGCGCGCTGGGTCGCGGTGCCCGGCGGCAACGGCGCCGGCATCTGGCAGTCCGGCGCGGGCCTGTTCTCGGACTCGCCCAACTCGCTGATGGTCAGCACCGGCAACACCGGCTCGCCGTCGACGCCGGCTCCCGGCAACGAACCGCCGAACACCTTCGGCGAGTCGATCGTGCGCCTCGCGGTGCAGGCGAACGGCGAACTGAAGCCGACCAACTTCTTCACGCCGTTCGACGCCCAGGAACTGGACGGCGGTGACGCCGACTTCGCCTCCGGCGGCATCACGGGGCTGAACAGCGAATACTTCGGCACCGCCTCGGTGCCGCATCTCGCGGTCGCGGTCGGCAAGGACGGCTACGTCTATCTGCTGAACCGCGACGAACTCGGCGGCTACAAGCAGGGCAGCGGCGGCGGCGACAAGGTCGTGCAGCGGATCGGGCCCTACGGCGGCGTCTGGTCGCGCCCGGGCGTATGGCCCGGCAACGGCGGCTGGGTCTATATCCCGACCGCCTCGGCTGGCAACTCGGCCGGGGGCTCATCTGGCTTCCTACGCGTCTACCAGTACGGCGTCAACGGCTCAGGGTCGCCGACGCTCTCGCTGCAGGCGACCTCCAAAGACTCGTGGGGGTTCGGCACGGGCGCGCCGGTCATCACCTCCGAAGGGACGACCTCCGGCTCAGCGCTCGTCTGGACCGAGTGGATGCCCAACGGCGGCGGCACCGGCGCGCAGCTGCGCGCCTACGACCCGGTTCCGGTCAGCGGCGCGCCCGTGCTGCGCTGGAGCGCGGCGATCGGCACGGGCTCCAAGTTCGCCACCCCGGGCGTCGGCGCGAACAAACTGTTCGTCGGCAACCGCGAAGGAAAAGTCTTCGCCTTCGGCTCGCCCGTCACGCCGGCGATGAGCGGGCCGTCGACGAGCTACCCCACGACGACGATCGGCCAGAGCGCCGAAAAGACGATCACGCTCACGGCGAACAGCGCGCTGACGGTCAACGGCATCTCGACCGGCTCCGGGCAGTTCATCGCCGGCACGGGCAAACCGGCGCTCCCGGCGAGCCTGGGCACCGGGCAGACACTGCAGGTCCCGGTCACGTTCAAACCGACCGGGAGCGGGCTCCAGGCAGCGACGCTGACGGTCGAAACCAGCGCGGGCACGTTCACCTTCTCGCTGCAGGGCACAGGCCAGCCGGCTGAAGCCAAGATCGAAGCCTCGCCCGTCGTGCTCTCGTTCGGCGGCACCAGCGTCGGCGGCAAGCTCTCGTCCGCGGCCACCTTCCGCAACGTGGGCGGCGCCCCCCTGACGATCGAATCCGTCGGGTCGGTGGCCGCGCCCTTCGTCGTCAGCGGAGCGCCCGCGCCGGGCAAGGTCCTGCAGCCCGGCGAAGCCGTGAACGTGGAAGTCTCGTTCGAACCGACGGCCGAAGGCAACTTCAGCGGCGAACTCGTGCTGCACACGAGCGCCGGCTCCTCCGCGATCGCCCTTGCCGGCAGCGCGGGGCAGCCCGGCGTCCTGAAGTTCACTCCCGAAAAGCTCGAATACGGCAACGTCCAGGTCGGCTCGACGGCGTCGAAGACCTTCTCGATCACCAACACCGGCGGCACGAACGTCACGATCACCAAGTCCAAGCCGCCGCTCGGCGGCAGCTACACGGCAACCAGCACGCTCTCCGAGGGCACTACGATCGCGCCGGGCGAAACGGTGACCGAGACCGTCGCGTTCACCCCGGGTGCGCCCGGTTACAACGGCGGGACGTGGGCGCTCAACGGCACGGACGTCAGCGGGCTGCACGAAGAGAAGTTCACCGGCAACGGCACGGTCCCGGCACCCGGCGCCGGCTGGTCGCACAACGGCAGCGCGACGATCTCCGCCGGCGTCGTCCAGACGACCCCGGCCACGAGCAACCAGGCCGGCTCGGCGTTCTTCGAAAAGCCGATGGAAAGCCGGCACCTCGTGGTCGAATTCGACCAGACGATCGGCTCCGGCACGGGAGCGGACGGGCAGACGCTGACGTTCGCCGATGCCAGCAAAGCCGCACCGAGTGCGCTCGGCGAAGCGGGAGGCGGTCTCGGGTTCGCCGGCATCTCGGGGATCGCGGTGGCGTTCGACACGTACAAGAACTCCGCGAACCCGTCCAACAACTTCGTGGGGATCAGCGACGGCCGCGGGACGAGCGGCGGGCTGTTGCACTGGCTCGCGACCTCGACTTCGGTCCCGGCCCTGCGCACCGGCACCCACCACGTCAAGGTCGAAACCCTCAACAACACGATCACCGTGTTCCTCGACGGCACGCAGGCGCTTTCCACCGCGGTCACGCTCCCCTCGCAGGTGCTGCTCGGCTTCACGGGCGGCACCGGCGGCATGACCGACGTGCACAAGGCGGCGAACGTGAGCGTCACGGGCGAAGCAGGGCCGAAGGAAGAACCGCCGAAAGAAGAACCGAAGCCCTCGACGCTGAAGATCACGAACGCGATCAGCGCCCCGAGCGGCTCACCGCAAGCCGAAGCGCAGCTCACCTACAGCGGCACCTGCCCGTCGAGCTTCACGACCGCCGCGCTCGCGAACGGCGGCTCGGCGACGCCCACGCTGAGCGGCGCCGTGCAGGGCGCAAGCTGCTCGGTCTCCGAGAACGCGCCCACCGGCAGCGGCTGGAAGACCACCGCGTCGGTCAACGGCGCCGCGCCGGTCGAAGTCCCCGTCTCCGCCGGCAAGCTCACCGTGCCGACTTTCGCGCTGGCCGCCGGCGCCAACACCGTCGCGTTCGCGAACACCTACACGCCGCCGAAAGAAG